>Ga0307486_1000987_pt1 | contig 23494 bp, 18 predicted proteins | sample CBIW02metaG_FD_203663 | JGI IMG/M metagenome (GOLD analysis project Ga0307486, IMG submission 203663) | Sea-ice brine microbial communities from Beaufort Sea near Barrow, Alaska, United States - CBIW 0.2 | ecosystem: Environmental > Aquatic > Marine > Coastal | place: USA: Alaska | collected...
ACAACAACCTCTCCGGGGATCTTTTAGCCATAGATATTCGCCAGGCTTTGTATCATTTTGGGGAGATTACCGGGGAAGTTACCAATGACGAATTATTGGGGAACATTTTTGCTAATTTTTGTATTGGGAAATGATTTGACTAAAAAAAACTCATTATAACTCACAAGTCCTTTATTTTAAAGGGCTTTTTCTTTTTTGAATTATTTAAATTTAGGTGAATTCAGTTAATTTTAGTTATAATTTGTACCTTTAGTGTACCTCAATCTCTGGAAGATTTAAGAAAAAAATTATTTGGCGAAATCATGAGGCTTATGACGCATAAATAAACTAAATAATATTAATACAATCTTACTGAACAAATACAGAGACTTAAAAATTATAAAAATGAGTACAAATATTCAAGTTGAGAAGATATGCCAGTACTGCAAAAAAAAGTTTATTGCTAAAACACTTCATACGAAGTATTGTTCCCACAAGTGCAATAGCAGGGATTACAAAGTCAGAAAGAAGTATGAAAAATCAATAGGAGCGTTGGGTGTACCCGAAGGTACAGAAAAAACATTCCCCTCCCCTATAGGAACTTATCTTAACACAATTCAGGAAAAGCAATTTTTAACTGTTGCAGATGTGGCAAAGCTATTGGGTATTTCAAAAGCAACTATTTACAGATTGATAAAAGACGGAGATTTAAAGGCGGTAAGTTTTTCGGAACGGACCACCCGTATAAAGAGATCAGAAATTGATAAACTATTTAATTAAGCAATAAAATTATGGCCAATGTTACCCTGAGAAATAAAAAGATTGCAAATGGAAAATCAAGTCTCTATTTAGATTTCTTTCCGCAAATTATTCACCCTAAAACGGGAAAGCCTACCAGAAGAGAATTTTTAAAACTTCATGTTTTTGAACTTCCCAAAAATGAAATAGAACGTGAACATAATACAACTCAGGTCAAATTTGCAGAAATTATACGAGCCAAAAGGTTAATCGATATTAAAAATAAAGAATATGGTTTAAAAGAGCACATAGACCTCGATATTAACTTCTATGACTTTTATAATAATATAGTTGCTGAATATTATAACACTGGCAGTAAAGGTAATTACAGCGGCTGGAAATCGTCTTTGGATTATTGGGAGGCATATATCGGAAAAAATCTTAATAGTAAGCAGCTTCTCCCCTACCACGTGGAAAAATATAGGGAGTTTTTGTTATCCGTTAAATCACTCCGGAATGACGAAAAATGCCTTGCTCGCAATACAGCATCTGCTTATTATAAAAACTTCATAAATGTTCTAAAAAAAGCAAATAAGAAAAAACTGTTAGCTTCAAATTTAGTTGAAGATGCAGTTTATATTAAGGAAGAGGAAACGTATAGGGAATATTTATCTGAAAGCGAATTGGCTGAACTCTGGAATACCCCAATAAAATTTACTTCATTGAAAAATATGGCTTTTTTTTCTGTAATGACAGGACTCCGGTTTTCCGATATCATTAACTTGAAATGGGAAACGGTTTTCCGTGATACCAGCCAAGGCTATTACATCAGATTGAAAGAACAGAAAACGAGTAATATCCAAAACCACTTTATTCCGGATAATGCCTATAAACTTTTAGAAAATGAAGGTACCAAAATAGGACAGGTATTTAAAGACATTAAGTATAATCAAATTACCCGGCCATTAAAGGATTGGTTAGATGCTGCCAAAATTACCAAGAAAATATCTTTCCATAATTTTCGTCACACCTATGCTACACTCCAACTTTCAAAAGGTACAGACATTTATACTTTGTCAAAAATGATGGGGCATAAAAACGTAACAACTACTCAGATCTATGGTAAAGTAATGGACAAACAAAAAATAGACGCATCTAAAAAATTAAATCTCAGCTTTGATGGACTATAAAGAAATATATCTAAGTAAATATAAACCTGAATTAATAAAGCAGGAAAACTGTATTAAGAACCAGTTTACCTTATTAAAAAATAAGAATAAATCTTTTCAAGCAGCAAATTATAAAATCGATGATGCACTTCGCAATAATATATCTTCATCTAAGAATGATTTCATCAAGAATGAGAATAATTATTTTTTAATCACTTTTGAAGATAGAGATAAACTATATAACGGAAATAGGGATGAGAATTTAGCATCCATTCTGGAAAGGGAAATTTTCGATCTTTATATAAAACATTATGGAAGGGATTTGTATGACTCCTATGAAGACTTCCTGTTAAATCTCGGGGAGTTTAAAGGTTTATATGATGCAAAGCAATTTTACAAAATAATTATTCCGTTGGTTGAGATACTTTATAATAGAGGAAAAATTAATAAGATCAAGCTGGAGGAGATAGAAAATTTTGAAGATCATTCAACCTATAATGATTTAAAGGAGAATTTTGTAAAAGTTGAAAATAAATCCACAAATTCAGATGAGCCTGAATTAGCAACAATAAATAAAGGAAAAGAAGATGAAATTTTAAAGGAAGTTGATTCACTAATAAAAAAGATTACCTCGGATGAAAAAATTTTAATCAGTAGCATTTTGATGAGTATGACCACAAAGGACAAATTAAAAATTCCAGATACTGAGTTAGTCCGAATATTATATTTGACTGAAGGCGTATTCGATAAGAGAATATTCATAGATAAAGGTAAGGATTTGACCTATATGGGGAAATTTAACAAAGGCATATACTATTCTGAGAATTTGCGTAAACGGATAAAAATTATAGATTCGATATTAGATAGAACCAAGGATCTAAAGATTAACCATTTTAGAGAATATATTGAAGATAATTTTCAGTAGAAACTGAGAAAATAAAAAAACCGGCTATCGTTTATAGCCGGTTTTTTTTATGTCCTATGGTGAAATACAAAATTCATTCTCCTCTTTTACAGATTATTACGCTATCGCTTTACTATCGCTCCCATTATCGCCTGGTATAGTAAAACTTAAAAAAAGCTCATTTTTAAGGCATTTTTGCATCAGTATTAATCAAAAAACAGTACTCATGAAAAAAATCGTTTACGAAGTAACCAAAGAAAACGCACATCTATTTGCTAAAATGCTTCTCAAGTATGCACGGGAGGGAGAGACTAGTCAAGAAGATAAGTATTTAACCATTGAAGAGCTACAAAAGCTTATCGGCTATAAAAAAACCTCCATTTATGGATTGGTCCAAAAAAACAAAATCCCTTACCACAAGAAAGGCAAATTATTTTTTCTAAAATCAGAAATTATGGAATGGCTTAAAAGCGGTAAGAAAACAACATCTCAGGATATCAACAAAAGAGCAGATGAGTATCTTTTAAAAAATCTACTTTAAACAAGGTTGGATGATACAAAGAATTCATAATTATGGATAATAACTTTAAAGTAAACACTTACAAAATATCCCGAGAATGGTTTAACTGGTGTTTTGATAATCCGGATAAAATTAATCCCTCACACGGAATCATTTATTTTTTTGCTATAGACCAAAACAATCGTTTTGGATGGAAAGAAAAGTTCGGTTTTCCAGCTCTTAACGCAATGGAAGCAACAGGTATAAGATCAAAAAACACCTACTATAAAGCTTTTAATGAATTGGTGGAATGGGAGTTTATCAAAATAGTTGAAAAGTCTAAAAACCAAAATTCAGCAAATATTATTTCCATTCCTGCCGTACTAAAATTTAAGTCGGCACTTAATACGCCTGCAAAGTCAGCACTTGACTCAGCGAATATACAGCGAGAGGATACCGGAGGTAATGTAGATAAACAAATAAACAATAAAATATTAAATCAAAAACAAGAGAGAAATAACCCTCTGGCTTTTGATTTTTTAAAAACTGAAATACCTGAAGAGTTAAACATCTTCGTGATGCAAAATAAAAAGGACGTTAAAAAATGGTGCAATTTAATTTCTTCATTTAACGACACTATACAAATTGAAGTCAGTAAAGGGAAATTAGATTTTGATGCCAACCAATTATTCCCGCGGCTAAGAAAATATACCCGGTCCTGGATTAATAACCAGGAGAATGAAAAAAGTATCAATTCAACACACAAAATCTCAAAAAATGGAAACAACGAGCCAAGAGTTAACCGTCAAACAGCAGAAACTATCAACCAGAATCTCGAAGGCTGGGAGATTGACTGAAATAGAATTTGCCAAATCTACTCATGAACTTCCCAAGATTAAAGAAATGAATCTAGGTAACCAAGATGAAAAAAACTACCTACAGCAAGGGCTTTCAATGATTTTTACCAAAGCTTGTAATCTGATTGGCTTAAAAAATCCAATCAGCAAAAATAACAAGCAAGACATTGTGGATATGATTTTAAGCCGTTTCAAAGGGCTTTCTTTAGAAGAAATTGATTATGCCTTTAGGATTGATAGACATGGGAATAACGGAGAACCTACACCACACTACCAACTTTTTAATGCCGAATATGTTTCTACCGTTTTAGGAAAGTACAAAAACTGGCTTCGAAAGACCAGAGTGAGTAATAATCTCCCAATCTCAACGCCAACTGAAGAAAAAGCTTTAACTGAGGATGAAAAGGCAATGCTTATTGTAAGTGGAATTATAGAATGTTTTGAGGAATATAGCACCACTGGCTGTATTCCAGTGGGAAAGATATACGTGTATGGAATCCTGCATGATCGGGAGTTATTCCCCGTGCATAATAAACGCTTCAAGGAGCACATCAAACGGAAGGCAATTAGAAAAAGATATAAGTTCAGGGAAAATTCCAACACTGATCGTAAAAGTTTAAAATCTATACTATTGCAGATCCAAAGCAAACAGAATAATCAAACGGTACTGTGTAAAGAAATAATTCTTGAGACCTACTTCAGAAAACTGATTTCCCAGGGAAAAACTATTAGTGATGTCCTTTAATATTAAAGTTTTAGGTCTTCTTCTGAATGGGCATCAAACTTTGTTCAACGGTAAATCAACGGTTATTCCAACGATGACCATTCAACGGTGAAGCAACGGTTCTGCAATGGCTGCAACGGCACCTTTTCTACTAACAGATCTAAACCCAGTAAAGACGGCCGTTACAATGACTATGTATGTTATACAGAAAAGTCATTTATGCTGTTAATCAATTAGTTACATATTTACACGCATAAAAAATTCAATTTTCACAACGGCTAGCAACGGCTCTGCAACAGCCGTTGCAACGGCTGGCAACCGCGCCGTTGATAGCCGTTGCAAAGGTGATTTTTAATGGTGCTGTTTTTGAACCTATAAATTCCTTCCTAACATCTACTATCTGAGCATCATCGAGATAGATTTTTTTAGAATTTTTTTCTCCAGAATAAGTCTTTGTTTTTCCTTTGCTTAACTTTAAATATTTATACATCTCGCTTTAAATATATATTCATAGGTGCAATTCAATATCTCTTGATCTGGAACAAATATTACTATTCCATCTCCCCCTAGAACCCGTTAAGCACTATTTTTCAGGTTATCTGTGTCCTTTACTTTAGAATTAGGAGCCATTTTCTTCCATCCCTTCTCATAAATCCAAGGAGGCGCACTAAATCGGCATCAATACGTAGTTATTTAAATGGAACCGTTGCAATGGCTATGTGTGCTATACAGCAAAGGTATATATCCTGTTAATCAATTAGTTACATATTTATACACATAAAAAATTCGATTTTTGCAACGGATAATCAACGGCTAATCAATGGCTACTGCAACGGTGAAGCAACGGCTCTTCAATGGCTACAACAGCACCTTTTTGTTCTAACAACTGTTAACCCAGTAAATACGCCCGTTGCAATGGCTCTGCAATGGTTTTGCAATGGTGTTTTATAATGGTGGCGCAAGGTCTTTAACGTCACGATTGAATTCTCGCTACCCTAAAGGTTGAAAGGTTAAAACCGTGACAATTGGAGTACGTTTGAAGAATATACAAATGACTTATTGATAATCAAATATGCTATTTTTAAAGTCAATTGTGGTTTAAAAATTAAATTTTCATAAATTCATAAACTAATAAAAACCTGATGTGCTACCGAACCAAATTAAATGCCACCTTGAAGGATATTGAAAGCACTTTCAGGGCTCGTTTCATAGAACCGGAATCCTACACACCAATGGATGAAATAAACGGATTTTCTTTTATGAAAACGCCCGTAATTACCTATGAAAATCAAGGAGAGATTGAAATGTACAATTGGGGACTGATTCCCTTTTGGGCAAAAGATGACAAGATCAGGAAAATGACACTTAATGCCAGGATTGAAACGGTTAATGAAAAACCAGCCTATCGCAATTCCGTGAACAATCGTTGCCTTGTTATTGCCAATGCCTATTACGAATGGAAATGGTTAGATCCAAAAGGAAAAGAAAAGCAGAAATATTTGATCATGCCAAAGGATCAGGAACTTTTTGCCTTTGCAGGGATTTATTCCTCTTGGAAAAATCCACTAAATCACGAATTAGTTAACTCCTACTCTATCCTCACAACAGATGCAAACGAGTTAATGTGTGAAATTCACAACAGCAAAAAACGAATGCCCGTAGTGCTTAAAAAAGAAGACCAGGCTAAATGGCTTTCAGGTGGCGAAGTTTTAAATTTTACTTTTCCTTATGAGGTAGAATTGGAAGCTCAGACAGTTTAAAAAAAAGAGTTATCCGGGTATTTTGGGATATGACCGAAGGGAAAACTGATCTGCAATTGAAAGAAGAAGAAAAAGAAGAAGGTATATATAATTATGATTTAGAAGATTCTTTCCAGCAGTTTTCTAAATGATCCAACCTTCGTTCTATCATCAATAAATATTTATTTTGATGCAACCGTTGCAATGGCATCCTTTGTAAACGAAAAATTTTTAATGTGCTGATTTACAGCGTGATTTAAAATAAAATTTCGAGTTTTAACGGCTAATGCAATGGTGAAGCAACGGCTTTACAATGGATACTGCAACGGTGAAGCAACGGTGCCATTGTAACGGCTAAATACCCTTTCTTTGCTATATTCAATCTCAAAAAAGCATATACAATGGCAACAACGCCGTGACGACGGTTAATTAACCACAATTGGAAAATGATTGAAATTTTTTAGTTCTGACCATGTTCCTTTTTAATTTATTACCGATATAATTCATTAAACAAATCAACTCATCACACCATGATTAGTTACGTCATCCATACTAGCAGCAACAATCATTTCTGTGCCTAATGCTTTAAAGTGCTTTTTACCACCATCTATTTTTCCTTGTTCTTTTGGTCTTAAATCACCAAACAACGTGGTCCCTTTAGATTCAACAACGAAGAACAATTTTTCTTCATTCCCATCTGTCCAGAGAATAGCCCAATCAGGGTTATAAGTTCCTAATGGTGTGTCTATTTTAAACCAGTTTGGAAGCTTTGCATAAACTGAAATATTATCGCTATTTTCAAAGTCATTTGCAAGTTTGGATTCTATGGTAGAATCATAAACTACATAATCATACGGTGACTTTTCACTCTCTTTAAGATTGCTCTTTAAATAACCAAATAATTCCTCGTTTTCAAATAATTCCTGACGGAAATACTCCGATTCTCCAATTTTCTTGTATTGAATACCGTCAATGATATGTAAACGCATTTGTTCATTTATGATTTCAATACAGCCTTCTATAAATTTTTGAGGATTAATTTTAAAATAAGGAAGCTTATTTGTTCCAGTTAATATCTTAACAATTGATTTACGTGTTAACTGGGTTTCATTTTGTAGATACCCAACAATGTCTGGCAAAACATCTACCTCATCATTAATATTTTCAGAATAGGTTGTTGGGTCTTCATTTACTTGAAGCCCTCCAATGTTCATAGCAACATTAACTCGTGTATAATGAAGTTTGCCTCTAGTAATTTTTAACCTGTCGTCTAATGCTCTTACACACTCCTTAACCAGGCTGTCAGAATCAAAATCTACAGAAAACGTTGTCTTATACTTTACACGTTCCCATAGTGCTTTAAATTCAGGGCTATTGAGTATTCGCTTATTTACTTTGACCTTTTTTTTGTCGTCTTGATTTTTAATTTGAAGTTTTCCAGCTGCATCTTTAAGGTTGTTTATGATTTGTTTTTCAATATGTTCATTTTCTGTAAATTCCTCTGGAAGTTCTACATCATCATCTTTAATTGCAATACGTAACAAATCTTGAACTTTTCCTCTGGTATCGATATAGCCTTTTAGGATTAGGTAATCGTATAGCTGTTCAGATTTTTCTTGACCTAAGTAGTTTACTTGTTCACCATCTATACTCAATACAACACTACTAAAACTATGGCTCTCTAAAACGCCAAACTTAATACCAGTTTCGCTTTCTATTTCTTTTTGAAGATTATCTACATAAGTTGCATAAGATTCGGTTGCCATTACTGTAAGTGTGTTGGTCTCAAATCCATAAATTCTTTCACCTTCTTGATTAACACAAAGTCTTAATCCACGACCAATTTCTTGACGTCTTTTATTTTCTGAATTACCCGCTCCTTTAAGTGCACATATTTGAAAAACATTTGGATTATCCCATCCCTCTTTCAATGCAGAATGTGAGAAGATAAATCGTAGTTTAGAATCAAAACTTAACAATTTTTCCTTATCACGCATTATCAAATTGTATGTGTCTTCATCTGCATTTACTGAACCAGAGGTATCCTTAAAGTATTCAAACTTTTCTTTATTGTTACTGGCTTTACTCTTTTTGTCAATTGAGAAATAGCCATTGTGCACTTCGGAAGCGTTTACCTCAACATCCTTCATTTCACCAAAAAGACTAGCATACTTTGTCTTTTTGATGAGTTTTTGATATTCTTTCTCAAAGATTTCAGCATATTCCCCGACTGACGGATTACCATCTTCATCGTAAACACGATATTTACCAACTGAATCAATAAAAAACAAACTCAACACTTTTATGCCCTGAGGATTCAAAATGAGTTCTTTATCGAGATGTGCCTCAATGGTTTTATTTATTAATGCCGTTTTAATTTGTCTATCATCAACACTACCAATCGCTTCACCTAATTTTAATTCTTCGGTTCTACTGGCAAAATCTATATATTCATTACCCGATTGTGCATAAATATCTTTGATTATATAGCCTTCATATTCTATACGTCCCGTAAGCTCTTCTAAATCTTGATTCTGGCGAATATTTCTTTTTACTACTCGTTTGATTTTGCCTTTATCCAGAATATCCAATTCTAAATTTACAGTTGGATTTCCCTTACCAACATTGACTTTCACCAATCTTATATAAGCTTGGTTATTCATACCTTCTGTTTGAATTGAGCCTATTTCAATTTGTTTTACCAACTTCTTGTCATAAGCATCTACTGCATCCAGCTTATACATCATGTTGATTTTTTCATCTTTTTTATGAGTTGCAGAATAACGAAGTATAGCTAAGGGATTTAACCCTTGCACTGCCTTTTTAGCCAGAGGTGTGCTCATGGTACTTTGCGGCTCATCAATAAAAACAATTGGGTTGGTGTTTTTAATTAGGTCTAAAGGCTTATAGCCTAACTTATCATTATATCTATGTATGATGTTAGCCTTCTTTTTGGCATCTGTTGGGTCTTCAAAACTTTTACGAAAGGCATCAATATTAATCACCATTATGGATAAACCATCATTGGTGGAAAAATCTCTTACCTCATTAAGTTTACTACTATCATAAATGAAATAATTGTAGTTTATATTATCATACAACTGCTTAAAGTGGTCTTCAGTTATTTGAAGTGATTTATAAACACCTTCCTTTATTGGAATTGATGGCACTACAATAATATGTTTTGAAAAACCAAACTTTTTATACATTTCCATTATGGAGCGCAGATAAACATATGTTTTTCCTGTACCTGTTTCCATTTCTATGGTAAAATCAAGATGGTTTCTATCTACTTCATTTCGGTCAGAAGGTTTTAAGCCGTTTGCTAATTGAATGTATTGTACATTTTCAATGAGGTTTCCTTCTGTAAGTGTTAAACGGTTACCATAACCTATCTCATTAAAGGCTATATTTTGCTGTTTTGCCAAGAATTCTGGCGAGTACACCGTAAAGTTAGCCTCACATATCTCTTGCCCCTGGAATATGTCTGTAATAGCTTTAATAGCATCTTTTTGATAATCTAGACTACTGTCAAATTGTATCTTCATAATTTACTTTCTGTTGCTATTGAACAGGTTGCTTTTGCAACTCGTAATGTTTCTTATATAAAATTATTTCTTGCTTAAGTCATTGAACTAAGTGTACTTTCAACGAATACACTATATATTGAAACTTGCTTAAACTAATTTAAATGTTTCTTATTTGTATCCTCATCATCATCTTTACACTTTCTAGTAACTATTCAAGTTGTATCTTCTTCAATCTGCAATGTTGCTTACTAGTTGCAAAATGTTTCTTAATTACTCTAACATATTCATATACAAGAGCACTAGTAATTAATTTAAATCTTACTTAAGCTCTCTATAATGTTTCTTAACTATTCTTCTTCCATGTTCTCTTACAACATCTCTAGTTGCAATTTTATCAACAAATAATGTTGCTTATTTAAGTCTATTTCTTGCTTAATGACTATAAACCCTTGCGAAACAAGATAAACAACTATCAAAATCAATCTTGCTTATTTCCGTATTAACCTTTATTAAAACAATATAAAGCGTTTTTATCTCGCTGTTTGTTACTATTTCTTATTAAAATACTTTCTTTAATGAATCCATTTAAATAAGTGCGAATCGTATTTTGATTAATTCCTGTGTACATTGATAATTCTTCTACAGTAGCTTGCTGCATTAAGAATAAGAAATTAAAAATCTTTATTTGTGTATCGTTAAACTCATTCCAATTGTTTTCAATCTTCTTCATCACCTTGTCATCAATAGTCTTAGAATGCTCACTAATTTTATTTCTAAGTGTGAGATACACATTACCATTTGCTTCTCTGTATTCAGGTACGGAAAGCATAGATTTTTCCATGGATTCATAAATACGGGAAACACCTTCGTTTAATTGACGAACATAACCCATATCTTCTAAAACTCTTGCTACTCTAGGATTTCTCGCATAACGTTCAGTTTTAATATTCTGAATAGTAACTTGGGCAGGTAAAGGTCCACTGTTTGATATCTCAAGTTTATCATCAAAATGTTTAATGTAAATCGCACTCCCTTGAGAATTGTAAGAACGGTGACACATAGCATTTACAATTCCCTCAAGCCAAGCTTCTTCAGGATATTCTGGGACTTTTTTAAATTTCCCTGTGTCTAAATCCAAGAAATGATAATCTTTAAATGAAGCCCTTAAAAATGCTTTTAGTTCGTCTATTAGATTAGGTATGTTATTTTCAAAACGCACATCTTTAACTACATTATGTTCTGTACCTGTAAGTGCCTCCTTGCCTTCATAGCGAACATACCTTACAGATGCTGATGGAATGTATTTTTCTGGGTCTTGAGAGAATAAGAGAATTGCAGAATGTTTTAAAAAATATTTGCCCTCTTTCTTTTTAGCTAAGTAGCGTTTACTTAAAAGGTCTAAAGCTTCACCCTTATAATTTAACTTCAACTTATATTCTTCTAATAAATCTAGGTCTAAATCTTCAAGTTCAAATTCTGTCACAAGCTCTTCTTCAAACTTGCGAATCGCTTTATCATATTCTAATTTTTTAACTGCACCTCGGTCTAATTTGCGATTAGTATCTTGCATTCTTAAATAGACCTGTTCATTATCTTTTCTGGAAAAGAGACGCTCAAAATCTGATTCTACGTGGTATAAGAAAATAAGCTTACCGTTCACATAAACTTCCTCTATCTCTATATTACAAGCAGGATGAATAAAGTCAAAACATAACGAGCGGTATTTATCCAACTCTACTTCTGAAAACACCGAGGCAAGGTCTTGAATTTCTCCAGCATCTGAAACACCAAAAGCTAATACACCACCATCTGCATTAAGCATACCTATAAGTTCTTCTGCTATTTTCGTGGGTTTGATATCTTTTTCTCCTGTGCCTTTGCGTTCAAAGTATTGATTTTCTCGATGGGTATGTAAATACTCCTCAGTAATTTTAGTATTTATGGTAGATACAAATAATGTACTCATTGCTCTATGTTTTTATATACTCTTAATCTCTGTAATACCAAACCTTTTCAAGGTTTGTACACTATTGGTTTTCTCAACATCAGTGAAACCTGAATCTTTAAAGACTACACTACAAGCTTCTGGATTCAAAGCTTTTTTCCATGTTCCTATACCCTGCGCTACTTTGCTTGTGATGTTATCTGCTAGACAAATAAACAATACGCCATAACCCACACTAAAAACAGTTTTACCTTCTATAATTTTTTCCTCAATGGGTAATGAGAGGTCTAAACCATATTTAAGTAATATTTCATACAAAACATCATGCTCTGTGCGGTCTGTTTTAATATTGTCTTGGATATCAAAAAGACTATTATCTAAATTATCTGGATTACCATCCCAACCCTTAATGTTAGAGGTGTCTAATTTAAAGACTTTAAAACCTAAGTCTAGGTTCTTGCTTTTTTCTGGATGCTCTTCTGCTATTTTTTTAGCAGCTCTACGAATGCGCTCTTTGCCGATTTCCGTTAATAAATAATATCCAGCTTTTCTTGCTTCACTATCTTTTTTGACTTTTGGAAATCCAGTTTTCGAGTCTATTATAAATCTGCTTTTTTCCTTACCATCTTCATCTATAAAGGGTTCGGTCAAGCCTTCATAGCTGATTTCTGGTAATTGTATTTGTATAAAATTCCTTGTACCATTATCAGTCATATTCATCTCGTAAACAGCTTGAGCAGATGAAGCGGAACCAGAAAAGAAATCCATTATAAGTGCATCTTTACTCGCAATAGGCATTAGGTATTTTAAAAGTTGAATTGGTTTTGGATAATCAAAAACCTTAGCCCCCATTAATTTTTCGACTTCAATACCACCGCTCTTTGTAGATATATTTTCAATAATAGTTTTTGGGTGAATAGTTCCCCTTTCTTTGACATATTGTAAAACTCCATTTGATTTAAAGAAAAATTCGGTAACCTTTTGACCCTTAGAGTCAAAAACTTCCTCTTCTATTAACCAACTTTCAATCATATCTTTCATTACCCAACCAGCATTGATAGTAACGTCATTCGCTAACTTTCCATCTTTGCATTCTAAAACACCTTTAGTTATTTCAATTACTTCGGAATCTCCAAACTTTCTAGGAAAGATATTATCGTCTCCTTCAAATCTAATTCCTTTAGTAAATGAAATTTCACTTGATGGATTTTTGACCCCTATTTTTTTTACTGCCCTATCAGAAATAATTGAATCTGCGCCTTCATATTTGATATGACTTACCGAGTTAATACTTTTTGCATAACATAAAATATACTCGTGTTCATTTGTATAAATTGAAGATGATGTTCGACCATTCCGCCATATAAACTGTGCTACAAAATTATCCTCACCAAAAATTTCGCTACATATTTTTTTTAGATTTTCTACCTCGTGATTGTCAATACTTAAAAATATAACACCTTTATTATTTAGTAAATTTCTAGCAATTAAGAGCCTTGGATACATCATATTTAACCAATTACTATGATATCTCCCTTCTGTTTCTGAGTTAGTGGATAAATTATTTCCTGAGTTATCTAGTTGGCCAGTAATAGTTTTATAGTTTTGAAGATTATCTGAGTAATCATCTTTATAGACAAAGTCCTTTCCTGTATTGTAAGGCGGGTCTATATAAATTAAGTCTACTTTATTTGCATATCCCTTTTGTAATGTTTTAAGTACTTCTAAATTATCGCCTTCTACATAGAGGTTTTTAGTGGAATCCCAATCTATACTTTCTTCTATTGCTGGGCGTAGAGTACCTGTAGTTGGTTTTTGAGCTTCTCTTTTAGCCTTATTTTTATCAGACCAATTCATACGGTAATACTGACTGGTATTTTCTAATTCTTCACCTAAAGATTCTTTCAAAGCATTGAAATCTATTTTCCCTTCGGTTACTATTTCAGGAAATAAGGCTTTAAGTTTTTCTAAATTGGTTTCCACAATGTTTTCACTTTGAGAAAGTTCGTCTCCTTTTATAATTTGTTCCATTCCGTTTACTATTTCCAAATTAATAACGCTAATTGGGCTAAATCATTAGCTCTACTCTCTATTTCTTCTTCATTCCAATCATCTAAAACAGTATATTTTTTAGTGATAGGCAAACTTGAGTATTGATTTAAAATGGTTTGTTTATTAGACCAGGAAGAATTACGTAATTTACTATTTAAGTTTTTTGTAATTATAGTAAGGTTACCTAGCGTTAAAAGCTTTCGATTTCTATTGTAAATTTCTTCTGATGTAAATTCTTGATACCAGTTTTCTGACCATTTTTTTGGCATCATATGTTCTACTGAAAATGCACTTGAACTCAACGCTGTTAAATCGTTCAATACCGTATTAATTTGATAAAGGGTGATTATAAAGAGAATTTCTTTAGCATGTTGGTTGCTCAAAGCTGAATTTGAAAAAGCTGAAGTAAACTCATCATTTGAAGGATATTTAGCAGTATCTTCTGTATAACTTGTTAACACTTCTTCTAACTTAGTTTCTATGGATTTATTTTCATCTCCTTTACCCTTTAGTTGTTTTATCAATGATATAAATAAATTGTTGTAGTTTTTGGTTGTCAGTTTGCATATAGCCCTTCTTACCAAATAACTTTCTAAAAGAGTTAAACATTTTGCTCTTTCATTAGGGTCATTTACATTATTGTAGATAAATAATATTAGAGGATAAATCGTTGTAATATTCAGGTTTTCTATAACATGGAAAAAGCGTTTTTCATTATCACTAAAATGCATGTTATTCAATTCTGTGCCAGTTGGTAGATTGATATAAACTTCAGCGTAACTTTTCAATGTTTTTAAAAAGTTTTCTTTTTCTTTAAATGTCTTAGAACTCAACCATTCTTTATAATCTTTAAATAAATGCTCTAATGAAACATCTTTTTCTTTTTCAATGAGTAGATAGCAATATAAGAGCACATCAATATTTTCTCTATAAACCCTACCAGCCGTTTTTTTAGCTTTCCAAAATTTCACAGTGTCTTCATCGGCCTCAAAGACATCTTCCCAATATTCTTTGTACAATTTTTGCGATTCCTTATCACCAAAAATGTGATTTTTTAATAATTCAGAAGTGGTAAGTTTAACCCCTAAAGAGTTTATAGTGTCAAATATTTCTTGTTCATCGTCGTGACGTTCTAATACCATGTTTATAGCTGGAAACTTATGAAGCAACGTCACATTCTTACTCAACAACTCCTCATTCGATAATTCCTGAAATTTCTCTCTAAAATATAAATAGGTTGCAACAATTTTATTATCATATTCAGCCATTTCATCATCTGTAGTGCCATCCGATTCCATAATCATATTGAATGATTTTCGGTCTAATCTATTATGGATAATTCTATGATGAATTTTACCATAAGCATCTTTAAAAGAAAGAGAACTATTTACATTGTTATATAAATGTTCAGCATTTTCTAGTGTCATATCTACACTATTTGCCAATGCTTTAATTAATAAAGAAAAAGTAGTCATACGTTGTTGACCATCAACCAAATCATATTGTGCAGTCATTTGAGTACTATTTGGACTGTTTTTCGTGATTATGGTTCCTATAAAATGCTCCTTTTCTGGATTGGTTTTATTTAAATGATAGGTTTGGATTAAGTCTTCATATAAATTTTCACAATCCTCTATTTTCCAAACATATGGTCTTTGAAAAAAAGGAATTACATATTGGTTTGTACCTGTATTAAACAATTTTATTAGACTCTCCTTACTAATATTCATTAAGTAGTTGTTTTAAATTTTTAATTGCTTTTCGTTTTTCTTGTATCTTAATATTCAGTTGTACTTTTTCGTTTAGCTGAATTTCCTTCTTTATTCTGTTGGTAAGCGAGGTGATTTCTCTTTCTAATCGTTCAATGGATTCAAGGTGAATCATATCTTCTTCCGTGCGCTTTTTTGTTCTCTTATAATAATTACCTGTGTTGCAGGCTACTTGATATTGTACAATGGCTTGTATATAGCTTTTATAGAGTAACTCTAAATTAGTCTTGTCTAGAGCACCAAAATCTAATGCTTTAAAAAGAGAATCACTAAGGTCATTTTTATAGAGTTTGGATATCATTGCTGTACTAAAGTTGCGTTCTATAGTGCGCTTGGTAATATCATTTCTATTGATACGTTTGTCACAAACATTTATTTTAAAATTATTACTATCCTCAACGATGACCAAAATCTGATAAGGTATATACTTTTGAAGAAGTACTATACATCCTTCAGCAAGCACATCCAAAGTATTGTCTGCTACGGTACAGATTATCACCTGTACTTCCTCATATTTATAATTGGGAGTGATAGATGCTGGTATATTTGCAGTCACAGGTTTAATACTTGCCAGCCAACTCATTGCTGTTATACCATTATTAATCAATTTCTTTTCAGCAGAAGAAAGTTCAAAATTCTTCAGAAAAAAAGCTTTGGTCAAGCGTTTATCTAACACACAACGCTCGGGAATTTTCAATATGTTATTGTATTGAAATGCCATTTACTTGATGATTAAGTAGCTTATTAGTTCTAGTGTACCATCATTGCTTAACGAGGAATTCATTATTGTTGTACCTCCTTGGCTAGCTAGTGAATCTAATCCTATCTCTTCCTGGACCCCAACAACTTCATGTATAGTATTTTGTAAAGTTTCAACGAAAGAAGACATCTTTTTAGTGCCTTTAGTCTCGGTATTAAACTGAGCAACTAGTTCTGGTAAAACGCTATCTTGACCCATACATAGTTTACGAAAGTAATCTAATGCTTTTTTAGATTGGGTTGGATTTACCATGTAAGTTCCATCCATACTTGTGTAAACCAAGAAAAAGGGATAAAGTATATTGTTTTTAAGCTTGTTTTCTACAGCTGCACTCGTGTCCTTTAAACAATAAATCACACCTTCTTTTACTTCTCCAAGATTAGATTTCACCACCGCATACGAGGCTGGTGGAATATCTTTTAAATCAAGCAACTGTTGGTCTGAACTTTTCTCCAAATCGATTTTGAAATCATTAAAGGTCATATCCGTTATTGAAATATTACCATCAATATCTTCTAAATCCAGCACCTGATTTTGTAGCTGTTTAAGTTGGCGTTTACGATATTCTAAATCTTGCATTTCTTTATTAGACTTGCTTATCACATTGTCTTCACCTGTAGCACTAACATCCAACATCACCATACGACCTTCAACTTTAGCAACAAGGTCTATAAATTGGTCAAGTTCCATCGAAGGAAAGAAGTTCACTAGTTGGATACTCTCATTGATAGAACCGATACGGTCAATACGCCCAAAACGTTGAATGATACGCACAGGATTCCAGTGGATATCGTAATTTACTAGATAATCACAGTCTTGGAGATTTTGCCCTTCAGAAATACAATCCGTACAGAACAGGATATCAATTTCTTTCGTTTCATCGGGAAATATATCTTTTCGGTTTTTAGAAAGAGGTGAGAAATTTGTAAGAATGGAGCTTAGGTCGCTACGGCATCCTTTCATGTTGGTCTTATTGTTTCCAGAGCCTGTAACCAGAGCACTATTTATGTCTTTTTCCTTCTTGAGCCAATCGCTTAACTCCTTATGAAGATATTTTGCGGTATCGGCAAAAGCAGTAAACACTATCACCTTTTTATTATTTGCATTAAAAGGATTATCTACCTTCTCGGAAATACGTTTTTTGAGTTCTTTCAACTTTGCATCACGTTCTACATCGATGAGTTTGATATTTCCAAGCAAAGTAGTTAGAATTTGTTTATCGTGCTCTAAATCTTGTTTCCAGCGAATGGTGTCTATATCTTGAATAAGCACTTTTGTTTTTCCTCCCACCAATAAATCTTCCAACTCAGTATCATCTAAATCTACATCTGTAATATTGAGGTCATAATCTATTTCGCCACTTTGATGGTCTTTAAGTTGCTGCAAATTTGAATTAACTAAAGCAATGAGTTTTTCCGTAGTAAGCTTAAATGAATGTATGGAACTTTCAAGGCGCTTTAAGAGGTTTACACGCATTAAATATATCAAACTTTGTTCACGGTCAACCTGCCTAAACACGCTTCCTGTGTGCGTCTCCATATCGTATTTTTTCTCATAATAATCACGCTTATCGGCTCGGACATAACCCAGTGGAGTGTAAGAAGCCAATGTAAGCGTACTTATTTCATCATATACCTGTCCTATATCTTTAAATTTACCTTTTGTATCTATTTCAGGTTTAACAGTATCTGGTTTTAGACGTGTAGGGAATTTTCCAATATCTGTAGTATCGTAGTACTTTTCTATATGTTTTCGAGACCTAGCAATTGTGAGCATGTCAAGTATCCTGAAGTAGGCGCCATCCAGACTTTCCAAAAGCTCATTCACATTTAGGTCTTCTGGGTTTCCATCTCTATACCATTGTGTGAACCTACGTTGCGAATCACGCATTACCTGACTTATACTATCTATACCATATGACAAAAATGCCTCATCATCACCTTCCGTTATAAAAGCTATTTGGTTTTTCAGGTCATTCATTTTATTGTTGACAGGTGTCGCAGAAAGCATCAGAACTCGTGTGCGTACATTGGCTTTAATGATTTCTGTCATCAAGCGTTTATAACGAGTCATTCCCTTTCTATTAGGATTGTTACGGAAGTTGTGAGACTCATCTATTACAACAAGGTCATAGATTCCCCAATTGATGGTCTCCAGGTCTATATCACCAGATTTTCCACGAATTCTTGATAGGTCTGTATGATTCAAAACATCGTAGCTAAGCCTGTCTTTTGCAAGGATATTTCTCTTATCTGTGTTTCTGGAGTATAAAGTCCAGTTTTCACGCAATTTCTTTGGTGATAAGACAAGTATGTTTTTATTCTGAAGAGAGTAATAATGAATTACCCCTAAGGCTTCAAAAGTTTTACCTAGACCAACTGAATCTGCTATAATGCAACCACCGTATGTTTCTATCTTTTCGATAGCTCCAATTACAGCATCTTTTTGGAAGTTGTATAATAGACTCCATATTTTAGAATCTTTAAAACCAATCTTCTGAAGCTTTTCATCTGCACGTTCATTGACGGTAGAGTAGTGGAAAATTTGACGGATGCAATATTTGTATATTTCTTCTCCTGAATAATCACGGGTTCCTTTTTCTAGTTTCTGGATGACCATGTCATTAAGCGATAAAGAGCTATTATTCCAAGAGTTCTTGAACAGGTTAAGATATTGGTTGCTTGAGTCTTTAAAAGAATTAATAAAAACAGGAAACTCTGAAGGTAGAACTCCTAAGCTAACAGAGTCCAAATTTAATGGGGTAAGGGTGAAACAGATTGAAGTATCATCATTTTCCACAATTAATATATTCTGATTTCCTATACTTCCCCTGCGAAACTCAATTTTATCTTCAATCAATGCAATCACTTGATTGATTTTATATTTTCTATCGAGTTTTAAATTGAGTTTTGTTTCTGAAGAATTTTGTATGAAACGAAAGTCCTCCTCATCTTGTCCTTGATAATCTAACAAAACCTCAACTTGCTTTGTTTTCTTTAGAACATCTATAAGTTCAAAAACTGCAAATGCAGTAAAATAATTGCAACTAATATAAATTTTAGATTTTTCACCTATAAGATTCTTAAGGGCATCTAATAAAAAGATATCTTGATTGTTAATTACTTGCATCTATAGAGTTGTATTTATTAAAAAATATTTTAAACTTTAAAGGCTTTGCGATTTGAAAAAAAACTAAAAAATTTAGGTAGTTCCTCCTTGGTTAAATTTAATTGCAATTCATATGGATTTGAGGAAATTGTTAAACTCTGTTGTCAAATTCAATAAGTTTTTTATAAAAAAGGGCTTTTTAACAGCCTATTCAAATTAACAATTTTTTAATATATTACCGAAACTTCCAATGAATTTTTTCCATATCGATTTTGACATTTTTATCGAGAACTTTGGCATAATGGCGAATCGTATTAAGATTGGTATACGCCTCATTAAGCTAACATTTTCTAAACTAATACCGTTGCCAAGAGTGACAGTTGTGCCTAAGATATGTCTTGCTAAGTAATAAGTCAGATTCTTGTTAATGCCACAAAGAGTGGCAATCTTTTTTAAGTATTCATTTATTTTTTGATTACTTATTTTGGGAGATAATTTATTTCCTGGAGGGCACTCTATTTTTGATGACCGGTGTTAGCTCTAGTTACTTATTGCGATTAAACCAATAATTTTCCCATTTTCTGGATCTAATTTCAGAATTAAAATCCCAGGCAGTTAGAATATCCATTAACTCTTTATCAATTATTTCGTTCATTTCTTCAAATCGGAAATAGTAGCTATGTTTGATATTCATCTCACACATAAAAACTAACTCTGCATTTACTAGAGTTATTATTTTTTTTGCATCTAATTCTTTTGTTTTAATGGGAATGGAAACTCTACTATTAACATCAATTTTTCCATTTTTCTTTTTTAGACCGACATATGTAGATTCCTGTTTTAAATTTTCTAGTTTTTTGGACTTTACGAATTCAACAAATGTTGGAGAATACCAATAAATTTCTCTTGCTAAAAAAGCAAACTGTTTTCTAGGATGATAATAAAGCAATTTTAGCCATTCCTGTTCGAAATCTTCATCTGGAAATCCAGAGTTACTTTTGGAAGCATCATAATAATGTTCTACCCATTTTGCTTTGGCAATCTCTTCCATTGCAATAATTGAAAGTTGTAATGCAGAAGCATATGATTTCCTATGAAATAATAAAAGCGAATCAAAATGTAGGCGCAGTCCATTTCTTAGAGATTCAGTTGCTATTCTTTTGAATTTGTATTCTGATAATGTTTCTCGCACGATCTTTTTAGTAATTGCAGCTAGCGTTTTTTATAAGATTAGTTGCGTATTTTAAGCAACTAATCTAGCAAATGCAAACTGAAATTTGTGGGAATTACTTTCCAATTCCCTAAGATTAATGAAATAATATGATTCAGTATTATTTAAATATCAAGTTCTCTATCTCTCAATTTTCTTTCCATATCATAATTACTCATTTTCCAAAATTCCTGACGATGTAATTGCCCAAGTGCGCGAGCTTTATCTTTTCTCATTTTTAAAAATTGATTAGCTTCTCCTGCAAATAAAACTATATCTACAATTTGTTTATTTCCTACTAATGTATGAGAAATATCATCTACAAAAAAGGAATGAAATCCTAGTGCCGCTCTTGCAAATGGAATATCCATATTTTCGCCAATTCTAGGTATTATCGGGAGATGACTCATTGAAAAGTAAAAATATCGATCCAAGTAGGTAATCATTATATTCGATACGATTAAACTCTAATGTTGAATTGTCAAAACCAAAAACAAGATCATACATACTTTGAATTTGCTTTCTGACTGCATGAGGTTTTAAACCTGTTTCCTTTTCAATCATTTTCAATGTCGGAATAGAAATGTCATCATTATTGTAAAAGTCCTTCTCTAGTAGATAGTTCAAAATAATTTGATACTTCGGAAAATTCTTTAAAATTCTCCTAAGTTGTTCTGAAACACTTAGTAGATCAATTAGCGCTTGTTTAATAGATAGCTTTTCCATTTTTAAACTTAAATATAGAAAAACTTAGGGAATTATTAAACTAATACCAAGTCTAGAATTGCCTGAATAGTAGCCTAAACTTAATTATAAACCTCCAGCATCAGATTTTAGGGAAGGCTGCATAATAGTTAAAAACTGAGGGCTTTCCTGCATAAAATGAGCTGTAAGCGGATGGGGTTAAGATTAGGGCAGAAATTAAGGTTGGCGGTATCTTTTGGGTATAAAGCCATTAAAATGGCTTTGCAAGCCTGGTTTAAGACATATAAACCATTCCAATTAAGGATCACCTCCTCCAAACAGACTAATACCCATAACAGGCATTCCGGCAAAGCACCGATTAAGTCAACAGGACATTCATGTTTGCCCTACCGGACACCCGAACGCTTAGTTATTATAAACAGTTTTTATTTCCGAATTGTTGTTGGTTCATACTTCTCACTGAATATTAGATATTCATCCAAATTCCGTGCTATTTTATTAGCTAATTTGTCAAACGTGCTGAAATCAATTTGGTTTACCTTGTCTTTTTTCAAATTACGTAAAGTGTTTGAATTTAATTCTGATTGTTCATTGAATAAGAACAAACAATATTCTTTTGACAATGGGAAGTATACTTCCGCCTCAATTGGGATAATCCATTCGCCTTTATTTTGAAAATCCATATAAACAGGATTGTCAGATGTTAACCAGCCATATCCTTTGGGACTTTTTAATATTATTTTCTTGAAATGAGCAAAAACATAAACTAAATGGTTCATTAAAGTGCCGACAACAATATTCAAATGTGTTTCAGGTTTAAGAATGTCTAATAAAAATTCTGTTTGGCCATTATCCTCTTGAAATATTGTTATTTCATTCAAAAGTTTTTTTCTTGTTTCCATATCTTCAATCAACAGATCAATAAAAAATCTGAAGTGACTAGTTCTACAAAGCATATTTGGCACAAAATGGTTTAGTAAATCCTTATCTTTTGGTGTAAGTTGTTTTTGGTTGTTTAAGTTGTTGATAAGTCTTGGATAATCTGTTTCTAGCTTACTGCTTAAATTTTCAAAATGGCGTCTTAATTCGAAGTCCTTAAAAGGCAAGTCAAAAATATTTTCCTCAGCAGTAAATTCTGATATTTTTACATTTTTTGTTTTTCCAGAGCCTAATTTCATTACTGAAACAATCCATTCGCCATCCTGCTCAAATCCAAATTTTTTTAAATAAACTTGAGATAATCTATGTTGTCTTTGTATTTCTGGATGTTTTTTCAAAATTGTTTACAATGGTCTCGGTTAACGCAAGTGGCGGGAGTTGGGATGTGGACTTGTCGGCTTAGACCTAGTTTGTTGGTGAATTTAATTATTTTCTTTGTGAAACCGCCCACTATTAGTGATAACCGTTGTTGAACTGACACCCTACGGGTGAAACCAATTCCCACCAAAAATAGGTATATTTATATCATTATAATCTAAACTTCAATATTATGACTCTTCTAAAAAAAATGAATTAGGGAAAGTACCTTTAAATCCAATTTCAGCCGGGTTGTTGTTAGAGCTTTCCAATGTTTTGAACGCCAAGGGGTATTCCCCGCGTACTATCCGGAATTACGTTCAGGAAATGCGCCTTTTGTTTGCCTATTACAATGATTCTGATCCAAGGGACCTGGTCCATAGAGACCTTATCAACTACCTTAATTTTATCAAGAGGGATTACGGGGTAGGCCGGGATAAATGCCGGTTGTTTGCTTCCTCCTGCAGTTTTTTCTACAAAAATATACTTAGGTCGGAAGTGGTTTTCGCC
>Ga0307486_1000988_pt1 | contig 23491 bp, 25 predicted proteins | sample CBIW02metaG_FD_203663 | JGI IMG/M metagenome (GOLD analysis project Ga0307486, IMG submission 203663) | Sea-ice brine microbial communities from Beaufort Sea near Barrow, Alaska, United States - CBIW 0.2 | ecosystem: Environmental > Aquatic > Marine > Coastal | place: USA: Alaska | collected...
CTTTTCAAATAGATTACAGCTTTAAAGTTTAAAACCCGTTTAAATGTGATTTAAACGGGTTTTGCTTTTAGGTAAATTTGTGGGCATTTGGTTTTTCGATTATGTACATTTGGTTTTTTCGATTATATCAGGAAACATTATATCGTATGTTCTCCCCTAAGTTTTTTGTCTTGTGTCTTAAATATTCCAGTAGCTATGAACAGGCAAAGGATAGTCTGCATGATGGCTTTATTAAAATATTTCAGAATATTTCAAAGTATAATGAAAGAGGATCCTTTGAAGGTTGGATGACTCGTGTAATCATTAATAATGCATTAAGAGAGTACCAGAACAAATCAATTTTTATAAAAATTGAAGAGGAATATTTTGAAGATGCAGAAATTGAGATTGAAGAAGAGGAACTATCTTTTGAATTTTTGATAAAATTAATACGGGAATTGCCTGGTCAATATCGTGTTGTTTTTAACCTATACGCTATGGATGGTTATTCCCACAAGGAAATTTCGGAATCACTAAATATCTCAGTTGGTACTTCAAAATCCAATTTAGCGAGAGCACGTAAAAAACTGAAAGAAAATATAGAGTCCTATAAACTAAATAAAATGGAGCTCGGATTATGAAAAAAAATATAGATGATCTCTTTAATAATAAATTTAAACATGCGGAGAAAACTCCGCCTGAAGAAATCTGGGATAGTATTTCAGCCAAACTTCCCTTTAAAAAGCGAAATAAAAGAATTATTCCAATATGGTATTTAATGGCAGGTACAGCCGCCGTTTTAGCAATAATGGTATTAATTTTTAAGGATAATTCCTCTCCAATTTCAAATCAAAAAATAACTAATTCCCCAGAAAAATCTGTTAACAAAAACAATAGTGATAGTCCTGATGTTTCCAAATTTCAGGAATCAGAACCAGAGTCTTTATTTGAACCAAAGAATGATGTAGTACAAACCAAAATTCAGAAACCTGAATCTCAAAACACTGAAAAAAATCAGAATAATAATATTATAGATAAGAAGTCTCAAATTAGCAAAGACAATGAAAAAAACACTCCTATATCCTATACAGCAACTGAATTAAAGAATAGGGAAATAGAATCTAGAACAGAGGAAAGTCTCAATTCTGATTATAAATTATCGCAGCTAATCCAAAATGATGTAGAAATAGTGGCTAATGATTCTATAACACTACTGGAAGATCCTGTTGCTAATGTAGAAGATATTGAAGAACTACTCAATAAAAAAGAAGTAGAAGAATCTATAAAGACAACAATGTCAAAACGCCTGAGTGTTACAACAACTGCCGGCGCTCTTTATTTTGATAATTTAAGCGGAGGAAGCGGGATAGATGAACAATTTGCAAATAATAACTCAAGCAGTGAAATCACTACTTCTTATGGTATAAATTTCGGTTATCAGATATCCCGGAAAATAAAAATTAGAACTGGAATTAGCCAAATTAACTTGGTTAGCAACACTCAAAATGTAGCTTATTTCTCCCTAATAAATTCGAGAGTTATTGAAGGTTCGGTACTTTTTGATAGCTCTTCAAATGGAACTGGAGCGGCTGTTTTTGGCAAAGTAAATCAAAATATAGGCTTTATTGAAGTTCCTTCAGAAGTTGAATATTTAATTGTAGATAAAAAGTTTGGGATAAATCTCATTGGCGGATTTAGCACCCTGTTCTTAAATAAGAATAAAATTTCCATAAATACAGAAAATTATAATACTGATTTAGGGAAAGTGAAAAACCTTAACGAGATTAGTTTTACCGCAAATGCCGGATTAGGGATAAGCTATAAGATTTCTCCACAGTTTCATTTTAATATGGAACCAATTTTTAAGTATCAGTTAAATACATTTAAAGACACTAAAAACTTTAATCCTTATTATTTCGGAATATATTCTGGATTCAGCTTCCAATTTTAAATAGTTAAACTGAATCCAGAAAATAATACCAGCATTTAGCCGAATAGGATAAGATATTTATATTCAAAAAAAAATATTACTTTTTCAATTCCATTTTTTCAGCAAAATAATCGCAGAAATCCTTCATAGTATCTGTCATTTTTTCATCCTGGGTCGCGCGGTTAAAAGAGTCGCTCATAGCTACCAAGGTTTGATGAAAAAATTTCTTCATCTCATCTACTGGCATATCCTTGGTCCACAAATCTATTCGCAAGGTTTCCTTTTTCTTACTGTCCCACATGGAAAGCAACATAGCTTTGGATTCTTCCTTGTAAATATTACCGTCATCGGCGCTCCAGTAGATTTCTTCCGGCACGCGGTTTTCATCTAATATTACTTCTATATTGATCTCGGATTTTTTAAATTCTGCCATTATTTCTTTGGTTTATAATTTGCTTTGTTAAAAATTGTTTCGGAATCAGTATCCAGCATTTCCTGGAGGCTTACTTCATTTTTATCCATGTATTGGCGGATGATCTGCCAACCTATATATTTCCCTACCATAGCAGGGGATTCGTTATCCAGTTCCAGGTGAAATTTGGAAAAGGGAGCAGGATTTAAAAACCGGGACTGCAATTGTGAATCTGAATTAAAAATAAGTTCACGTTCCACAAAATACCGCCAGATTTGCTCTTCATTGGCTTTTACCCAATCCAGTTCCTCCGGGGCATACCCAATTTTTTCATTATCTGGCGCAGTTGGCAACCAGGTATCTTTTAAATACAAAATCTTTCCATAATAGATAAGATGGGCCAAAAAGGTTTTGGACTCTGGTCGGGAAACATATTGTTTGGCATATTCTGCAGCAACATCCTGAATTATCTGATTTTTTTCAAAATTTTTCTTTAGGAATTCCTGAATCCCCATATAAAAAGGATGATCTTTTCCCAAATAAGTATCAAGTGCTATAAACAAATAATCCTGGGATAGAAGAACCTTGTTTTTGTAATCTACTTCGGAGGTAATTGTAATTACGGTTGGGCTTTCAAATTCTTGAAAATAATATTTTATATGTTGGAAAAGGGAATGAAGGGCATCTTCTTCCGCAGAAAAATCAGGAAAAGCCTTGGTAACTTCGGTGTTTAATTCCTGTTGAATGGTATCATTTATTTTTTCCATCCAGATGCTGTCCGGAAATTGGGCAGGAAATAAAAAGGGATATTCCGCTTTTAACAAAGGAAGGCTTTCCAAAGTGGTGTTGGCGAATTTTTGATCGAACCGGACCAACTCAAAATCCACGGGAATTTTTTCGATTTCCTTTTCAGTTTCCGACTGTTTTTCACAGGAAAAGGAGATCGCGACCAGAAAAATAAAAATAAATTTTTGGATCATTGATGAATATTGTGATGCCTTTAGCGCAGGCGGTTTTTATTAATTATGGATTTGTGCTAAATTTGCCTGCAAAGGTATTACTTACAAATTTAAACACCCAAAATTATGCAAACTGAAAAGGTGGTAGATCATATAGTAGATTGGTTAAAAAATTATGCCACTTCGGCCAATATGGATGGTTATATTCTTGGAATTAGCGGAGGAATAGATTCTGCGGTTACCTCTGCTTTGTGTGCCCGGACAGGCCTCCGCACTTTATGCCTGGAAATGCCTATTCATCAGGCTCCAAGTCATGTGTCCAGGGGGCAGGAATACATTAAATCCTTAAAACATCAATTCGCCAATGTAACAAACGTGCAGGTGGATCTCACCTCTGTTTTTGAACAATTTAAAGGAGAAGTGCCGCAAGCCTATGAATGTGAACACCTGGAATTAACATTGGCCAATACACGGGCGCGTTTAAGAATGACAACTTTATACTATTTTGCCGGTTTACACAAGTATTTGGTGGCAGGAACCGGGAATAAAATAGAAGATTTTGGAGTAGGATTTTTCACTAAATATGGTGACGGTGGGGTTGACCTGAGCCCAATCGCAGATCTGATGAAAAGTGAAGTTTATGAAATTGCCCGATTTTTAAATGTAACTCAGGAAATTTTGGATGCAGATCCCTCTGATGGCCTTTTTGGTGATTGCCGAAGTGATGAAGATCAAATAGGTGCGAGCTATGACGAACTGGAGTGGGCCATGAAAATGGATAAGGAAGAAAAAAAGGTGTCCGATTTCTCCGGTCGAAAATTTGAAGTTTTTAATATCTATAAACGTTTAAATAATGCAAATCAGCATAAAATGAAGCCTATTCCAATCTGTAAAATCCCCGTTCATCTGAAAAAATAACCCTTTCATCGAATAAATCCCGATAGATGTAGAATTGAGGTTTTAATCAGTTAGTTTAGTCAATCTATTTTTCTAATCAACTAATTTGCATAAGCCCTACCGCTGTAAATTTTAGTGCTAACAAGTCTATATGAGTTCAGTATTAATAGCAGATCATCATCCCATTACCCGTGAAGGAATTACGTCGTTACTAAGCAGTAATGAGGATCTCGAGGTAATTGGCCATGTAACCACGGGGAACGAGTTGTTTAGACTCCTGAGACACCAAATTCCGGACCTTCTGATTATGGAAATTGATTTGCCGCAAATTAATGGCATAACGGCCCTTCGAACTTTAAAAGCCGAATATCCCGGAATAAAAATACTTGTTTTGAGTTACCATCCAGAAGAAATGTATGCCTTGAGCGCTATAAAATCAGGGGCTTCCGGTTATATCTCAAAAACAGTTTCTACCGAAATTTTAAAAATGGCAATCCTGCAAGTAATCCGTGGTGGTATTTATTTGAATAAAGATATTACAGATAGATTAAACTCCGGGGTTTTTAAGAACAATAGCCTAATCTCAAAATTCAAAAAACTCTCTACCCGTGAAGCCGAAGTTTTAAATTTGCTCTCCACCGGAAAGCGAAATAAGGATATTGCAGAAGCATTGACCATCAATGAAAAAACCGTGAGCACTTATAAAACCAGGTTGTTGAAAAAGCTAAAAGTAGATAATGTAGCAGATTTGATCCATCAATCCAGATTACTGCAATTACGAACTACATAACCCGGTTAAGTTTGTTGGACAAGACCTTTTTTAAGGTTAAATAATCCATCACATCCTCTATCATCTCCTTCGAATCAACTTCTGGGGAATCTTTTATTTTTTGTGAAAGTTCTTCTATTTTTTGTGTGATAAGGAACCTGCGCAAGGCCAAAATAGTTTCGTTAACAAGCCTACCAATAGTGCTATCCTTGGCTTTTACAAAAATATCCATACGTTCCCAATCATGCAAACTGTATTGTTCTTCTTCCATTAAAATTGTAGTAACCTCGGCCGAAAGTTCTGAATCCAGTTGGTTGATAAAAATTTCCAGGCTCAATCCACCTTCCTGATTTAACCCATCAATTACCCTGGTATAAATTTCCTGGAACGATTCATTGGTAAATGCCACTTCGTCTTCCTGCAAGTCCAGGAAAATCTTTTCAAAAACTTTGGCTTTTTGAATTTCCGGTTCCAAAACCAATTCTCCTTTATCATTTTCCTTCAGGACCATATCTTCAAATTCCTCTTCCACCGTTCCGTAAAGCAATAGCAAACTTATTATCTTACGCTCCAGTTCAAACAATTCATCAACCTTGACTTTTGAACTTTCTGTATTCCTGACAACCTCAAGAGATTTGCTTTTAGCCGGTTTTGCTGGTCCGGTTTTACCTTCTTTCGCAAGAAGTTGCGTCAAAGTAGAAAAAAGCACTTGTTCCGAAATATCCATTATCCTTGAACATTCCTGAATATATACTTCCTGTTGGATCTGATTTGGGATTTTGGCGATACTGGAAACCATATCGTGAATAAGGCTAGCCCTTTTCACGGGATCGTTTTTGGCATCCTCATACAATAATGAAGCCTTATATTCTATAAAATCCTTGGCATTTTCCTGTAAGTATTCCCGTAATTCGTCCTGGGAATTCTTCCTCGCAAAACTATCAGGGTCTTCCCCATCAGGAAAAACACAGATCTTCACGTTCATCCCCTGTTCCAAAATAAGATCTATTCCCCGTATGGAAGCCCTCATTCCTGCGGCATCCCCATCAAATAGGACCGTGATGTTTTTTGTAAGCCGGTTTATAAGTCGGATCTGTTCAGAGGTAAGCGAGGTTCCCGAAGATGACACCACGTTTTCAATTCCGCTTTGATGGAATTGGATAACATCGGTATAACCCTCAACCAAAAAGCAATTATCCTCCTTTGCAATAGCTTGCTTGGCGTGGGAAATTCCATATAAAACCTTGCTTTTATGATAGATTTCGCTCTCCGGGGAATTCAGGTATTTTGCCGCTTTCTTATCGTTTATCAAAATTCTTCCCCCAAAACCCAATACCCTGCCGGACATGGAATGAATAGGAAACATCACGCGCCCCTTGAACCTGTCGAATTGCTTTTCTCCTTTTACAATACTTAACCCTGTTTTTTCGAGATATTCCAGTTGGTACCCCTTTCTAATCGCTTCAGACGTAAACGCGTCCCATTCGTCCAGACAATAGCCAAGGTTGAATTTTTCGATAGTTTCGGAGGTAAATCCACGTTCCTTAAAATAACTAAGCCCAATGGCTTTTCCCTGTTCCGATCTTAATAGTGTATTTTGAAAATATTCACTGGCAAATTCAGAAACCAGGTACATACTCTCCCGTTCATCGGCATGTTGCTTCTGCTCATCACTTTGCTCGGTTTCCTCAATTTCAATATTGTATTTTTTTGCCAGATATTTGATAGCTTCGGGATAGGTGAAATGCTCATGCTCCATTAAAAAAGCAACCACATTCCCGCCTTTTCCACTTGAAAAATCCTTCCAGATCTGTTTTACGGGAGAAACCATAAAGCTGGGACTTCGTTCATCGGTGAACGGGCTCAGGCCTTTATAGTTGCTGCCCGATTTTTTTAGCTGAACAAAATCGCCTAGAACCTCCTCTACTCTTGAGGTTTCAAATACCTGGTCTATAGTGTTTTTTGAGATCAAAATTTTCTGGAAATAAGTTTTGTAAGACAGGTCAAATGTAACAATAAAAAAAGAGAACAGTTTTCAATTAAATGAAAACCATCCTCTTTCAACATCTTAGCAGAATGTTACTTATACTTAATCAAAATTTAAGCCATTCTTCGAACAAAAACAACATAATAAGCTGATTTTCATAGTTTAACATATTTTACAAACATCTCAAATTTTAACTTCCTGATAAGTACTGACAGTTAAATTAAAGATGGTAATATCTATTAAATCCCAATTAATCAAAATCAAATCGCAACCCAAGGGAAATATTGTTCAGCTCAAAGTTGGGATCTTTAAAGATGGGATTTAGATCATATTTAGCATAAAGCGAGGTATTCCCCCAACCTATATAGCCACTTAAGCCATAAATTAAATCGTTGGTTTTGTAATCTCCTTTAAGTTTACGTTTTACATTATCCCCGTTTTCCCCGTATTTAAGTTTTTGTCTCTCCCCAATATTAATCCCAACAAATCCCCCCAATCCTATTTTAAATTTTTTGTCCGTATAAAACCAGGTTCCCTTATCTGTCTCAGATTTATTGGAAGGGCCAAATTCAAAGTGCAAGGGAATGACAAGATTATCCATTTTAAATTTAGATTTATCGAGATCTAAGGGATAAACCTCCAAAACCGTCAAATTTCCATCTTCCACAAAATAGCGGTTATCTGTAGGTTTTAATCCGTTGAATTGAAAAGATATTCCATATCTCAATCTCAACCAGTTGGAATCATCAAAAACACGGGTACTCCAAGCAATTCCCAGTTCAAAAAACCTGCTTCCGCCCAACTTAAAATCCAAATCGTTTAAGGACTGCCCATCCATTAAGGCATTGTTAAAACCGGCGGCAATAACAAGTTGGGATGTGGTGCGATTACAATGAATTGTACATTCCTCACCTTTTCCCTCATCAGAATGTATGTTTTTTTCCCTCTTTTCCGTGATTTCCTCCTCGTTCCTCAATTGCCATTCAATTTCATTTTCTGCAATTGCAAGCCTGTTCTCAATATTTAACGCGTGTTTTTTAGCCGATTCTTCCCTGAGCCTGTCTGCTTCGGCAGGGGAAATTTCACTGTTTTCCAACTGCAGGCTTATAGCTTCCAGGCTCCTTTTTAAAGCCGCTTTCTCTTCTGCTATTATTTGCTCCTTTTGTTGTTCCAACTGTTCTGTTTTTTGAGGAACTTTTTCTTCCTGGGCCTGAAGATCCTGCATTCCAAAACTCAATAGGAGAATGCTAAGACAAATAGTAATGGTTTTCATTTTTTTGGTTTTTGATGAATCTATTTAACTTTGGTAAAATGATGATTTTTATAATGAATTTCTATTAATTCCTGTTCACAACAGCAGTTTTAGCTTTGAAATACCCAACCTTGAGGACATCAAAAACCTTCTCCCTTATAGATTGCTCCATTTCCAGTTCCACCTCCAAAAGCAAGCTGTTGGCATCTATATTTTCTGAAACAGACTTCGCGCTCTTATCTCCTTTTATTTTTGTTAGAGCTTCGGCCAGCAATGTATCCACTTCAGCATCTGTTATTTCCCCTGTTTTATTTGCATTTGTTGTAGCTTCAACGATCGCTTCTTCAGGATTTCCTGAAATTTTTGTCTCCTTCATCAGGTCAGGATCCTTGTAGCTTTGATCATTTTCCGTTTTTGAGGATTCCTGCGGTTTTCCTATAGATGCAAGTTTTGAATTGGCCACCGGTTCTTTTTTAGAAAAAATATTTTTGACAGTTTTTACAGGAGCTTTTTCCGGCTTTGCCTCTTCTTTTGAAGCAGGCTTTTCAAAAGATATTTGCTGAGATTCAATCTGTTCCTTAAAAATTTCCTCTTCGGGAGCATTGACAATTACCGGAGTTTCAGAAATGGGTTTATTGAACAGGATACTAAATATCAGGATCCCTCCAACTAATGTCGCAGCAATTCCAATCCACCAAAATATAGGTTTTTTGCTCTTTTCTTCTGAATTTAATCTTGCGCTGAGTTCTTCCCAGCTTCCTGCTTTTGGCTCTATCTTCCGCTTGTTCAGCTTTTCGCTGAAATCCTTTTCAAATTTCAACTGTCCCATAACCCGAAATATTTTGAGTTCTTAATTTTTCCTGTAACATTTTTCTCGCCTTAAACAGCTGGGATTTCGAAGTTCCAATGTTGATATTGAGCATTTTTGAAATTTCCAGATGTTTGTACCCTTCAATGGCATACATCACAAAAACCACTTTGTATCCTTCCGGCAATGAATCTATGAGTTGCTGGATCTCATCAACATTAATATCAGATTCTATATTGTTGAAGCTTCCATTGAAATCTTCAAGGCCTTCCTCTTTGAATTCCAGGGCTTTTTTACTTCTTAAAAAAGAGATGCATTCCCGGATCATAATTTTCCGTATCCATCCTTCAAAACTCCCTTCATTCTTAAAATCGACCAGGTATTTAAAAACCTTAAGAAATCCGTTTAGCATAACTTCCTCTGCGTGATGAAGGTCTTTTATGTACATCCTGCACACACCCAGCATCTTTCCCGAATGCAAATCGTAAAGGCATTGTTGAGCCCCCCGGTTATTTTTAATGGCCCGCGCGATTAACTGAGTTTCGTTTTTATTAAGCGGTATTACTTTCACGCGTTTTAATTAAAGCCTTGTATTTATAAAGACGCATGAAATTTACGAAAGGTTGCCTGAAGTTGGAAAAAAAATTCAAAATTTAAAATTCAAAGTTGAATTTTTGAAGTATGGTATATGAAATGCTGAATCCGGAATTTGGCCCCGATACTTCGGGGTTACTTTTTACGTTCGATTACGTAATTCACCATTAAAGCCAGTGAATCCTTATAAGCGGATTCCTGATAATCCTCAAGAATGGAAAGTGCTTCTTTTTGGAATTCCTTCATTTTGGTTACGGCATAGTCCAAGCCGCCATTGGATTTCACAAAGGAGATCACTTCATTTACCCTTTTCTTATCCTTATTGTAATTTTTAACCGAATTGATGATCCATTTTTTCTCTTTTGAATCACAATTATTCAACACGTAAATAAGCGGAAGTGTCATTTTTTGTTCTTTGATATCTATTCCGGTAGGTTTTCCTATTTGTTCTTTCCCATAATCAAAAAGATCATCTTTTATTTGAAAAGCCATTCCAATCAATTCCCCAAATCGGCGCATTTTTTCAATCTCATTTGATTGGGGTTTTACCGATGCCGCTCCCAGACTGCAACAAGCTGCAATAAGTGTGGCTGTTTTTTGGCGGATGATCTCGTAATAAATGGCTTCAGTAATATCAAGTCTGCGTGCTTTCTCAATTTGCAGAAGTTCACCTTCACTCATCTCCCTTACTGCTACTGAAATGATCTTCAGCAAATCAAAATCATTATTGTCTATGGAAAGCAACAATCCTTTGGAAAGCAGGTAATCTCCTACCAGAACCGCAATTTTATTTTTCCAAAGCGCATTAATACTGAAAAATCCGCGCCTTCGGTTTGAGTCATCTACCACATCATCGTGAACCAGCGTAGCTGTATGTATAAGCTCTATCACTGCGGCTCCGCGATAGGTGCGTTCATTTACATTTCCTTCAGAAATCATTTTAGCCACAAGAAACACGAACATGGGCCGCATTTGCTTGCCCTTTCGGTTGACTACGTAATGTGTGATCCGGTTTAACAAGGCCACTTTGGAAGACATGGACTCCAAGAACTTTTTTTCAAAAAGCTCCATCTCCTTCTCTATCGGTAATTTTATTTGTGAGATGACCTTCATAAGGATTTTAAAGATAGCGTAAGATAGTGGTATTTAGGTGGTTTGGCCAATTGCTTAAGAAGATTTATTGGCCAGTTGCCCGCAAGCGGCATCAATATCTTTTCCCCTGGATCTTCGCACTGTAGCCGTAATCCCGTTTTGCTCAAGCATAACCTCGTACATATGCGTTGCCTGGGAAGAAGCTTGTTGAAATTGTCCATCGTCTATGGGGTTATATTCTATCAAATTCACCTTACAGGGCACATATTTACAGAATTTCACCAAGGCTTCAGCATCCTTTGGGGTATCGTTTATTCCTTCCCACACAATATATTCGTAGGTGATCCTGCTTTTGGTCTTTGAATACCAATATTCCAGTGCTTCCCTTAAATCCTGTAACGGGAAAGTTTCATTAAATGGCATAATTCTGGTCCGAACCTCATCGATTGCAGAATGCAGGGAAACGGCCAATTTTATCTTGGCTTCATCATCTGCCAGTTTTTTGATCATTTTTGGCACTCCGGAAGTTGAAATCGTAATGCGTCTTGGAGACATTCCCAAACCATCTTTTGAGGTGATCTTTTCGATGGATTTCATCACATTGTTGTAGTTCATCAAGGGTTCTCCCATTCCCATAAAAACAATATTGGACAGGGGTTTATCAAAATATAACCTGCTCTCGTTATCTATTGCCACTACCTGATCGTAAATTTCATCGGGGTTCAGGTTGCGCATACGCTTAAGGGCCGCGGTGGCGCAAAACTTACAATTTAAACTGCATCCTACCTGGGAAGAAACACAGGCCGTTGTTCTTTTAGGAGTTGGGATCAAAACCGATTCCACCGTTAGATCATCGTGTAATTTAACCGCATTCTTAATGGTACCATCGCTGCTGCGCTGCATTACGTCTACCCGAATGTGGTTGATCACGTAATTATCCTGCAGCATTTGCCGGGTTTGCTTTGAGATATTCGTCATATCCTCAAAACTATGTGCGCCTTTGTTCCAAAGCCACTCATACACTTGCGATCCACGGAAGGATTGATCGCCCTGAGCGACAAAAAATTCCTGAAGTTGCTGTTTGGTTAAAGCGCGTATATCTTTCTTCTCATTTTTCACGCTGCAAAAGTAAGAATTTTATAACGATTTATTCAAAGAAGAAACAAGAGTCAAGAACCAAGGGAAAATATAAGGACCATAAAAAAATATTAGTGCACCTAACTGCCGGCAAGGAGGTTCGTGTATTATTTCCTTCAATGAAACAAATTTTTATTTTTCCAATCCCAAATCAAATCCTGTTCATTTTAAGCAAAAAAGCCACGAATCCACAAATTAAATATTCGTGGATTCGTGGCTTTAAAAAATTAAAAATATCTGATTAGATGATCAGCATTGCATCTCCATAAGTATAAAACTTATATTTTTCCTTGATTGCTTCAGCATAAGCCCTTTTCATAAAATCATGTCCTGCGAAGGCCGAAACCATCATCATCAACGTAGATTTAGGCGTATGAAAATTGGTGATCATACAATTGGCAATACTAAATTCATAGGGAGGGAAAATAAATTTATTGGTCCATCCGCTAAACTCATTCAGGGTATGATTTGTGGAAACAGCACTTTCAATAACCCGCATTGAAGTAGTCCCCACAGCACAAATCCTGCGTTTTTCCTTAAGCGCGTTATTAATGATCTTCACAGCTTTTCCATCAATAAATGCTTCTTCACTGTCCATTTTATGTTTCGAAAGATCTTCTACCTCTACAGGACTAAAAGTTCCCAAACCAACGTGTAAAGTCACCTCAGCGAAATCAACTCCTTTAATTTCAAGGCGTTTAAGCAGTTGTTTTGAAAAGTGCAAACCTGCAGTGGGAGCTGCTACCGCACCTTGTACTTTAGCGTAAATGGTTTGATACCGTTCCTTATCATCCGGTTGTACTTCTCTTTTAATATATTTTGGAAGTGGGGTTTCCCCTAACTCCTCTAATTTTTTTCTGAATTCCTCATAAGAACCATCGTATAAAAACCGAAGTGTTCTTCCTCTGGAAGTGGTGTTATCTATAACTTCAGCCACAAGACTTTCGTCTTCGCCAAAATAAAGCTTGTTCCCAATTCTGATCTTTCTCGCAGGATCAACGAGCACATCCCATAATTTGGTTTCCGGATTTAATTCCCGAAGCAAAAAAACCTCAATACGGGCACCGGTTTTTTCCTTGTTCCCATAAAGCCGGGCCGGAAAAACCTTAGTGTTATTGAGAACCATAACATCGTGAGGTTCAAAATAATCCAATATATCTTTAAATAACTTGTGTTCAATAGTTTGTTCCTTCCTGTTAAGGACCATGAGCCTTGCTTCATCCCTAATTTCCGCAGGATATTCAGCCAAAAGTTCATCTGGAAGTTCAAAATTGAATTGTGAAAGTTTCATTCCCATAGTTGCCGTTTTTTAAGTTTGCAAATATACAACCTCAACATAGGGGTTGTCAAGTAAATAGCTGTTTATTTAGAAAATGAATTTTTAAAAAATGTTTGAGACCCGAAAACCCAGGAATTCCATATCCTTCCAAAAGGTGGGAAAGGATTTTGAAACAACTCCAGCATCCTCAATATTTAAAGGAACTTTAAGGGCCAAAGGTGAAAAAGCCATCGCCATTCTATGATCGTTATAGGTGGCAACGGAAACATCTTCCTTTAAGGTTTTCGCGGGAAATAGCTGAAGGCTTTCATTTGTGATCTCGACCTTTGCCCCAAATTTTTCGATCTCGGTTTTCAAAGCCACCAATCGGTCGGTTTCCTTGATCTTTAAGGTGTGTAATCCGGTTAATTTACATTCAATTCCCAGGGCTAAACAGGTAACAGCAATGGTTTGAGCGATATCGGGCGAATTTCGAAGATCTTTCACAATGCGTTTTGGCATTTTACAAGGTTGCTTTTCAAGATATATTGAATTATCTATAAATTTGGTTGTTACACCCAGTTGCTCATAGATCTCAACGATACAAGAATCCCCCTGAAGACTTGTTTTCCGGTAATTTGAAAGGCTTAAACTTGCTGTTTCACTAATTGCCGCCAAACTGTAAAAATAGGAAGCCGAACTCCAGTCGGATTCAATATTGATGGTTTTTGAAGGCAGTTCTTCCTGATGTTCTATTACTATCCTATTATTTGTAAAACTGCCCTTGATGCCGGCGATTTGCATAATTTCCAGGGTCATGGATATATAAGGCGCCGAAGTGATCTGCCCCTCCAGCACAATTTCCAATCCTTGTGGCAGCGATGGAGCAATGAGCATTAAAGCCGAAATATACTGACTGCTGATATTCGCCTGTAAACTAACCTTATTTTCAGTGAGCGTTTTACCTTTAATTCTCAAAGGAGGGAAACCCTCATTTTTTTCATAAGAAATATCGGCTCCAAGACTTTTCAAGGCATCCACCAATAATTTAACAGGCCTTTCCTGCATGCGTAGGCTGCCAGTAAGAACTACATCCAAATCATTTTTAGAAGCGAAATAAGCTGTTAGAAATCGCATCGCTGTCCCGGCATGGTGGATATCAATAAGCCCTGATCCCTTTTTCAATGATTCCTGTAAAACCTGGGTATCATCACTGTTGGAAATGTTCTCAAGTTTCAACTTTGGATAAAGGGCCTGCAAAATCAACGCCCTGTTGGATTCGCTTTTGGATCCCGTAATTTTTAATTCTCCCGAAAGTTGATTTCCGGGATGTGAAAGATGAATATTCATTAGTGCATTATTTTTAAACTTTCTTTGAATATCTGAAGATTAACGCTCCCTTTCTTCCTTTTTTAACTTAGCTACAAATAAACCGTAAGTCACGATGAAACCATATAAAAATGAAGATAGTATGGTTCCCAAAACAAACCTGAGCCATCTTCCCCCTCCTATTTTTTCATCAAAAAATGCTGAAAAATAAAATCCACCAAATTCGAATAACATCGTGATGATATGGTACACAATAGCGAAGGCAATAGCCATTCCAGCTACCGACCTCCAAAAAGCTTTATTCCTGACTATTTTTTTAAATGCCATTATTGTAGTTTTTTATTGTTTTGATGCCGGTCGTGGTCGCGTTTGGTTTTTATATCCAATTTTTTGTCAAAAGCTTCCTGAAGATCGATCCCGGTTTGATTGGCGAGACAAAGCACAACAAACATAACATCTGCCAATTCCTCTCCCAGATCTTTGTTTTTATCACTTTCCTTTTCGCTTTGTTCTCCATAACGTCTTGCAATAATACGGGCCACTTCCCCAACCTCTTCGGTTAATTGTGCCATATTGGTAAGCTCGTTAAAATACCGGACTCCGTGCTCCTTGATCCATTCATCTACCGCGAGCTGTGCATTTTGTATATTCATTATTCCTTGTTTTTTGAATCTAATAAAATTGTGACCGGACCGTCATTTAAAAGGGAAATTTTCATATCGGCCCCAAAAACTCCCGCCCCTACTTTTTTCCCAAATGCTTTTTCAAATTCCCTTAAAAATTCCTCGTATAATGGGATTGCGACTTCGGGCCTGGCAGCTTTTATGTATCCGGGACGATTTCCCTTTTTGGTGCTGGCGTGGAGCGTAAACTGGCTAATAACAAGCGCTTCTCCATCTATATCCTGCAAAGAAAGATTCATCACGCCGTTTCCATCATTAAAAATGCGCATTTTCACGATCTTATTGCAAAGCCATTCAATATCCTGAGAAGTATCTGCATCTTCAATCCCGAGCAGGATCAGAACCCCTTCTTTTATGGCGGAAATTATTTTATTGTCTATACTTACCGAGGCTTGTGAAACCCTTTGCAAAACTATTCTCATTGTTCGCTGAATTCATCGATCCTGTATTGCTGCTCATCTTCTCCTTTAATAATCTGCTGATAACTTTTGTAGCGTGACCAGGCAATTTTTCCTTCTTCCAAAGCATCCTTTACCGCACATTTAGGCTCATCCAGGTGAAGGCAGTTGTGAAATTTACACTTGTGTTTTAACGCGAAAAACTCGGGAAAATAATTTCCCAATTGCTCTTTTTCAATATCCACAACTCCAAAACCCTTGATCCCGGGAGTATCTATAATCCTGGCATCGAAGCTCAGGTCATACATTTCGGCAAAAGTGGTAGTGTGTTGACCCTGTTTATGCTGTGTACTTATTTTGGCTGTTTTTAAATCCAGGCTAGGTTCAAGGGCATTGACAAGAGTAGATTTTCCCGTGCCGCTATGTCCCGAGATCATACTTGTTTTTCCAAGCATCATCGCTTTTACCTTATCTATATTTTTTTCGGTTTTTGCTGAAATCCCCAAACATTCATATCCAATTTCCCTGTACAATCCTGCTAAATATTTAATTTCGTCCAGTTCATCCTCGTTGTACGTGTCAATTTTATTGAATAAAAGTATGGTTTTGATATGATAAGCTTCGGCCGTAACCAAAAACCTATCTATAAAAGTGGTGAAAGTTGGCGGGTTGTTTAGGGTGACCAATAAAAATGCCCGATCAATATTGGAAGCTATTATATGGATTTGCTTGGAAAGATTCACCGATTTGCGAATGATGTAGTTGTGGCGTTCCTCAATTTCTGTGATAATGCCCAGGGTTTCATCCCCTGCATCTTCCAGATCTAATTTCACCTTGTCGCCCACCGCAACAGGATTGGTGCTCTTGATTCCGTGCATCCTGAATTTTCCCCTGATACGGCATTTGTAGGTTTCCCCATTTTCTGCCTTCACGTGATACCAGCTGCCGGTCGATTTGTAAACTATTCCTTTCATTGCATTATTAGATCATACATCCACATTCAAAAGTAGATGCCAAAATAATTTCAGGATCTACCTTTTAGGTTTATTCTGCTAAAATATAAAAAGCCAAAGTTACAACTTCAAATTATCTAATAAAATAAGGATATTTCCCTCAATCAAAATGAATTCAATATTTAAACCTCACAGATCTCAGTGAACTGTGAGGTTTAAAATAAAATTAACAAGGCTTACCGAATTATCTTTTTTGATGATTAATTGATTCCATATGGACCGCCTTAAACAGTTTCAGGATAAACTCTTCGCTTAAGCCCTGCTCTTCACCCTTCAGGATCATTTTACCCAGAATTTCATTCCATCTTTGGGTTTGAAGTATGGCCACGTTTTGAGATTTTTTGATCTTGCCAATTTCATCTGAAATTTTCATTCTCTTGGAAAGAACTTCCAGCAATTGTTGATCAGATATATCTATTTTGGCCCTTAAATTCTTTAAACTGTTCAAGAAGTCTTCACTTTCTGAAGCTACTTTCTTGATCTTTAGATCTTTCATCATCTGGATCAAAGTTTCAGGAGTGATCTGTTGCGCCGCGTCACTCCAGGCATTATCCGGATCGTAATGGGTTTCAACCATCAATCCATCAAAATTAAGATCCAGGGCAGTTTGGCTCAAATCAAAAAGAAGCTCCCTGTTTCCCGCAATATGGGAAGGATCTAAAATAAGCGGCAGGTCAGGAAACTTGGTCTGTAGATCAATTGGAATTTGCCATTCCGGATTGTTCCTGTATTTCGATTTTTCATAGCTGGAAAAACCTCTGTGGATCACGCCCAGGTTTTTAACGCCGGCAGTATAGAAACGTTCAACCGCTCCCAGCCAAAGAGAAAGATCGGGATTTATAGGGTTTTTGATCAGAACCGTTTTATTGGTTCCCTGAAGGGCATCGGCTATTTCCTGCACATTGAAAGGGGAAACAGTTGTACGGGCGCCAATCCATAAAATATCTATATCGTGTTTCAGGGCCAGTTCCACGTGAGCAGGATTTGCTACCTCGGTGGTGGTCAATAATCCTGTTTCTTCCTTGGCGGTTTTCAACCATTCCAAACCCTTTTCTCCCACTCCTTCAAAATTTCCCGGTCTTGTACGCGGTTTCCATATCCCTGCACGAAGCACACTTACATCACTTTCCTTAAGTTGGTGTGCAATTTTCACCAATTGTTCTTCCGTTTCGGCGCTGCAAGGCCCTGCTATTACAAGTGGATGGTCTAAACCAAAATCGTCTAACCAGTTCCTGAGTTCTTTCTTGTTTTCCATTTTTATTGATTTAATATATTATTAGATAATTCCGTTTAAAATTGATTTTATATGATTTGTCTTTTCCATTTCCTTGTAAACCTCCTCAAAATTATTTTCTTCCATGAGATTTTTAAACCGGGTGAGATTGCTGATATATTCGGTTAAAGTTTCCAAAATATTATCCCTGTTTTGCTCAAATATGGGTGACCACATTGCCGGAGAACTTTTTGCAAGTCTTACCGTAGAAGCGAATCCGCTTCCTGCCAGATCAAAAATATCCCGTTCATTTTTTTCTTTTTCCAATACTGTTTTTCCAAGCATAAACGAGCTTATATGCGACAAATGCGAAACATAAGCAATATGCTTATCGTGTGATCTTGCATCCATATATCGGATGCGCATCCCCAAAAGCTTAAAAATTTCCAGGGCTTTTTCCTGTAATTTGAAAGCTGTTTTTTCCACCTCACAAATTATCATGGTTTTATTTCTGTACAGATCGGGCTGTGCTGCCTCAGGTCCGGAAAATTCAGTTCCGGATATGGGATGGGCCGCCAGAAAATTCCTTCTTTTAGGATGGTTTTCAAGGGCTTCGCAAAGTCCGGTTTTGGTAGAACCCGTATCAATTACCAGACAATCGTCCTTTACTTTATCCAAAACCTGTCCAACTACCTTGATGTTTACATCCACAGGAATAGCGACAATCACAACATCGGCACTTTCAATCTCTTCAATTGTTGATATAAAATCTATCAATCCAAGGGATTTCGCTTTTATTAAATGCTCCTGGTTTGCATCGACCCCAAAGATCTTTGCGTCGGCAAATGCTGTTTTGATATCTAAGGCAAAAGAACCTCCTATTAATCCTATGCCTATTATATGAACATTCATGGTTTTATTCGTTTTATTGCACCTTCAATATTCTCTGTAGTTTCACATAATGAAAATCTTACAAAGCCTTCTCCCTGACTTCCAAAAATAAAGCCCGGCGCTATGAAGATGCTGTATTTGTGTAACACATGATCTACAAATCCTTCTGAGGTCGACCATTCGGGAACCTTTGCCCAAACGAACAATCCTGCTTGTTTTTTTGCCGGAGTGCATTCCAAAGCTTTGGCCAGTTCCAAGATCTTTTCCTTTCGGGATGCGTAAATTTCATTTTGAGAGGCAAACCATTGGTTTGGCAAATGCAAAGCCGCGGCAGCACCAGCCTGGATTGGGTAAAACATTCCGCTGTCAAGATTGGTTTTCACTTTTAAAACGGTTTTTAAATGTTGTTCACTTCCGCAAAGCATTCCCACCCGCCAACCGGCCATATTAAAGGTTTTGCTCAATGAATTTAATTCCATGACCACCTCTTTCGCTCCTTCAGCCTTTAAAATACTCTTCGGATGTTCATTCAGAATAAAACTATAGGGATTGTCATTTACAATTAAGATTTGATGTTTTTTCCCAAAATCCACCAGGTCCTGAAAAACGGCATCCGTTGCTGAAGCTCCGGTAGGCATATGCGGATAATTCACCCACATCAGTTTGACCTTGCTCAAATCGGTTTTTGCCAGTTCTTTCAAATCTGGCAACCAATTCCCGGCTTCATTTAAATCGTAAAAAACCGCTTCCGCACCTACTAATTTAGTCACCGAAGAATAAGTAGGATATCCTGGATTTGGAATTAAGACCTCATCCCCTTCATTTAAAAAAGCCAGGGAAATATGGGTTATTCCTTCCTTACTGCCCATAAGGGGTAAAATTTCGGTTTCGGGATTTAGATCGACCTGATAATGATTCTTGTAGAATTCCTTGATGGCATTCCTGAATTCACCGGTTCCTTTATAAGGTTGGTATTGATGAGCCCCTGGATTAACAAGTGCCCGGTTTAATGCCTCAATAACCTGTGGTGGAGGAGGCAGATCTGGGCTTCCAATTCCAAGGTTGACAATATCCTTTCCCTGCGCTTTCAGGGCGCGAACTTCTCCCAATTTTGTGGAAAAGTAGTATTCACTCACCTGGTTTAATCTGTTGGCCTGAATCATTATAAGCTATTTTTATATGTTCCTAAAACTTTTAGTTGTTCTGTCATGACTTCAAGAATTTCAAGGGCTTTTTGAAACTCCTCATAATCCTCAAAAATTACATCCACAAAAAATGAATATTTCCAGGGGGTTTCTATTATTGGCATAGACTGGATCTTGGTCATATCCAGGTTGTAATCCCTCAAGATATTCAATACGGAAACCAAGCTTCCGCGACGGCTTTCCAATTCAAATTTCAAAGATGCCTTGTCTATTTTGATCCCGTTTGGCTCCCTTTTTTTCATGCTTAAGATCAAAAACCTTGTTGCATTGCTTTTTTTGGTATGAATGCTTTCCGCCAGTATTTCCAAACCGAAAATTTGTGCTGCAGCGGTACTGGCCAAAGCAGCCACACCAACTGATCCTTTTTGAGAAATTCTCCTCGCAACCTCAGCAGTATCGGCATCTTCAATTAATTTTATATGAGGATAACTTTCAAAAAATTCTTTACATTGCAATAAAGCCATGGGATGGGAATAAACCTTCTTTATATTTTCGATACTTTGTCCCTGAAGCGCCATTAAATTCATACTAATAGGCATATAATGTTCTCCCACTATCCTTAAATGATGCTCGTCTATTAACGCGTAATTAGGCAAAATGGACCCTGCTATTGAATTTTCTATCGCCATTACCGCTTCCTGCGATTCACCAGAGACCAGGCTCCTTACCAATTCATGAAAGGACATACATTCCTGAACTTCTACATTTTCTCCGTAAAATTCTTGCGCCACCAAATGGTGAAAAGAACCCTGAATACCTTGAATTGCTACTTTTTCTCTCATATTTTATGTTAACCCTTACCAGGTTACTAACCCTGGCAGGATTGATTAAATTAACCAAAAAAAAAATCCCGATGTTGCCATCGGGATTTGAAATATAATTTATTGTTTAATTACATGGCGTTCCCGATCTTATCTCCGCTATAGAAATAAAAATAATAGAAAGCGTTCCAGGTAATATTAATTTGCATTTTTCTTTTTATGATTTCGCTAATTTAAAATTTAATTTTTAAATGAAGTACAATTTTCTAATCTTTTTTACGATAACGATTTCGATATATAACCTTGCAAACTTTTCCAAAGTTGCAAACATTGGAAAAGTTGATCCTCAATTAAATTAATCCCTTACTTTTGAAAAAAGCTATTGTATGTCCATAACTGTTGAAGGAATATCGAAATTTTACGGGGAACACAAAGCCCTGGACAAGGTTTCATTTTCTATCGAAAAAGGTGAAATTGTTGGATTCCTGGGGCCTAACGGAGCAGGAAAATCTACTTTGATGAAAATCCTGACCGGATATCTGGCTCCTTCAGAAGGTAAGGCAAGTGTGAATAATATCCCACTTTCCGTGAATTTGCTGGAAGCACAGAGAAACATAGGTTATCTGCCGGAACACAATCCACTTTACACTGAAATGTATGTACGGGAATTCCTTTCCTTTAATGCTTCAATATATAAAATTGATAAAATGAGGGTCGAGGAGGTAATCTATCTAACCGGACTTACTTCTGAAGCCAATAAAAAGATAGAACAACTTTCCAAAGGCTATCGACAGCGGGTTGGGCTCGCTGCCGCCTTGCTACACGATCCGACCGTCTTGATCCTGGATGAACCTACCACGGGCCTTGACCCGAACCAGTTAGTGGAAATCCGAAATCTTATTTTGAACATCGGAAAAGAACAGAAAGACGGAGGTTCCGGAAAAACCGTTTTTCTCTCTACACATATCATGCAGGAAGTGGAGGCAATTTGCGACCGGGTGATAATTATCAATAAAGGTAAAATTGTAGCCGATAAAAAGATGAACGAGCTACGCGATGAGCAGGAACAAATAATTCACGTAGAATTTGATTACCTAATAGAAAATAAAGCACTTCAAAATTTGCCGAACCTTATCTCAGCAAGAAACATCGGTGGTTTTCATTACGAATTAAGATTTGGCTCGAAAAAGGATATGCGACCTGCGGTTTTTGATTTTGCTCATGACAACGGCCTAAAAACCCTTCAGTTAAATAGAAAAACAAGGAATTTGGAAAGTTTATTCGCAGACTTGACAGCCCCCAAAGGGGGAGCCTAAAATGTTGCCCAAACCAGATCATTTTATTCCCCCGGGATTAGAGGCTTTTTTTTATTCCCTCTTTGGGGGTTATTAGGGGGCTTCAAAAATTAGCCTTCCGGTATAAAACGTCTCAACGCTTACAATTGGCGGACGGTTTTTGGCGATTACGTTTCCGATACTTCTTATTTCACCTTTGAGGGATTGAATGGGGTTCAGCATCATTTTATTGGTGCCGCGATGGAATATATCATAATGCTGAACAATTAGATCTGCTGCCTCCAATCGACCATCACCGGCAGCGAAAAACACGTTAAAATTTTCTGCTTTCCCGGTAAGGAAATAGTTGGAAACATTATCGTTTGTAATTCGCAAATTCTCAACTTCAAGATCGAGGATAAAATCTCCATCGGTATGGATCGCCGGATTCTTTTCCTGGTTAAAGGAACGCAGCCAAAGATTCTCGAATTTCAGTATCCCAATGCTTTCTATGGCACTTCCACTGCTGTTTTGCAGCCAATTTAATGTTGGAGTGGTTACAAAAACCCTGGTAATCTCATAATCCCGAAACAAATTACAGGAATTGGCGTTTCTGACACTCAGTCGATTGTTTTCTACTTCAACAGTAACTTCATCGATTAAATTTTTTCCGGTTTCAACAACTACTTTATATTCTGCTCCCTGTTCAATAAACAACTTCACTCTTTCATAAACCATGATTTCCTCAAAAGGCGATACTGCAAATTCTTCAGTAACGATGGTTCCTTCAGATTTGAAACAATCGGGAACGTTTTCAGTATCACAGCTAATCCCTGATAAACCTATTAAAATTAAGAAGAATACTTTTTTCATTTTATATGGTTCCGTTTTAAAATAATTTAGCAACAACAACTTTAATAGTGAAATAAACTATAGCAAATCCCGCGGGAAATTGCAAAACCGGCAAGAGAAAAAATTGTCCGCTCCCGATTGCTATCGGGAGCAAAGATCTTCCCAGATGATATAAATTTTTAATCACTGATTGTCGAATTTCACAATCTGTATCCTATAGAAAATTCAACAGCTTCAGCATTGGCATAATGTGAGCGAACCGTTACTGAACCCCATAAATTTTTGCTGATTTCATATTGAAAACCTATCCGATTGTACAACCTGTCTACATAATGTTCATAGGGAAAATACACATAATATCCCAGTTGTGTAATTAGCGATAATTTATCGAAAGTGAGCTGGTGACCTATAAAAACTCCAACTCTCTTTGAGTCTTCATCACCTGTGGTTTCGCCGGCGGGAAATGCCACAGACTGGTAATAAATACGCTCTTCCAATGCTTTGGAGAAAAACAGTTCAGCACCGGCCTGCAGGGTGCTTTTTCTGGTTACAACCTTATCGGCGAAGGCGGAAACAGTCAAAAAAGGAAATTGTTTTGAACCAATTATCCCCATGGTATTCACCCCGCCGCGAAGCGCAAAATTAAAATGAACGGGTTCCGTATATTTTTTACCTTGTTCCTTCGGAATAAATTCAGGTAAACTTTCCTGGTTCATCATATAATTCAAGCCAAAATTGAACGAGAAGGTATTTGTACTGTTATTGGGAGATTTAAAATCGGCATTGGAATAGTGAATC
>Ga0307486_1000989_pt1 | contig 23477 bp, 19 predicted proteins | sample CBIW02metaG_FD_203663 | JGI IMG/M metagenome (GOLD analysis project Ga0307486, IMG submission 203663) | Sea-ice brine microbial communities from Beaufort Sea near Barrow, Alaska, United States - CBIW 0.2 | ecosystem: Environmental > Aquatic > Marine > Coastal | place: USA: Alaska | collected...
GCCCTGGTGATTCCGGTGTTCAACGCCGGAGATGCGGTGCTGGAGGCAGTCGCGCTGCTGGACGTGCTCCGCTCGGCCGGCGGCAAGGCCGCGAGCCTCGCCAATCACGCCACGATCCTCCGACTGACCGATGGGCGGCCGGAGAACCAACAGGTCGTCGACCGGGTCGACCAGGTCATCGAAGACGCCAGAGTCGAGCAGGTCTTCACCATCCCCTACGACCCGCACATTGCCGAGCGCGGACAGATCACCCTCGATCACCTCGCCCCGCAGACACGGCGGGCGTTCGCCGCCGCGGCGGCGGGAGTCGTGCGTACTTTGCAAGCCACCGTCCGATAGCCGCGAAAGGCGAAGCGCCATGCTCACAGAATCCCTGCAGACCCTCGTGGGCACCGTCGTGCGCACGATCGATAACCCGCTCGATGGCATCCTGCCGGACTTCACCATTTTCGGGACGGAGTTCACCTCGCTCTGGCAGAAGCTCCTCGCCGGGGTGTGGGGGATCGGCATCATCCTGGCGATTGTGTTTCTGATCATCGGGATTATCAAGATGGCCAGCGCCTCCAGCGGCGGCAACCCCAACGAGTACAAGACCGCCCGCAACCAGGCCATGTGGGCCGGTATCTCCCTCGGGGTGCTCGCTGCTCTCGCCGTGATCGTCGGTGCTATTCTCGCCGTCTTCGGATAGGAGCACTCGTGCACGCGACCGCACCACCCACCCGCCGCACGTGGCCCTGGATCGTCGGCGCCGCCATCCTCATCGGCGCCCTCATCATCGCCGGCGCCGTCTACTTCGGTAGCCAACGCGGCACGGCCACACCCACACCCGACCCGACAACCCCAGCAGTGACCAGCACGGCGACGCCGAGCACGACACCGGTCGACGCCGACCCGACCGGATGCCTTGGCGGCGACACACGCGACGCCGCAATGGTCCTCGCCGCGCAGCAAGCGGCGCCACAAACCAGTAGCGGCGGTGTTGAAGTTGCCGCCGCGTTTGTGCGGTGGCTCATTCAATATCCATACCCATCAACGGCCGATGCCGACGAGGTCGCTGCCACCGGGTTGGCAGCGGACGCACCCACGAAGAATCTAAGCGAGTTTTTTGCGACGAACCCCAACCTCTCGGGTGGCCTTGTCCCTGACTCGACGGAATATTATCTGTCGACCATTCCCGGCGTTTGGCACATCGAATCGGCATCAAACGACCAAGTCATCGCGACGATCGGCACGGCCCTCGTAGAACAAGGGGCCATGAGCCCCCAGCTGAAAGGGTCCCTGACAGTGACCGTACGGTGGGAAGACGGCGAGTGGAAATTCGTCAAGACTGAAGGGACTCGAACTACCGAGGATTTGTTTTCGATCGGTGAACCCTTCACGAGCGGCTGCTGACGATGCTGTCATTCGAGCCAGCCGACGATGGACAAGGTGGGATCATCGGAATCATTGGCGGCATCGGTAATGCCATCAATGGTGCGGCCGGAGTGGTGTCGTACTGGTCGGACCCCTGGGGGAACACCTTCAAAATGCTCCGCGACACAGCTCAGGGAATGAGCCGAGACATTATGCCGGCGCTGACCAGCGCGACGCTGCCGGATCTGACCGCGGATTGGTTTATCAACGCCTACAAAATCAGCTTTGCCACGGCGATCTTCGTCGCCGTCCTGCTGCTGATACCGCAAGCCGTGCGCACCGCGCGCGGCGCGCAAGCGGGCCGCGATCTCGTTGAGTCCGTCGGACTGTACTTCGGAACATTCCTGATCGGGGCCATGTTCGGGCCGATGTTCGGGATCATGCTGATTAACTTCTTCCATTCTCTGACGGACGTCTTCGTCGCAGCCGGCCTGACCGGCACGGCGGCTACCGTCACCGGGCAGTTCAGCTCCATGATCGAGCAAGCCGACCCGGTCGGAATCACCGGCGGAATTGTCATGGGCGTAATCCTGATGATCTGCATGATCATCGGACTCTTCCTCGTGTTGGTCATGTTGCTCGTTCAGCTCGTAACGCTCTACTTCACCGGAGTACTACTACCGCTTGGTCTGGTGTGGATCATCGACAAGAACAAGCGCTCCTTCGGTTTGAAGATCGCGTCGTTGTGGATTGGGATTCTCGCGGCTCACCCGTTGCTGTTCCTGTTGCTGGGCCTGGCTTTCTCGATGACGGCGAACCAGCTCAGCGCGTTTGGCAACAACTTCGGCCTGCAGTCGATGGTGTCGCTCATGGTGGCCATCATCGGTCTGCTGATGGCCGCGCTTTCACCGTTGTTGCTGATGAAGTTCGCGCCGATCATTCCGATGGCCTTCGGCGGCACGACCGGTCCGTCCGTGGACGTCGGGAAGCACATCGGGGCCCAGAACATGACCGAAGCCACCGAACGCTACGGCCAACCCTCCACCAAGGATCGGTCCACCTCGACGACGACAAAGGAGTCCACGGACTCCACGACCGAGCGCGTTTCGGAATCCTCGACAGCTCCGGGGAGCCTGTCGGAGGTCATCGGCAACCGGGCCGCTGCGGCAGCCGGCACCGGTGCAGCCGGTGAGGGCGCAACGATCGGGGCCGGTCGGGCAGCGACCGCCACCGCGGGAGCTGGTGGGGCAAGTGCGGCCGCTGGCGGAGGCGCCGCCGCGGCCGAGACCGGGCTCGCCGCCGCGGGGACGGCGGAGTCGGCGACCGGTGCGGGCGCCGTCGTCGGCGTCCCGACGTTGATCGCCGCAGCGGGGATCGCGGCTGCGCACAAGGGTGTCGAGGTCGTCGGGAAGGGCGTGGATATGGCTCAGACCGCGGGGGAGCAGGTGACGGAGTCGATGGATGACACCCCGACCCTGGGAGGGGACCACACGTGACGACGGACCTGCGTAACCGGACGGTCATCCGCTATCTGGGCGGGGAGAGCGGACACCGGTCCTTCTTCGGCGGTACGCACTCCCGCGCCCGGATCATCTTCCTGGCTTGCTCGCTCGTGTTCGGGATGGTGTTCACCCCGCTGATCGGCTGGCCCGCCCTCGCCGCGGCCGCAGTCAGCTGCGGGGTGACGTTCCTGGTCACCGCGAAAACGCACCGCGGATCGATCGTCGACCGCCGGCGCAAGCGCGCCCGGTGGAAGAAGCGAAGCCACGACGGAACGACCCGGTTCGTGCCGTACGAGGTCGGGGCGTGGGACCAGCTCCAGCAAGCCCTCACCGACGCGCGCGCAGCCAAAGGCGCAGCAGCGCGAGAGGCGGCCGCGGAGGCGTCCCGCGCGGTGGTGGCGATGCGGGCGAACCCAGACGGGTCGGACGGGCTTGGCTGGCTGCAATACGGCAGGGGCGAGCCCGGCATCGCCTGGCACGCGCCGGTTGGGGAGCAGAGTTACCTGTCGGTGACGTTCACCGTCAGCGGTCAGCTGCGGGGGATCGAATCGGCCAGCGTGATGGCGCGCGCCGCCCACGGCTGGGGCGCATTCCTCGCTGCCCGTGCCGTGCCATCCGTGCTGGTGCAGGACGTGCAGGTCACGACGCGGGTGTTACCGGCAGATACCGCGCTGCAGGAATTCTGGGTGCTGAACAACCTTGACCCGGCTGCACCGGTGGACGCGGTCGCCTCCTACGAGGAAGTATTGCGCCTGACCGGAAATGACGCGATGGTGCAACGCCACTTCGTCACCGTGAACTGGCCGCTCACGCCCACGTTCTTTGACGCCGCCGCCAAGTACGGCGACGGTCGTGACGGCTGGCGGGCGTTGATGCGGCAGGAGATCGCCTCGACCAAGCGCGGCTTGGCGGAGTCGAAGATCGGACGGGTGGAAGTGCTGACGGCGCGGCAGGTGGCCGCGGTGGTGCGGCATCAGCAGAACCCGTCGCGGCCGATCGACTTCGTCGCCGACGTGCACCCGAACCGGGTCGGCGAACCGGCCGAGGAGGAGTTCTCCGCGCACATCGTCGACAGCATCGACCCGCTCACCGGGCTGCCGGTGCGGTGGTGGCACCGCACCGCCGCGATCCGTGCGGAAGCCCTCGCGACCGCGGCGCGCACGCAGCTGTGGGTGTTGGATCTGCTGATCGGGAAGGACATTCAGTTCGTCCGCTCGGTCAGCTTTCACATTCACCTGGTGCCGGCGTCGGAGGCGAAAGTCGCCGCCCGGCAAGATCTTGTCCGCGATACCGCCGAAGCCCTCTCCCGGAGGGAGGCCGGGCAGCTCGACACGGACGATACCGACGTGCACATGACGGCCGCCCGCCGGCGACGGCAAGACCTCGTCTCCGGGTCGCAGCACCACGGCGCTGTCTGGATCGGGTTCGTGACGATCTCAGTCCAAAGCCGGGAGGAGCTGGCACGGGCGTCCCGGCAGCTCGAGGAGACCTGCTCCACCGGCCTGGGCATTGAGAGCCTCGACTGGCTCGACTCGTATCAGGCGGCCGCGTCAGGCACGACCTGGCCGATCGGCCGCGGCCTGGTCGCATCCGCGCCGTCATTTTCCGCCCGCGTCTACAGCCGCCTCGCCGGCAAATCCGACAAGGAGGCCCTCACATGACCACACCCGACAGCCACAGCTCGCGCTTGAAGCTCTGGTCGCTGCCCGTGCTACGCCGCTTCGCACCACCCATCGAAGTCCCAGCCGACGAAGCCAGCAGCGCCGACCGTGCCGGTACCGGCAGGGCCGGCGGGGTAGAGATTGTGCCGTGGGCGCTGCCGGGCACGCCGCTGCGCACCCAGGCCGCGGCCGCGCGTCGCGGCTTCTACGCGCCCGCGCTGGCCGGCGCGCCGACGACGACGCGGCAGGCGGAGATTCTCAACACCGCGCTGATCGGCCCGCCGACCGGCACCCGCGGTGTGGTCAACGGGCGGGACGTGTTGTCGCGCACGACGATCTCCCACGACCCCGTTACCGCCTACAACTCGGAGCCGCGGGAGGTGTCGAGTCCGAACGTAATCGTGATGGGCGACGTCGGCGCCGGCAAAAGCTCCCACACAAAATGCAACTACGTCGTCCGCCCCCTGCTGCTTCAGGGCCGACGCGGGGTGGTGTTTGACAAGAAGGACCAGAACGGGGAGGGCGAGTACTCCAACGTGGTGCGGCATTACGGGTTTGAACCGATCCGGTTCACCACCGACGGCACCGGCACCACCCTGAACCTGCTCGATCCGATGATCGCCCGCGGCACCGGCGTTAAAGGGCAGACACGGCTGCTGAACATCGTCACCCGCATCGCCCGCGGCGACCAGCCCCTCAGCGAATGGGAAGAAGAAGCCCTCCGCGCGGCGCTGCGCCGCACCGTCGGCAAAGCACACGGGCGAGCCCCGGTACTCGCCGACGTGCTGCCGAACCTCGGCCTCGTCGTCGACGATGACGACTACCGCACCCTCTCGGCCACAGCCCGCGACGACCTCCACAAGGCCGGCCTGTCCGTGAAGTGGACGCTAAACGGGCTGCTCGACGAATACGCCGGCCTCCTCGACGGCGAGACATCATCGACCGTGGACCTCAGCGGCAAGCTGACCTCGTTTGATATCTCGCAGCTGCCCGACGATGGCCCGGCGGTGCCGGTGGTCATGGCGATCGGGAACATGTGGATGCTCGGCCGGCTGCGCAGCGAACGCACCTCCGCGACCACCGTGGTTTATGAGGAAGGCTGGCACATGATCGGCGGGCCGTCGGCGCAGCTGATCAAAGCCAACCAGAAACTCTCCCGCGGCCTCGGCATCTCGAACGTGTTCGTCATGCACAAAGGCACCGACATTCCCAAGGACTCACCCGGCATGGCCATCATCCAGGAAGCCCAAACCGTGGTCGTCTACCGGCAGTCCCGCCCCGAGGACGCCCTCTGGTGCCAGCAAACGTTTGGGTTCGCGCAGGAGACGGCGCGCACCATTGAGACGCTGGCGGATGGGCATTACATCTTCAAGTTCGGGTCGCACCCGGAAGCGCACGTGGAGCACATCCGCTCCGAGTGGGAGCGGCAGCTGACCAACACCGACGAGGGCCTGTCCGTCGGCACCATCTTCTAACATCATGGGCCTGGTCAAACTGCTCGCCGCCAGCCTCACCGGCCTGCTCCTGACCGTCGGCGGAACCGTCGCCCTCTCCTCCGGCACCGGCACCACCTGCGGCCTGACCGCGGTCAGCCGAGCGGATGCCGCCCAGCACGATGCTATCGCCGGGTATGGCGGCGACCAGCTCGCCAACGCCGCCGACATCATCAACGCCGCTGCCAAGCTCGGCCTCACCGCGCAGGCGCAAACCCTCGGCGTGATGACGGCGATGGGGGAGTCCAGCCTGATCAACCTCGACCACGGCGACACCGCCGGCCCGGACAGCCGCGGCCTGTTCCAGCAACGCGCCACCTGGGGATCCCTCGCGGAGCGGATGGACCCCGCTACCTCGGCCCGGCTGTTCTTCCAACGCCTGACCGCGCTGACCGGGTGGGAGACGCTGACGCCGTCGGCGGCAGCATCCGCCGTGCAGATCAACGCCGACCCGGAACACTACGCATCGTTCTTTGCACCGGCGACCGACGTCGTCACCGCGCTGACCGCCAGCGCCGGCGGCGCGTGCGGGGTCGGCGGGGACGCCGTCGGGCTGGCGCAGCAGCTCGTCACCGCCGCCGACAACGGGCAGCTGCGCGGCCTCGTGCCGGATCATCTGAAGGAGATCCGGTGGATCGCCAGCGGGCAGACCGTCCCGGACTGTGGGATTGACACCCGCATCCTGCAGGTGATGGTCCTGGCCGTCAACCAGTTTCACCAGGTCGGCGTCAGCGACATCAACCGCAAATGCACCGGGCAACTCCTCGGCGCCGGCACCACGTCCTCGCACTGGATCAACGGCGGCGGCGGCGCCGTCGACTTCTACTCCCTCGGCGGCCGCAGCCTCACCGGCGCCGACGGCCAATCCCTGCGCCTAATCGGACTGCTCGACCCGGTCATGCCCACCGGGGCACGGATCGGACAGGCAAACTGCCGACGGGAGGCGGGCATCAACTTGGCGCTGGTGCACTTCACCCAGTTCGACGACACCTGCAATCACCTACACCTCGACGTCGCGTTCACCGACGATCCGATGACCGTTGGCTAACCGTGAGGCCCCACCCACGTCAGGGGTGATGTTTGTTCGTTCGAGGAGCATGCTGGCCCGGGCGGGCGCTGACCAACGTGCGCACTCTGTGCCGACCGGCGGGACAACTGGGCTCGGCGTTCCCTCCGGTCGCTTATTTCCTCACCCACTGGCCCCACCAATCGGTCCCGCACTTATGGTCACTTCCTCCAGGGCACAGCGAACCTCCGCTACCGAACAGCACCACCCCGACAGCGTGAGTGAAAGGAGCCCCGCGATGAACGAAACAGTCGGCGTCATCGTCTACACGAAACCGAACTGCCAGCCCTGCCGTATGACCAAACTCGCCCTCGACAAGCAGGGCATCAGCTACACCGTCGTCGACCTCACCGAAACACCCGCCGCCCTCACCTACGTCCAGGACGAACTCGGCTACAGCAGCGCTCCCATCGTCGTCATCGACGACCACAACCACTGGGCCGGCTTCCGCCCCGACCTCATCGCCAAAATCGGCCACTAACCCCGCGGGCCGATCGACGAGGCCCGCGGCAACAGGGCCACGCGTCTGGCAGCAAAGGGACCAGGAGCGCGCCGCGGGAAGCGACCAGCCGGGTGATCAAATCTCGGCGTGCTCAACTCGTGGATCAGCGGTCGCACCTCGGCGACGCCGGCTAGCACCAGACGCAACCCCGTGGGCTACCGGGGGAGACCCTGCGGGTCCTCGGACCGCTGCGCGGACGTCCTTTTCTTTTGTCTGTCTGGCCGGTCATCGTAGTTCGCTCCCGTGCCTCCGTGCCCACCTGCTCGGGCGCGGTCGCAAGCTCCCTTATTTCCCCCGACCAGCCGTGCACTCCGGCACTCCCGCTCTCTCTCGATTCTCTTGCCAGCCAGGCAAAAAAATCAGTTGAGCGGAGAGAATCATGCCCCAGTTCCCCGTCACCACCCGTCCCGAACGCACCAGCGACGACATAGCAGCCGACCGTAAAACAGCCAACGCATTCTTCGCCCGATACGCGACCACCGGCACCGGCAAAAGCCAGCGCGACAAAGACGCACTCATCCGGTTCTACAGCTACGACTGGAACCTCATCTGCTGCGTCATCGAAGCCAGCGAGTGGTCCCGAATCCACGCAGACGATAGCGCCGCGCACCGCGCCGCACGACGAGCTGAACGCGCCGCTCAAGCAGCCCTCAATAACATTCCCGCACGCGACGATTCCCGCCTCCGTCCCTACGTGCACGCCGCCACCATGAAGCGCCTGCCGCCCCCCGGAGTGACGCCCCGCCCGGCGGGTGAACGCCTCACGGCCCGAGGCCAAGCCGACCGCTTCTGGGCCCTGTGCCTGAACCCGACCGCCAAGTTTCGTGTCGCCGTCCTCAACGACGCCGACCAGCCCTTCAACCAGTGGTTGCTCCTGCACCCCGGCTACGGGCCCCGGCACGACGCTCCCGAAGGATACGCAGGGACGCTTCGACTGCCCAAGTCGAAACGATTCGTCCCCGGCACGATCCGACCCGCAGGAATCAGCTACGACCGTGCATTGGAAATCGCCCTCGCCGTCCTCGACAACACCAGCCACTAACACCGGGTGAGGCCGCCGCGAGGCGGCGGTCTCACCCGGTGAGGGGGATGTTCCCCCTCACACTCCCCCACCGCGCGACGTTATCCACAGATCACCTGATCGCCGGCGTTCTCCGGTTCCCGCGAATTAGCGTCAAGGTCTACCCATCGCGGAAGGACCCTCATGCGCTTTCTCAAACTTGCCGTCACCACCTACGGACACGACCGCACCCGGCCGATCATCGGCGCCGACGACGTCTGGATCAACCTCGACCAAGTCGTCTCGATCGAAGAACAACTCGACAGCAACACCTTCGCCGACGTGGTTCGGGAGGGAATCGCCCCGGAAGAGCACTACCCCTGCGTGGAGCTGACCACCTCGAACGGGAGCACACAACTCGTGTCGCTCGGCGTGTACCCAGACCAAGCGAGCGCCTTCGCCGCCCTCACCCGATTCGTACCCCTGCTCCTCGGCGACAGCGAGAATGACGCCCGGCTCGCAGAAATCTTGGACTGGACGCCCTTGGTCAGGGCGCTCCGCCTCTAGATGAGGGTGCCTGCGAATTCATCGAATTCGAGGCTTGAGGTCATGCCCGCCGACGCCCGGAGACCTGACGCTATGAACTCATCTGGTGAAGTTTGTAGAAGCCTGGACCGAGACTGGTCCGGATCCGCGAATGTTCATCGTTCGACGCGGTTCAGCGACGATTGGGGATCTATCAGGGCGCACCAGCGAGGTTCTAGGCAGGACGTGCCGGAGGCAGGAGAAGCCTCCTTGGGTCACTCCCAGCGTTTCAAGTGAATGGAGTGGAAACCACGACCGGCGCCGATCCAGTTACTTTTCGAGTAAGAGTACGGCTCTAACAGGGGTTTCTGCGGGCTAGAAGCCTCTTCGATCTTCACTGATCAAGGATACTTTCTGTTGGTATCCGCTGTTTTCTTCTGTTGCCAAATCTGCGGAATAGATTCGGAGTTAGGCTGCAGCCATGGGTGCTCCCGCTCGGTCGGGTGGAGGGCCGTCGAAGAACCCGAGCGAGCGCGCCACGCTGGCGGCCTGCATTTTGCGGCGCTTGCTTCAGATAATCACGAACGCAGTATCAACATTCTCGACCAGAAGTGCTACGTTGTTTATGTATCGCCCCAGGACTATTCGGATCGCTCCGGACTCCTGGGGCAACATCTTTTTGGGGGGATGGGTGGATCCGCACGAGGTCACTGCGCTGACCGCGCTCATTAGCCCAGAGCGACTTGAACCGTATTTGAAGCACTATCAGGGGCGCCCGGACCTCGCCGCCCGCCTCTACATGTGGAATATCGAGCTGAGCGCTGCATTTTGGGGTCCGCTTAGCGTAATGGAAGTCGTGCTTCGCAACTCGATCCACAACGCCATGCGGGAGGGGCGCCGCGACGACTGGTGGAATACTCCACACGTGCGCCTTGAGGAGCGCGAGGCGGGGTCGCTCAAGTCGACCCTTGATAAACTTCAAAGGAGTGGTAACTCCGAGCCGACATCCGGTGACGTGGTCGGTTCGACGAACTTCGGATTTTGGGTTGGAATGTTGGGCGCGGGTAGGGCCCGGCACGCCCTCTACGACTATGAAACTGCGTTCTGGCAGCCACGACTAAAAAAAGCTTTTCCGTTTCGGGGCCAAGCCGGACGCAAGCAGATTCACGCGAATTTCAACGCCATCCGACTCTTTCGCAACAGGGTCGCCCACCACGAGCCGATCTTTATTCGAGACCATGCGCGAACTCGTGACCTGATCATTGATTGCGTCGCCCTGATCGATCCGAGCGTGGCCGAATTCATCGAAAAGACGGACAGAATCCAAGAAGTGCTGGAACGCCAAGAGGTTGCAATTACTCACGGCGTGTGTACGTTCTAATCCGCCCGACCCATCGCGCAGAAGTCAAGATCCTCTAGGGGGCAACCTGCCCGCCAAGTCGCTGAATGCCCCGGAGGGCTAACTCGTGCCCTGATGGACGGGATTTCGGTGCAGTCTTGAATTGCTCAATTGGGTACACCCTGATGGACGCCTTAACGCAGTTCATATTGCTTGGGAGCTGATTCGAGCCTATTGAATTCGTGCAGATGCCCCAAGGCAACACGACCGACCGAGACCACTCGGGAACCGCATATTCGTGGTGTGCGGGTTCAATTCCCGCTCCCGCTACACGTAAAGGCCCTTTGATCAGGTGTTTCACCGGCCAGAGGGCCTTTCTTTTTGCCTGAATGCTGGCCGACTCCGCTCTAGACTCCGCTCTAGATTTGAGTTCTGGGCGCAACCCCGTCGCTCGTCTGCTCGCCTCCGGCAGATTGCTGGTGCCCTGGTGTCCTGGTGCGTTGCTTGCGGCCGCCTGTGCGTGATTCCTCCAGCTCGGCGCGCAGCAGGGTGAGTTGCTGCTCAAGGACGTTCCGCACGTCGTTGACGCGCTGCTCGACGTACGAACGCTCCCTCGCTGCCTCGGCCATGGCATTGTCTCGTTCGCTGACTGCCGTGGCCAGCTGTCCAGTGAGCACGAGGGCTTCCGCCCGCGCGGCCCTGCACTCGGTCCGGACTTGGTCAAGCTGGCTGCGGGTGCTCGCAGCCTCCGTCTCGGCAAGCTCGGCGCGCGCCGTGGCAGCGCGCGGGCAGGGCAGCGTCCCGCGCGGCCGCCACAGCCTCGTCCCTGGCCGCGGCGGTGGTTGTGAGGATCTCGCGGGCCTCAACGAGCTGAGCCGTGGTGGCCGCGTTCTCAGCGCGCAGTGCGGCTACCTGGCCTGTCAGGGTGGCGATCTCTGCGGCGGCCTGCTCGGAGTCCTCCCAGCTAACGTCATACCTCAGCTCGGCAGGGCGGGGCCTCGAACCTTGGGTCAATTTGAGCGTCGCTCAGTCGTGCTTGCGTGGCGTTTGCGTTTGCGTTCGCGGCACACGTTGACTACCGCGTCACCCATGAGCGACGAGGTGCGGCGCTCGGCTAGGCTCGAGCGAGTCCCAATTCTCCGATGAAGGAACATTTGCCATGCCTGCGCCCACGACGCTGAACCCACCCGCCCTGCTTTCGGTTGTCCCGCCAGGCAAGATCGTCGACTTCATTGACGGCACATTCCGCAACGACACGCCTGAGGAATACGTCCGGCAGGAGACCCTCAAGTCCCTTGTGCGCGAGTACAAGTACCCGAAGGCGGACATCGTCGTCGAGTGGCCGCTCCATATTGGGTCCCGCAGGGCCCGCGCGGACATCGCGATCTTCCCGCCCGACACGGCCCCCGCTGCACGTAGCCAGCAGAATGTTTTCCTGCTCGTAGAGTGCAAGAAGCCAGGTACCTCTACGACAGACCGGACGGACGGCGTCAAGCAGCTGCAGAGTTACATGGCCGTATGCCCGAACGTCGAGTTCGGCCTGTGGACGAACGGTCCGACGGGTGGTCAGGAGGCGTTCCATGTCATCGCGGCGGATGGGAAACGAAGCACCGAGACAGTCCCGGACGTCCCTCGTTACGGCCAGGAAGGGGAGGTCGACCGGCCCAATTTCGACCAGCTGCGTCCAGCAGCATCGGCCTCCCTGCTGTTCGCGTTCCGCCGGGCGCACGACTACATAGCCGGAAACCAGGGCATCCATAAGGAGGGGGCGTTCTGGGAGCTGCTGAAGCTGATCTTCAGCAAGATTGAGGATGAGCGGAACTCCGATTCAGGGCTGGATTTCTACGCCACTCCTAGTGAGCGATCCACTTCCTTGGGCCAGGGGAACGTCAAGAAGCGCCTGGACAAGCTCTTTGCGCGCGTAAAGAGCAACTATCCGCAGATCTTCGCCAAATCAGACTCCATCGAACTCCAACCGGCGACCTTGGCCTACATCGTTAGCCAGTTGCAGATGTACTCCCTGCTTGAGTCGGACGTTGACGTCAAAGGCAAGGCGTACGAGGAGATCGTTGGGTCCAATCTTCGTGGCGACCGAGGTGAATTCTTCACTCCTCGAAACGTCGTCCAGATGATGGTTAAGATGGTGAACCCAACCGAGAATCAGCTGGTCGTCGACCCTGCTTGCGGCACTGGTGGATTCCTTATCGCTGCGATGAACCATGTGGTTGACGGTATAAAAGAGCAAGTATTGTCGTCCGGTCGCGGACCGGAGAGCCGCGAGCAGGCGATCCGCGACCGAGTGCAGAAGTTCCTCCGGGACGGGTCGGTCGGGATGGACTTCAACCCTGAGCTCGTCAAAGCGACCAAGATGAACATGGTCATGAACAACGACGGCTCGGGCGGTCTATTCCAGGCGAACTCGCTAGCTAGCCCGCACACATGGACGGACGAGCTCCGTCGCCGGAGCCTCGTAGGCAACGTCGACGTGATCCTGACCAACCCGCCATTCGGGTCCAAAATTCCCATCGACGACCCCGCGATCTTAGAGCAGTATGACCTCGGTAGGCAGTGGTCCTACGACGAGGCCAGCGACGTGTGGATCAGGAAGGACGAGACAACTTCGCGCCCGCCTGAAATCCTCTTCATCGAGCGATGCGTCCAGTTGCTTAAGCCTGGCACAGGAGTCGTCGCGATGGTTCTCCCCGACGGCATACTTGGAAACCCTGGCCTCGGCTTCGTTCGCCAGTGGCTGCTGGAAAACACAGTAATCATGGCGTCCGTAGACATGCACCCGGACACGTTCCAACCGGGGACAAGCGTTCAGACATCCGTGCTGGTAGTGCGCCGCAAGTCTGACGAAGAGAAGCGGTACATGCCAGAGTACAATGCGTTTTTCGCAATTTGCGACCACATCGGTCACGATAAGCGCGGGAACACGATCTACATCCGGGATGAGGACGGCTATGAGGTCGTCGCTGAAATTGAGGACGCCGTTGCGATCGACGCCGACAGGCTCGACGAAGAGTCCTTCACGACGCACTCCCGGGTTGTCGATGATAACACCGGGCAGATCGCCGAGGCCTTCCGTTCATGGGCGGCGGGGCTGAGGCCGTGAGCACCGCCTCCGAGGTTGCAAACCCGATTACCTGGGGAGAAGTGCCCTCCACAATATTCCGCTCCGGGCCGCGCAGGATCGAAGCTGCCACCTACCTGACCGATGGCTTCGGACTTCGTCAGCGTATCGAGTCCGTACCCGGCGTTTCCGTGCCTTTCCATGAGGTGGCCTCTGCGCGACTTCCACCGCGGCTCAAGAGCTTCGTCGTGCCCAAGGGCCGTGGAGTACCTTTTATGCAGTCGGGCCAGGCCTTCGAGGCACGACCCCGCGTCTCTTATTGGATCTCGGCCGCCATGCTCCGGGACGCCGATGCCAGAAAGCTGGAGAAGGACTGGCTGTTGCTCTCGTCGTCGGGAGACGTGGGTCGAGTAGCGCCGGTTCGCGATGAGATGCTTGGCAAGATCGTTTCGCACCATCTCTTCCGCATCGTTTTGAACGACCCCGATGACTACGGATGGCTGTACGCATACCTTCGCACGCCGACGTTCCGTTCCATCGCGAAGTCTTCGCAGTATGGCCACATCATCAACCACATCGAAGTGCCTCACTTGAGCGCAATGCCAGTGGTCATGCCGCATGTCCGGATACGGAAAGCGATCGGCGACAAAGCAAAGCGGGCGATCGCCCTTCGCGAGCATGCCAGAAACCTGCAGGACGAGGCGAACGCCCACTACTCGGCCCTGGTTAACCCTCAAGATCGGCCTGTCACGGACGAAACCTGGCAGCAGGTGAGCGTCGCGGATCTAATGACCGGTCGTCGTAGATTCGAGGGTCACTATCACAGGGCTGATTATCGCGGCGTCGAGGCGCTGGTTAGAGCCTCTGCAACTCGGGGAATCGATACGGTCGGTACGGTCTCGAAGTCGGTCGAACTGGGAAACCGCTTCAAGCGGTACTTTGGAACGAACGCCACGCCCTATCGGAGCGCAGGTGAACTCTTCGACGTGAACTCCCCAGTCACGAAGAGGATCTACTCGGCATTACTTAACAATCCCGAGCAGTACATGCTCGTCCCCGGTCAGATCGTCATGGCTTGCTCAGGCCAGACCTACGGCCTTCTGGGTCGGACAATGATACTCACAGAACAGCATCGTGGGATCTTCGGTAGCCATGATCTAATCCGGATAAATCCCGACGACTCCAAGATCCGGCGTGGCTATCTGCAAACGGTTCTCGGACACGAGACCTACGGCCGGCCCCTCGCGATCCGGTACGCGTCCGGGACTTCGATCCCGCACCTAGACCCCGTTGACATCCGAGAAGTACCGGTCCCTCGATTCGCAACCGATGTGGAGGATTCAATCGCGGACCTGTGCGAACGGTCGACCCGATTCCTTGCGGAGGCCGATGCCTTGGAGAACGAGGCGACAGCCGATGCCGAAGAGGCCATCACCGATCTGACGGGAGTGCGGGCCGTAGACGCCACGACCGGCGATGAGTGAGCTCGACCTAGGTGGCGGGACCGCGTGGCTGGGCGCTCCTGCAGCCGTCCGGTGGTCGGTCATGACGGCATAGGAATGGCTGTGACTGGGCGTCAGGACGGGGTGACTAAAGTCGTCAAGGCAGGGTCCTTTGTCGAGTGACAGACAGCCCTCATCGCCAGGTCTTAGAATTCAACCTGACGGGACGAGTAGAAGATCGTCCTTGACGGGTCAGTGTGGATGGCTGCTCGTGAACGTCCAGGTGAGCTCTATCAGTCGCTGATCCGAGAACGTCAACGCGAGGGCATCGCGTGGTCTCTACGCGGCCGGCCCCCATCCGTCGACACGGCCTTCTGCGCCAAGGGATAGGAGGTGAGGGCTGCCGTGGAGCCGTGCTCAGCCGTTTCTTCGTTCGCAGGTTCGGTGAGCTCGCTCGGAGATGGGAGCGGATCGTAGCGGGATGTGTCTTGCTGATTTACGACGCTGGCCGAACGTAGGACGCGCCGCCGGAGTTCCCAGACAAGGGAAGCGAGTTCAAGTCGCAAGTTTTGATTGACTAGCCGTTTCTCGAGTATTGACGCATCCTCGGTGAGGACTTCACGAAAGGGAAGACCCGTCACACGCGTGAGCGCAAAGAAGAGGCAAGCTCGCAATGCATTGTCAATGGGCAGCGGAATCGGAAGAGAGAAGGGTGCGGGCGGGTACAGAGTGAGCGCCGCTTCAAGGTCGGTCGCTGCTTCGATGATTTGTGAATCGGATTCACCGGTCGTGAGGTGCCGATGGAGCGTCGATAAAGATTTCTGGAGCGTGTCAAGTCGTGCATCGAATGTGTGACGTTGTTGGGTGTAGGTCGCTAGAAAGACTGCCGCGATGGTGATGACCACGCCTACCGTTGCGACCTGGCTTTGTAGTCGAGATGCGACGACGGCTGCTCCAGCCCCGGCGACGATGCACGCAACCAGCCACGCGAACAAGGACCAGACACGGGCTCGCCCGGGACGAACCCGTGTGAGAACTCCGATCAGAGGAGGGCTCGCCGATAACGCCGAGACCGAAAGCCCAACGGCGATCATTTGTACCGCAAGGATGCCAATCAGAGTTATGGTCGAGCTGTTGGCTTGCACGGAAGTGACCATCCAGACTGCAACGACGATAGTGACGGCGAAAGATGCAATGCGACTCACGATACGTTTGGCTACCTCGCTGGCACGAATGTACTGGTTGAATATTCGCACCAACTTGTCGGTGCCGGCCCATACCGCCACCAGCGCTCCCAAGCCCAGAGCTAGGGCGCCAAGGATCAGCAATGGGTAGCGCCATGGGCTTCCGGGCTGTTCTGCGAATACGCCTCCCACAAAGAGGGCCAGCCCTCCGACGGAGGCTATTCCAATTCCGGCGGCGGTCCACCCTCGATGCGGACCTGCAGCCCGACGGAGCGGAGCCGTGTGTTCAGAGAGTTCCTCAGCCATGTGCCAGAGTAGTGAGTGGGGGGACTGGTGTTCGTGTGGCGTGTCATATGAAGGAGCTCGCTTTTCTTGCGGCGTTAATTTGTGACTGACCGGACTCGTCAGCAGACGTCCTGGGGAGAGGCTCGAGCGCGCGTGCTCGACGGTAGAGCGTAGCTCGGGACGTACCGAGGTCGCGAGCGACGTGCGCCGCCGGTTCCCCATCTTCGACGAGTCGTAGGGCACTCCGGATTTGGCTTTCGGTGATGATCCGCGGTCGACCGCCCAGATTCTTGCCGGCGTCGCGGCGCTTAGCGATCGAGTCGACCACACGCTCTCGCTTGATTTTGTGTTCCATCTGCCCGAGCGCCGCCGTGATCGTAAACAGCATGGACCCCATTGGCGTCGATGTGTCGACGTCGCCGCCGCCCAGATTCAGCACGCGAAGGCCGGCACCGCGGCTGCGCAGCTCCTCCGCGAAGGCGAGCATATTCTGCGTCGATCTTCCCAGCCGGTCCAGAGTCGTGATGATGAGAGTGTCACCGGCCTCGAGGGCATCCAGCGCCCGATCGAAGTGCGGCCGCGATGCTCGAGCGCCAGAGATGCCGTGGTCGACGTAATGGTCGTCGCACCGGATGCCAGCGGCGAGGATGTCGACATGTTGCCGGTCGGTGGATTGCTGGCGCGTCGATACGCACGCGTAGCCGATCAGCTTTGTCACTCTGCTCCTGGGGTGTCTCATAACTAATGGTGGGTACCGTCATTCAATCAGTAGGTTGCGAGACGTAATTATGAGAATCCCCGCGCCGCGAGATTCCGGGAATTGTGGAAGACGAAAAAGACGCCGCCTGAGACGTCTCGTATCTCTAGGCTTGAGAGACAGCGGTCGTGCAGAGGATCGGCGGCCCTCTTGCCTCAGGCGACGGTACCGTGCCATTGCTGTTCTCGACGTGCTAGTTCGCGTTCAGTCCATTCGCACGGCTGTCCAGCGCATTCTTCCAAAATGCCTCCCGTTGGAGGATCGTGTCGCCGCGGGTTTTCTTGTCGAATATTTCCAGGATCGAGTATTGGAAATTGTTCACGATATGTTCCGCGCCGCGTTCAGCGAGAAGCGCTTCGAGTTTGATGTTCCCGCCCGTGAGTTTGTTCACATTCGCGTAAGCGGTCCATCGCTGCCATAATCCGTCTGCCTCGCCGGACGCTGAACCAACGTAGAGGCGCCCGTCGCTGGTGTCGGTGATGACATAGACCGCCTTGACATTCGCTAGCGCGTTCCGCCAGGACGGTTCAGCGTTCTTGACAATGAGCTGCATCTCGCTGTGACGTAGGAGAACGTTCTGGTAGCCGGGGAAGGCTCCCAATTTCGTGTCCGGTGCGAGCTCGTAAACGATCGGGTCAAGGAGACTCCCTTGCAGCGATTCGTACCAACGCAGGTATGACTGACCCGGTGGAACGTCGAGTTTCACTATCAGCCGCCTGATGTACTCCGAGTGCTGAGGCAGCGGCGTCAGTCTGTATCCAGAATCTTTGTTGATCTTCGGAATGATGACTCTCGTCTCAAACAAGCCGCCGAAAACGAAGAAATTAGGCCCATAGATCGGATACTGCGCGAAGGCTAGGACGTAGTCCGCTTCATCAAGGTTGTTATTGGAATTCCGTTCTGCGCGGTACCGGGTCATGTTCAACCACGGTTCCTGGTCGTCACTGAGGAGCAAATCCCACGCGGGAACCCCACCTGCGCCGGCTTTGATGTTAAATTTCACTTTTGTGCGCGCGGGAACGGGCACGGGCAGAAAATCGGTGAATTTGATCACAGGACCTTTCTGGTCGAAATGATTTCTAACGTTTTGAGGCTATTGCCTTGCGGCTCGGCGCCGAAGTCCAGCCGCCTCAACTGTCCACGGCGCCGATTGCCTCGACCCGTCGAGCTTCATTCTGGGCAGCGGCGCTGACGTGCACGTAGCCAACCACCTGACCTTTGTGTCTGGCTGGCGGATAGTCGCTTTTGGTACTGATAGTCCACCTTGTTGGTGTGTAACCTCGTGACATCGTGGACTAACCGTACCGAGTCGGACTACTCGCCATCTGGCCACAAACAAGAACAAGATCATCCGTCGCTTCTGTCCAATCCTTTCGGACGCCCAGCCTCTTTGACGCTTTTCCGGCGTCTTCTACACATGCTCAACGGGATACACCCTGTTTGTCATTCAGGCTAATTTCGGGCTCGATATCGTAACCCCCCATCGGCACTTCGACGGGGGAAGAGAAGCGACTCTCTTACGCATTTCCGTCGAGCGCTCGAGCAGTCACTCGTCAATTCGGTCGAACGCCACCACATTACGAATATTCTTCGGTGGGGTTGGCCGCGGTGCCGAGCGGAACTTTCTAGTAACGCATGCTCCATTCGCGGTCGCGTCCGTTGATGATTCGAGAAAGGATTATCTCGCGCGTCGACTCGTTGTAGACCGATTCCAGCGGCCAGGCTCGCGTCGAACCTGACCCCGAACCGTAAATACCTGTTCCAAGGAGTCCGCGATGGAAAGGCTCGGCGGATTCATCCTCCTGAGCAAGAAATGAGTACAGAACACTAATGAAGACCGACAACGGAGATGCAGATTGCGCTAGGAAGGACTCCCCGTCGAGCCGCGGATGGTTCGGTGTCATTGATGTTTCCAGGTCTAGGAGTGAAGTCTCCACCTGCCATTTTTTCGCAACCATGATTCCACTGGCCAGTTGAGCCTGATCCCATACCGGAGAGGCAGTCCCCGTAGATTTCGACCAGACGCCGAGATCGGCAGCGCAGATAATATCCAGGGACTCTCGCGGATGTTGAGAATTGGCCATGTCCGCTAGGGCGTAATTGCTCGCCACGTTTGCGCGCGAATTCTTTCCGAAGTCATGAGCGTGACCGAGAACCCCATAGCGAAACGGTGGTGTCGCCTCCTGGCGAGCCGTACCCAACCGAGGCGCAACGTGGCGCCTGATCGTTGCGGCCTCCTCGACGGCTTCCTTGATACCAGCAGCGTTGAGCGTCAGTTTCACAGAGAATGCAGCTGCAACGCCTGCCGCGAGGACCTCTTCTTTTTGACGGAGCGCTTGAGGATAACCTGGTCGGAACACGACAATATCGGTCTCACGGGGGTCATAGTTGTCGGAGTCAATTTCTGGGAGGATGTACCGGCGGTACGCCACCTCGTAGTGTGGTGGCAGCCAATCGTGAAGAAGTTGTCCCCAAGCATGTTCGGCTGCATGGCCAGTTTGCTGGATGCGCTTCGACTCTCGTGCCTTGGCGTGGTTCTCCGCGTAGCTCGCTTGCAAATCGGCGTCAGCCGTATCAAACCACTGTCTTAGCCTATTTCCTTCAGTCATAGCGTTGCCTCCTTGGCGGTCTCTCTTTGTGGCACCCGATATCCAGCAGTAAGTTCGGCCAGAACCTGCTCAAAACCTGCAGGCATACGTCACTGCCGAGCCCTTGGCAAGTTTTAGGACTTCCCGTTACTGCCAGCCCTAGGGAGGCAGGCTCTCAGCCAGAAGAGTCCGCCATCCGAAGCGGCTTGCGTCTTGCGTCTTGCTCCTGAGTAGTCCTCTGCGACTATTCGGTCCACGTCAGCTCGCGGTTTGCATCAACTGCATGACTGTAAGGGCCAGCGAGGGCATGCTACCTAGTGCTGCCGCTCCGGCATCTCTGAACAGATCAGCAGAAGCTTGTTTCCAGGCGCTCTCGTTGCGTTGGGATTGCCCCGCCGCGGCCTGCAGAGCGACCCAAAGACGCTCAGCGGCATCGGCGAAATCAAAACTGCCTACAAGTGACTCGTCGTCAAGTGCGGTTCTCATCTCATTAGCAAGTCGATAAATGTATGCCCGGAGCGAGTCAGACAGGCCCTCGTCGTCGCTCAGGAGCTCAAATACAGTGTTGAGAACCGTGCGAAGCGTCTGTTCCGGTTTCGGGCTCAAACTAGGACGATCGACGTCCAGCAAGATCGCTAGCGTCTGCAGGTGCGCCATGGGGGTTGGAGGGAAGCCGGTTTGTACGGCGCTCGAACCTCCCCAATTGTTGGGAACGTGCAAGACCATGTCGATCCAGTTCTTCAACTCCACGCGATAGACACTCGCATCTATGTCTCGCGATTCAAGGTAGGTCAGGGCTTGGTCGATTGCGATAATGAGGCGAAACGCCTCGACCTGAATCGCATATGGCTCATCGCCCTTGCTATCCAAACCGCGAGCAGTCATCGCGGACGAACTGGCGCCATACGCTGCTCCCCATGTCGAGAAGATTTGGTGGAGACGACGCGCAGGATTCCTCATCCTTGGAGCCTAGGGCAACAAGCGGTGTGCGTCGCAGCCACCGTCTGCATGGGGTTGCGGCGGGATGGCATGTTGGCGTCGGTGCGATGAGTTTGATGCGAGTTGGGAAAGCGACAGGGGCCGAGTGCTCAGTACGCCCGCGCTCACTCGACATGTTCGGGGCCGAGCGACTTCGGCGGCGGGCAGGTGCCGCCAGTCTCCCACTAGAAACATGGAGGTCCGTTGTTGAGAAGTCGCACGGCTTCAGCCCCTCAACAGGGCCCCGTAATGGCACCAGTGCTGCTACGGCGCGCATGCCATCATTTGCACGGGGACGCAGAAAAGCGGTCCTCTACGACCACGGGGCCTCAAAAGTAACCGCGCCACGGCTGAAGTCCACTTCCTTGAACGAGGTTTCCTCGCCGTTGAAATTTGCCCCGCCAAATGAAGTTCTAATGCCCTTGAATGTCGCTCCGACGAATGAAGTGTCCGCGCCGTTGAACGTCGCCCCGCCGAACCAGGTGTCCCTGCCGCTGAACCTCACCCCGTCGAACTGGGCGTTCGTGCCATTGAACGTCGCCTTGTGAAATCTGGTTCTTCGTCAAAATTGTCCTCGCACCATACTGGAAGGGCACTCCCCGAACGGGTGACGCTCGAACCGGTTGGCCAAAGCGGCCGCGCCGTCTGCCTATCGCCCGCGGGCGAACGGTGGGTTGGGCGTGCCAGGCGGGTTCGGCGGAACCCCCGTGTTGGCGTAGCGGGTATCACCGTCGAAGGGGCCGCTGCCTTGGGTCATCGACTGGTTTTTTTTGCGAGGATGCCCCACATGGTAGTGAGGCTGCTGGCTGTGTTCGGGGTGTGCGTACCCGCATTCGTAGACGGGCGGCTGACTTTTCCCGCGGCCACTCTTGAATAGCCCGAAAATGATGGACCTTCCTCCCGGTCGTGGTTGTATTCAGTGCCTCGCGATCAGACACCCGCGATGAGTTCATTGTCTCAGAAGTACGCTGACTTACTCCAGTATTTCCAAAAGGGTAGGGGCTGCGGCGGCACGGTCGGCGCGGTCCAACTCCTCGCTTCGGCCGCCGAGACTGCCATCGTTGGGAGTTGCTCATCAACTGCCTCGGCTCCGTTCGCCTCACCGGCGCCCAGTAATGAGTGAGCAGGAAGCTCCGCAAGCGTCATCACGACGCCGCGCATCCTGGACGGCAATTCACCTCAGTGCTCGCTCGCGCGATCAGTAATGCTGAACCGAAAAGCGCCTTGGGACGCGCGTTGTCCGGCTGTTCCGCGAACCACGGCGGTTGATTTGGCTCCGATGTCCGTGGCGTCGCATTGCCCAACCAGGACGCGCCAGACCGCCAAGAGGCGCTCCCTAAGTAACTCAACCGTGCGGCATCCGCCCCCCCCGAAAGGGTGACCTGCCGTTGGGCTTTCGCCTAATAGGCAGCTCAGCGGAGGATCATGGATTCTTAGGAAGACAGCAGCTCCGCAAGATGGAGGAATTTGATGCCTACGATCTCGGCGTACGCAACGGCCGGCGGCAAGCGCTACCTCGTGCGTTACCGCACACCGGACCGGCGGCAAACGATGAAGCGTGGCTTTGCCACGAAACGCGATGCGGAACGATTCCTCGCGGGCGTCGAGATATCGAAGGACCGCGGCGAATGGGTCGACCCGACGAAGTCGCGAGTGACCGTAGGTGCCTGGGCCGAGCAGTGGTACGAGGCGCAGGTTCAGTTGAAGCCTACGACGCGGTCGGGGTACCGACATGGCCTCGACAAACACGTACTGCCGCGGTGGAGCACGACGCGGCTGGGGGAGGTCAGGCACGCTGACGTCCAGGCGTGGGTTTCTGACCTGTCCGCGCGACTCGCGCCGTCGACCGTGCGCCAGATCCATCTCGTGCTCTCGGGCGTTCTCAAGTACGCCGTCATGGACAAACGTATTCCGGCTAATCCGTCCGATGGTGTCCGCCTCCCCAGGATCGTGAAGAGCTCAAGAGGCTATCTCAGCAACGAACAGGTGGCTCGCCTTGCTCGTGCCTGCGGGCCCGATGCCGACGTCATTATCTTGCTGGCCTATACCGGGCTTAGATGGGGTGAGATGGCCGGCCTCAAGTCAGGACGAATTGATCTGGATCGTCGCCGGATTGACGTGGCCGAGGCTGTATCTGATCCTCGAGGGCGGGTGATTTGGGGAACTCCGAAGTCGCATGAGCGACGTTCGGTGCCGTTCCCCGACTTCCTATCGGACTCGCTTCGGGCGCGCTGCGCGGGCAAGCATCCCGACGACTTGGTCTTCATGGCTCCTGACGGCGGCGTGCTCCGTAGTGGAAACTTTCGAAACCGTCGCTTCAAATCTGCCCTCGCGTCGATTCAGGCGGATGACCCCGAGTTTCCCAAGGTGACACCACACGACCTTCGGCACACGGCTGCAAGCCTCGCGGTCTCCGTTGGAGCAAATGTAAAAGCAGTGCAGCGGATGCTCGGACATTCGTCGGCAGCGATGACCCTGGACGTCTACGCAGACCTCTTCGACGACGACTTAGATGCCGTTGCAGTGGCCCTTAATGGCAGTGTTCCATTTTCAAATGTGTTCAAAATGTGTTCACTGGACAAAAATGAAGCCGATGTGGAGGTCGAAATTGGGCATAAAAAAAGGCCACTCCCCAGTGTTTCCTAGGGAGTGGCGGTGGTGGCCCCGACCGGCGTCGATCCGGTGACCTTTCGAGTTTCAGTCGAACGCTCTACCAACTGAGCTACAGG
>Ga0307486_1000990_pt1 | contig 23453 bp, 20 predicted proteins | sample CBIW02metaG_FD_203663 | JGI IMG/M metagenome (GOLD analysis project Ga0307486, IMG submission 203663) | Sea-ice brine microbial communities from Beaufort Sea near Barrow, Alaska, United States - CBIW 0.2 | ecosystem: Environmental > Aquatic > Marine > Coastal | place: USA: Alaska | collected...
ACAAGACCCCGATCTGCCGATCCGACAACCCCTGTGTGAGCCCGACCGCGATCTGCGCCCGATCCTGAAACGTCAACTTTCTCCGCACAGCAACCACCCTCCGTTGCTACGACGCTATGACACCGCCACATCTAGGCGGGTGATGCCATCCGCATCGAGGGCGGTTGTGATCTTCCGATTGCCGCGATAACGTGGAAATTGTCCAATAGAACGTGCCATATGCAGTGGATTAGCGGGGACCTTTATGCACAGTTCGCAGTTTTCTTCTGAGCCGCAAGCTGGCAGCAGTATTTCGTTTTTCGCAGCCATGCCGAAACTTATCGCTGCGCTCACTATTGCACTGTTAGCGATCCTGGTTGCGCCTTCGCCAGCTCATGCGTTGACGTATTACTACGCATACGAACAGTCGACGCCGGAGAACACGCGGCTAGAGTCTGGCTACCGAACGACCATCGACGGGTTGCGCCACAGCATTCAAGCGTTCTCAGCCGACGGTTTCGGCATGGTCCTTACGATCGATGCCTACCACCCAAGCCCGGGCTACACGCTGCTAGTGCGCAGCCGCACCCAAGGCGACACCAACAACTATTCGTTCCCCACGCCGGCTTCGAATGCCCACTCGTAGTGCTGGTTCTCATGGCCGCATGCAGGTGGAAACGTCGGAAACCGAGACCAGACGTGTGCGGTGACCTCGTGACGACCGTCGCCCGTTCGACGATATGAACTCGACTCGGTGTCACCGAGCATCATCTATAGAAAGGAATACGAATGAAGACCTCAACCCGAGTAGCGCTAGCGTCCGGCGCGGCCCTTGGCGCGGTGCTAGCCACTAGCGAAATGGCTTCCAGTTCAGTCGAGCGCAACGCATTGGCACTGGATGATTTGCTTCCGGTCCTCACCGAGGCGCGAGTGGCGCAAGACGCGCTCCCTGAGTCCGAAGCAATCGACGACCTTGAGGGCCTGCACAAGGACGAAGCCCGCTTCCTTGGTGAGAGCAGAGCGGTCAAGTACTGGGCCGCCCCGTATCTCGATGACCGGGTCTGCCTGATCGAGAGCCTTAAGGAGTCGCAGGGCACAGGGGTGTCGTGTACGACTATTGCGAGGTTTCAGCAGGAAGGAGTAGGCGGAGTCACGGGAATCTCCGACGGCACGGAGTTGCGCAAGTTTGAGGCATACCTATTGCCCTCCGATATGGCGGACGCTCAGATCGGCTTGCGTGAAGAGCGAGACAACTCGAGGTCGACGTCTGAATCGATCAACCTTCTGACTAGCGGGCCGGGAGAACCCGGTCTCGAGCGCGACATCTATAGTCGGCAGGATGGAAGCAAGTTCGAGTTCTCACCACTGACCTTGGAGGGCGAGTGATGCTAGGGGTACCGCGAAGCGCATACTCTCGGCCTATCGGGCCGAGGTCAATCACAATGCTTGCCGTCGCGCTTCTTCTTGCTGCTCTCGGTGCTGTTCTGCTTGCGACGGAGGCCCGTGCACAGTCGACGGCCTTTGCCAACGATTTGGAGCGCGGCGATGGCCAAGCGGCGAAGACCAACCACGTGTACTCCGACGCTTATGGCGGGCGAGCGGGCGTGAACGTAGGTGTGGGGAACATCCACTACGAGAACTTCAACCCCTACGGAGTTTGGGAATCCCAGTACAAGGTAAGGCGGTCGCCCGGGCCCGTGATCTTGATTGACCACCTGTCAGAGGGCAGCTACTTCGGTAGTTGCTTCTGGACAGTCCCCGGTTCGACCTCTGACACAAATGCTTTGGACTGCTCGATTTATCATGGCTAGGACCGAGTTAGAGGCAATCGCCTCGCCTGCAAGAGGTCGCGCTTTCGTTCGGCACGTGCTCACGGGTTCCTTCGGAGCGCTTTTCGCGCTCTTCTTCATATTTCTCAACGGCGCACTGGTGATGCAAGACCAGGGATTGCGTGGGGGTGCCGTGTTCGACTTGATGGGAAATCTCGCGGAAGTTACGGATCCCCAGGTGGGATGGCTTCCAATTGTGGGGATCATCCTCGCCAACACACTCGTCGGGTTGGTTCTATTTGCAGCAGCGACTTCGGTGGGCCAGACCGGCAGCCGGGTGCTGTTCACCGCGTTTAGCCTCAGTTCGCTCACGATCACCGCCTGGGCACTGGTCGTGATCGTTACGCCGACGCTCAACGTGCGCGCCACAGAGCGAGTGCCCTTGACAGGCGTCGATGCATGGCTGGCCAATGCCTCCGAGAGCACGGTGACGTACTCGCTCCCGATACTCCTCCTTGTGTCGCTCGGGCTGCCGAAGTGGCTGGGTTGGACTCATGAGCGAATGTCCCGTATCCGTGAGTAGATACAGCAGTCACCTACTACTGCGGCAGACCCCTGCTCTCTTGCACCTGCGCTCAGGAGCAACTATGCGGGTCAGCGAGCGCAACTAAGGTTCGAAAGCGCAACTAGACGCTCAACCGACAACAGCTAGAGTTGGCCCTTCCTTTCCATCCACCTCATGGCGAAGAAGCCCAGCGGGATGCGTGCCCAGTAGGTGAGCAGACGGTAGACGATCACGACCGAAAAAGCGAGAGTGGGCGAAAGCCCAGCACTGGTGAGCCCGGCCGTCAACGCCGTCTCGATGGCGCCGATGCCGCCGGGGGTTGGCACGAGTGCCCCCACTGCGTTACCGAGCAGGTAGATCACCGCGACGTCCACGATCGCAAGACCGTGGCCGAACGCGATGAGGGTTGCCTGGAACGCCGCCACGTACGCGGCGGTCATCAGCAGGTTTCCGCCTAGCCCCAAGGCGAGTCGCCACGGCTGGCCGAGCACCTGAACGAGGCGCGGCCACGTCTGGCGGACCATGGGCATGATCTTCTTGGACGCCCAAACCCGAACCTTGGGCACGAGCAGCGAGATCGCGATCACTGCGGCGACGGCACCCACTCCGCTCAACACCGAGGTGCTGGGGAGAGCGGCAAGGGTCCCTTGAGAGCCCGAGGCTAGGGTAAGGATCAAGAGCCCAAGCACCGTCACGACCACGGCTGAGACCTGCACCAGCGCGACGGTAGCGACCGCGAGCGGCACCGCCACCTTGCGTTTGATCAGCAGCCGTAGGTTCAACGCGGCCGGGCCAACGCCGGCGGGCGCGACAAGGGCGATCCAGGCGGCGGCGACTTGCGCGAGAAGCACCCGGTTGAAGGGCAACCTCACGGGAGCGAATGCGGCCATGGCGAGCGCGGCGCCAACGAAGGTGAGCAACGCTAGGACGAACGCGATGAGCAGCCAGAGGGGGTTCGCCTCGCGCAGGGCAGTCAAGGTGTCTTCTGTGTTGAACGAGCCAAGCAACAGGTAAACGGCAACGACGCCGGCGCCAATCATGATCGCCTGACGTACGCCGAACCGTGCGATCTTCTCTTGCTCGACGTCCGCATCGGGCAAGCGCTCAACGATCGCCTCGCGAACCGACTGCAGTACCTTCTCGTGGCGGTCCTGCTTGATCTCGGCACGCGTGGTGCGTGGCAACGCTATCGACTGAAGCAGGGGTGCGGCCTGTTCGATCTCTTCGGTGGTGAGGTTGCGGAACGCCGCATTGACGGCGCGCTCGCCGCCCACCTGGACCGCGGTCATCGCCAGCATTTGGGCGCGGTCGATGCGCCACGCGAGGTTTGACGAGGCGACCTCGCCCAACTCCCAACTGGTGAGCCACACAACGGGGTCGCCGGTGGTCTCGTCCCACCCCACGAGCATCGTGTCGGAGCTGAGTGAGCGGTGCGAGATCCCGGCACGGTGCGCAATGGCGATCTCGTTCCACATCGCGTCCAACAGCGCGTCGGTGATCTCCTCCTCGGGAAGGTCCGCGAGCGGCCGCACGCCGATGGGGCGTTGGTACACGAGCAGCATCGTGTCGCGCACGTGGCTCATACCGAGCACACGGGCGGTGCGGACTCCCACGACTCGTGCGGCGTGAGACACGAGCGCCGTCGCCTCAGCGGTGCGGCGCAAACCTACGTCGGCGCGTGCATTGATGCCGCGCAGCCGGATGGAGTTCCACCACTTGGCGATGAAGCCCTCGGCTTGCCTGTCGCCGTCGAGCGCGATGAGTAGCAGTTGATGACCCTCAACGGTGGTGAGCTCGTACACACGGCCTTGGCGAGTGCGCCCCATCGCTGACGACACGGGATCGACGCTTGCCAGCGGGAGTGACCCGTCGGAGGGGTCGGCGCGCACCAGGCGCCGGGGTTCGAATCCTGCCCGTCGCACCCCGTTGACCAAGGCATCGCCGTAGGCCCGGTCCGCGGTGGACCCCAGCAGGTAACGCCACATCAGCCCGGCCGCGCGACCGATCAGCACGGTGACGATAGCGGAAGGGACGGTGACAATTCCGGAGATGACGGCGATCGCCAGGGCGATCCACAGCATGTACCAAGAGGAGGACAGCGCCTTGCGGTCCGTGCGGCGCCCCGCCACGGTCAGCATTGCTCCCACGGACGAGATGTACGCGGGAAGCTGCAACTGCGGCTCGCCGCCCGCTCCAGGAACGGAGAGGCTGTCGAGAAGTTCCGGTGCACCCCAGCGAGTGGTGGTGTACGCCGCGATGAGCGTGACGACGAAGCCAAGTACCGCGGCGCCAAGCACCTCGAGCATGCGCCGAGGCTCCTTGCGGAACGCCAGATCGGCGAGTATCAGGGCTGGCAGAACGAGGGTCACGATGCCGGAGGAGACGTTGACGGGGGCGACAAGCACCCGCTGCAGGAACGCGGAGAAACCGCTGATGTCTTCTGACAGCCCGATGGTGGTTTGGTGGGCGAATGACCCGATGATCAGGGTGAGGATGATGCCAACGACCACCGCGAGGGTGGCCATGAGGTCAGACAGGCGGTGTACCCGGACCTGCGGCGCGTCCACAATCTGCACCGTAGTGGGGTGGTGGTCTACGACGGCCGTACTGAAGGGCTTGAGCGCCGGCAGGTGGCTGACCGCAGGAGTGATCTCCTCGGGTTTGCGGTCGCGGGCCATTCGTCGATTCTAGGAGGTAAACGCAGAACCTAGGAGATGCCCAGGCTGGTGAGTACGTGCGCGGGGATGACCTCGGGTCCGATGAACGCTACGGAGTCCAGCAGCATGTGCGCGATGATGAGCGGCCCCAGCCTGTCGCGCCGCACGTAGACCCAGGCAAAGACGAGCCCCATCACGACGTTTCCCAGCGCCATCGGCCACCCTTGATAGAGGTGGTAGCTACCGCGCAGTAGCGCCGAGGCGATGATCGCGGCGGGGACGCTCCACCGCATGTCTTGTAGGCGAGTGACGAGGAAGCCCACCACCACTGTCTCCTCCAGGATCGCGGCGGCGGCCGCTGCCATCAGCAGGATCACCGCGGCCCACCACTGGTCAGGAAGCCCCGAAGTGTCGAGCTTGACGCTCTGACCGAGCGCGCGCCCAATGGCGTAGAGGGCAAGGCCAGGCAGGCCGATGGCGGCGGCGAGTCCGGCTCCCCACCCCAGATCCCGCCACCAGGTACGGCCGCTTCCCGTGAGGCCCAGCCTCCGTAGCGCGCTGCCGCCCTGAGCAGACAGCAAGTACAGCGCCAGCGCGACGGGCATCAGAGAGAACCCGATGCGCAACACCTGGATCAGCAAGTCGATGTAGTCGATCGAGGACTGACTGGGATTGAGCGTGGACGTCTGCGTGGAGATGGGCGCGGGTGCAAGGTAGCGCTCAATGAGACGCACGGCGGCGTAGATCGCGGATTGCCCCAGCGAGAGCCCCAGCACAATGAGCACCTCGGCACGCAATCGGCTGCGCGAGGGCTGGTGGGTGGTGGCGTTCGGCGCCGCTGTTTCGTCCATGGTCACGCTCACTCTAACGAGCGGGTGCGTGACACGGCTCCCCGCTAGGGGTTTCGGCCTAGGCTGGCGAGATGGAGATGAAGGTAAGTGGCCTGCGGCGTTACCCGGTGAAGTCGATGGCCGGCGAGGCGATCGGTTCCGTGCGGGTCAATTCGCGCGGGGTCGAGGGCGACCGGTTGCTGGCGGTCGTGGACGGCGACGGACGCCTGGCCTCAGCCAAAAACACTAAGCGCCTCGTGCGCCGTGACAGGGTCTTCGAATATGCGGCGAGCATGGTTTTGCCCGGAGCCGATGCGGAGGCCGAGCCGTCCGTGCTCGTGGAGCACGCTGGCCTCAGGTGGCGCGCGGGCAGTCCCGAGTTGGACGCACACCTGTGCGCGGTGATGGGCGCCGATGTTCGGGTCACGGAGGAGTCCGACGTCCCCTTTTTCGACGACGGCGCGGTATCGCTGGTGGGGACCGCGACGCTCGACTGGTGCGCGCGTGAACTTGGTGCCGACGCGGACCCGCGCCGGCTACGGGTCAACGTCGTGGTCGAGACCACCGAGCCGTTCGCGGAGGAGGCCTGGACAGGCGACCTTCGCATCGGCGACGTGGTGCTGCGGCCCGCGGGCCGCGTGGAGCGCTGTCGCACCATCGACCTGCCTCAGGACGGCGTGGCCGAGCGCACCCGGTGGCTCAAGCCCCTCGGTGACAACCGGGACGCCCGCGTGGCGATCTACCTGGATGTGGTGACCGCCGGGACGGTGAGCGTGGGTGACGCGGTTATTCCCCCGCAGTAGCCGGGTGCGCTACCCGCGAACACGCCAAGCGCTATCGCTACCGACGTGGGCATACTGGAGGTATGGCACTTCACCACGATTCCTTTGACACCATTATCATCGGCGCAGGTCAGGCCGGTCCCGGTCTCGCGTCGGCGCTCGACGGCAGCGGGGAGAAGGTGGCGTTGTTCGAGGCGCGGGCCTTCGGAGGTACCTGCTTGAACGACGGATGCCGGCCTACCAAGGCGATGCGCGCATCGGGCCGCGTGGCCCACCTGGCTCGTACCTCGGCCAAGCTGGGCGTCCACACTGGCGATGTCACCGTGAATCTTGCGGAAGTCGTGGCGCGCAAGGACGAACTCATTGACGCGTGGCGCGACGGTGGCAGCGACTACTACGAGAACCACGAGACCATCAGTTACGTGGTGGCGACCGCGCGAATCACCGGTCGCGAAGGCGACACGTTCCACGTCGAATACGACGACGGAACTTCCGCGCCCCAGACCGTCACCGCGAAGCGAATCATCGTGAACTCCGGCGCACGCTCCGTGCCGCCGCCCGTGACAGGGCTCGACACCATCGACTGGCTCGATCACCACAGCCTCCTCGAACTGACGGAAACGCCCAAGCACCTGGTGGTGCTCGGCGGCAGCTACATCGGGCTCGAGTTTGGTCAGATGTTCGCCCGTTTTGGCGCCGAGGTCACCATCCTGGAGCGTGCCAAGCACATCATCGGGCGTGAGGACGCGGACATCTCTGAGGCGATCGCCGGGATGCTGCGTCGCGAGGGCCTAGACGTGCGCGAAGGCGTGGATGTCGAGAGCATCGAGGCGACGGACGACGGCGCGCTCATCAACCTCAAGGGAGGCGACAAGGTCACGGCGAGCCACGTGCTCGTGGCGGCCGGCCGCATTCCCAACAGCGACCACCTCGGCCTCGACAGCATCGGCGTCACGACGGACGACCGCGGCTACATCACCACAGACGAGCACTTTGCGACCAATGTCGAGGGCGTCTACGCCGTTGGCGACGTCAACGGACGCGGCGCGTTCACGCACACCAGCTACCAGGACGGCGCGATCCTCGCCGATCACCTGGCTGGCGGAGACCAGTCCGTGGCGGGGCGAATCCCCACGTATGGGCTGTTCACCGACCCCCCGCTGGGCCGCGTGGGCATGACGTTGACTCAGGCGCAAGAAGCGGGCCTCGACGTCGAGGTGTCCATTACCCCCGGTGACGGCGTGACCAAGGCCGCGTTGGACGGCGAGACAGAGGGCCTGTGGAAGCTCGTGGTCGACAAGACCAAGGACCGCGTGGTGGGCGCCTCATTCTTTGGGCTCTACGGTGACGAGGCGGTTCAGGCGGTGTCCGTGCTCATGCACGTAGACGCGCCGGCCTCCGCGCTCGCGACCTGGCTACCCATCCACCCCACGTCGGCCGAGTTCCTACCGACCTTCTATGGCGGACTCAAGAAGCCTTAGCGGATTCCCGTGCCGGATCGGACCCATAGGAGTCCCGGCGAGCTCAGACTGTGCCGAATCGGACCAATACGAGGTGTGGTGCCGCGAGGTGTGATGACGCGAGGCGTAGAGACTTCGAGTGAGTAGAGACTCCTCGTTAGTCGTCGAGGAACGCGACCAGGTCCGCGGCGATGCCGGTGTACGACGCGGGAGTCAGCGCAACCAAGCGCTGCTCCACGTCGGCCGGGAGGCCGAGGCTCTGCACGAACACCACGACGTCGTCGGCGCCGATGCGGCGTCCACGCGTGAGGTCCTTGAGGCGCTCGTACGGATTCTCCATGCCGGGCGTCCCTGCGATTCCGGCGGCGCGCATCGCGGACTGGATGGGTTCGCCGAGCACCTCCCAGTTTGAGTCGAGGTCTGCAGCGAGAGCGGTGGGGTTCACGTCCAGGCCGTCGAGGCCCTTGGCTACGTTGGAGATCGCGAGTAGCGAGTGTCCAAAGGCCGGGCCGATGTTGCGCTGGCTAGTGGAGTCGGTGAGGTCGCGCTGCATGCGGCTCGTGACGAGCGTCGCGCCCAGCGTGTCGAGCAACGCGCACGAGAGCTCGAGGTTGGCCTCGGCGTTCTCAAAGCGGATGGGGTTGACCTTGTGGGGCATGGTCGAGGACCCGACTGTGCCCTGGCCGCGCACCTGAGCGAAGTAGCCCAGCGAGATGTAGGTCCACATGTCGGTCGCGAGGTTGTGCAAGATGCGGTTGAAGCGCGCCATGTCCGCGTACAACTCGGCCTGCCAGTCGTGGCTCTCGATCTGCGTGGTGAGCGGGTTCCACGTGAGGCCGAGGTGCTCCACGAACGACTTGGAGACGGCGACCCAGTCGGTGCCGGGTACGGCCGCGACGTGCGCGCCGTAGGTTCCGGTCGCGCCGTTGAGCTTGCCGAGGAACTCCTGAGCCTCGACGCGGCGGAGCTGACGCTTGAGGCGGTGAGCCAGCACCGCGAGTTCCTTGCCGACCGTGGTGGGCGTGGCCGTCTGGCCGTGCGTGCGCGACAGCATCGGCTGCGCGGCGTTTTCGCGCGCCATGCCAGACAACTGATCCACGAGCGCCGATGCGGCGGGTAGCCACACGCTGTTCACGGCGCCGCGGACCATGACGGAGTACGACAGGTTGTTGATGTCCTCGGACGTGCACGCGAAGTGCACCAGCTCGCTCAGCGCGGGAAGCTGCGTGTCCGCGCCGAGCGTGGCGGGGGCATCGGCCAGGCGCTTCTTGAGGAAGTACTCGACGGCCTTCACGTCGTGGACGGTGACGCGCTCAGTCTCCGCGAGCTCCGCAATCTCGGCAGCGCCAAACGTGGCGACCACGTCGCGCAGGTACGCCTTCTCGGCATCGGAGAGCGGCGAGGTGCCGGGCACTGCATCCTGGTCAGTCAGGTGGATGACCCACTCGACCTCCACGTGGATGCGAGCGCGGTTGAGCGCGGCCTCCGACAGGTGGTCGACCAGGGGGGCGATGGCGCCGCGATAGCGTCCGTCGAGGGGCCCCAGGGCGATGGCGGGAGTGATGTTAGCGAGTGCAGTCCAGGAAGTCACGCGCCTATTGTTCCATCATTCGTCCCCGCACGGCCCCTGAGTTATCCACAGATACTGGCACGGACGTGAAATTGTGGCCGGCCGACTCCTAGCGTCGAGCCATGAGCCTCATAGACGATCCCCTCGGTCCAAGCGCAGCCATGGAGGTGTTGAGCCGCCCGCAGCCGCTGTATTTGCCGCTCCACCCTGTCTCGTGGGCGCTGGACAGAATCGACACCGCGCTGCATGACATCCGGACTGCGAGTGTCACGGGTTGGCGCTCGGTGTTAGCAGACACGTACCGGGACGAACTCGATGACCTCACGGGCGAGATCACGCGGGTGCGAGAGCTCGCCTTGAGCGCCGAGCAGTCTTACTCTCGCCTGCGGCACGTCGCTACCCTGAACGGCGAACAATGACGGATTCGGTGCGTAGTTATGGAGGGGTCGCGGGGGAGTCCGCAGTCACCGAGGACCTAGAGCGTGGGGCCCGCATCATCGAGTCCGCGGCACAGCTACTGTCCGATGCGGGCCGTGAGCTTGCCCAGGCGCAGGGCTACGCCGATGCCGCGCATCGCCGTGGCTCGGAGCCCACGCGCCAGGCGGCGTTGGGCGCGTCCGATGCGCTGGGGGACGCGCAGTACGGAGTGTTTGGTACGCGTCCCACGGCGGCCGAGGCCAACGACCTGGCGGATCGCCTGCAAAGAGTGGCCCGCGGGTTCTTGGAGGCGGAGCAGGCCGCGATGAGTCACGTGAGCGCAGGCACGCGAGCGGCAAGCGCGATGAGTTCTATGTGGGGCACGGGGTTTTGGGTGGCGCGCCACGTGTGGGCGTTGGCGGTCCTGGCCGCGTCAGCGCCCGCGACAGCAATCGGCGCGAGCACGGGCCTGGCAAGCGCGATCCGGCCCGACGGTCTTCCGCCCACCACGGGCTTTCTCAACAAGGACACGGTCCAAATGCTGGCGGGCGGCCTAGATAGTTCGGTTCTGGGCTTTGAATCGCAGGTGTACGCGCTCGCGGCGGCGGCTGCTGCGCTCGAGGGTCTTTTTCGTGAGGGTCACGCGTCGACAGTCCGGCCGCGCGGTGAAAGCTACCCCGCGCGCAACCCGCGGGGCCTGGAAGACGTGATGAACGGCGTGCTCGCGGAGCAGTTCCGCATGGATGCCTCCGTCTCTATTGAGACCGTGACGCACGCGGATGGCTCGCGGTCCCATATCGTCACAATCCCGGGCACCGAGGACTGGACTCCGTGGGATGACAACCCCATCGACGCGCAGGCGAACCTCACGGGAGTGGTGGGTGCGACATCGGACGCGCAGGCGGCGATCGTGGACGCGATGCGCGCCGCGGGCATTGAGCCGGGCGAGGGCGTCATGCTCGCGGGTCACAGCCAAGGCGGCATCAACGCCGTGGCGCTCGCGTCCCGGCCCGAGTTCCTCGCGGAGTTCAACGTGACGCACGTGGTGACTGCCGGAAGCCCGGTGGGACGAATGGACCTACCGCCGTCGGTGAACGCGCTTCATCTTGAGCACAGCGAGGACATCGTGTCCGGCTTTGACGCGGTCGCCAACCCGGACACGGCCACCCGCACCACGGTGGAGCGCGACCTGACGGCGTCCGGCGACGCGGAGATGGAGCGGTTGGGGCGCGATATGGCGGGCGCGCACGACCTAGTGAGTTACCGGTCCACCGCGGGGCTCGTCGATCAGTCCCTGGCGGGGACCTCCGCGACTCTTTGGCGCGAGTCCGCGGCCGGGTTCTTCACTGGCGAATCCAGCACGCTTACTGAGTACGAGCCGGCGGTCATGCCTGCGGACTAGTCGCGACCCGCCCCAGGGATAACTGCGCCCAGAATCGCGTTGATGACGGAGATGACGATGGCCGCGAGCAGCGTGTGCCAGAAGTCGCCTAGGGTCAACTCGGCCCACGGGAGTTGTGTCGAGATCCATGCGGTGAGCCACAGCATGAACCAGGCGATCACCAGGGAGAACAGCCCCAGCGTGAGGATCATGATGGGGAACGACAACGCCCTGACGATGGGTCGCACGATGGCATTAGCCGCGGCCAATAGCGCACCGATCAGCAGGAACACCAGAGCGCGGCTCCACGCTGAGTCATCTCCACCCTCAACTGAGACGTCGAACGGGAGGAAGGTCACGAGCCAGACAGCAACGCCTAGGACGATGGAGTTCAGAATGAATCTCATGACATGCATTGTGGCACGTGAGTGCGATGCTTGACCCATGTCTACGCCGCAACCCGTCACCCCGCAGCCCCGCCCAGTCATCGGCGCGATGCCCCGCTACATCCCGGGAAGCCGCGGCCCCGCGTCGAACGTGCCGCCCGTCAAGCTGTCCTCCAATGAGGTTCCTTTTGGCCCGCTGCCGTCGGTCGTCGAGGCCTTGGCGCAGGCATCGGGTGGCATCAATCGCTACCCGGATATGTTCTCCGTCGAGCTGACGGCTCGCCTCGCGGGCCACGTGGGCGTCGCCGAGTCGCAGGTCGTGACGGGCGCCGGCTCGGTGGCCGTGCTCGCGCACGTGCTGCAGGCCTACTGCGACGCGGGCGACCAGGTGGTCTACGCGTGGCGTAGCTTCGAGGCGTACCCCATTCTTGCCGCGATCAGCGGCGTGGAGTCGGTGCAGGTACCCAATGCGGCCGATGGTCGGCACGACTTCACGGCCATGGCGGCGGCGGTTACTGACCGCACCAAGGTCATCATTCTGTGCTCCCCCAACAACCCCACTGGCCCGAGCGTGCGGCTCGACGAGTTCGAATCATTCATGGCCGCAGTGCCCCCGCGGGTACTGGTGGTGCTGGACGAGGCGTACGTAGAGTTTGTGCGCGACCCCGCCACAGTGGACGGCCCGGACGCGCTCAGCCGGCACCGCAACCTGGTGTTGGTGCGCACGTTCTCCAAGGCCTACGGCCTGGCGGGTCTTCGGGTGGGGTATGCGGTGGGTCCCGAGGACCTGATCGCCCCGGTGCGCGCGTGCGTCACGCCGTTTTCCGTGTCCTCCATCGCGCAGGTGGCTGCCGTGGCGTCCATCGAGGCGCATGGCGAACTGCTGGAGCGAGTGGAGCAGGTCGTCGTGGAACGTAGCCGGGTGGTGCCCGCAGTGCGCGACCTCGGTTTTGACGTGCCGCAGGCGCAGGGCAACTTCTTCTGGCTTCCCGTGGCGGCCGATGCGATCCCGTTGGCTCAGCACCTTGGCGCCTTTGAGCCCTCCGTACTGGTGCGCCCGTTCGCGGGTGAGGGTGTGCGCGTCACCATCGGCACGGAGAATGAAAACGGTGCGATGCTCAAGGGTCTCGCGGCGTTCAAGGGGCAAAAGTAGCCACTCATGCGCCGTCGCCGGGTAGAGGCCGTCACCTTAAATTTCGGGGTCCTTGTGGCGCCTGACGTAGAATCTTGGCAGACTAACCCCGGCGAGGGCTTTTTTACGCCCCGATCCACGGACCCCGAATGAGGACGCGCTTGCCCCACATGACACAGACCGGCCAGCGTTCCTGCGCGCCCGCGCGTGATGTAACGGTGGCTACCGCGTGAGAGACGTGGACTTCGACAAGATCGCCACTGATGCGGGACTGGAGCGTGTAGGCGCCCGCCCGCCACTGCGCGCCTACCTGGCCGAACTGTGGGAACGCCGCCACTTCGCGTACACCCTGGCGCAGTACCGCATCCAAGCCACGATGAGCGAGAATCGCCTGGGACTGGGCTGGATCGTCATCCGTCCCATCTTTACCGCCCTCATCTTCGGCACCATCTTTGGCGTCATCATGACCAGCGACTCTCGGCCGGACAACTTCATTCCGTTCCTCGTCACGGGTGTGTTCATCTTCGAGTTCTTCTCCAACTCTTTCAGCCAGGGCGCCAAATCGATCACCTCGAATGCCTCTCTTGTGCGAAGCCTCAGTTTCCCGCGCATGCTGCTGCCGTTGGCGACGGTGCTGCAGCAGGTCTTTGAACTCGTGCCGATCATGGGCGTGATGACCATCATCGTGATTGTGACCGGCGAACCGATCACCTGGTATTGGTTGCTGGTGCCGGTGATCCTGGTGATTATGACGATGTTCAACCTGGGTGTTGCGCTGATTGCCGCCCGGCTCACGGTGCATCTACGGGATGTGACGCAGATCATCCCCTTGATTACTCGCATTCTCTTCTACTCCTCGGGCATCTTTTACTCGCTGGACAAGGTGCTCGAGAAGAAGCCCGAACTGCTTAGGCTCGCGCAGCTGAATCCCGTGCACGACTTCATCACGTTGGTTCGCGCCCAAATGGTGACGGGGAACGAGGCTTCCACTCAGGAGTGGCTCATCGCGATTGTGGCAGCGGTAGTGGTGTTTATTGCCGGAGTCGTGTTCTTCTGGCGGGCAGAAGAAAGGTACGGACGTGACTGAAAACTCTCCAACTGCGCTTGCCAAGTTGGGGGCCCCCATGGTGGTCGCGAGCGGCCTACACGTCGAGTACCGCACGCATGCCTCAGGCAAGGCTGTGGCCAACGGTGGCTCAATCTTCAAGCGCCAAAAGGGCACTCGCGTGGTCCACGCCCTCAAGGGCGTCTCGTTCGAGGTGCGCGAGGGTGAGTCCATCGGAGTGATCGGTCACAACGGATCGGGCAAGTCGACGCTCATGCGCTCCATTGCCGGCCTGACGACCGCCACGCGGGGCGCGGTCTACGCGGCGAGCCGTCCCGCGCTACTGGGTGTCAACGCCGCGCTGATGCCGGACCTGTCCGGTGAGAAGAACGTGCTGCTGGGAACGCTAGCCATGGGGCGCACCAAGGCTGAGGCCAAGGAGCAGCTCGACGGCATCGTCGAGTTCTCCGGCCTGCGCGAGTTCATTGACCTGCCCATGAAGACGTACTCGTCCGGAATGCAGGCGCGCTTGCGATTCTCCATCGCCATCTCGCGTGACCACCAGATTCTGCTGGTCGACGAGGCGCTCGCGGTGGGAGACAAGGCTTTCCGTCAGAAGTCCGAGCAGCGCATCCGCGACCTACGCGATCACGCGGGGACAGTGTTCCTGGTCAGCCACTCGATGACCTCAATCCTCGACACCTGCACGCGCGTGCTGTGGATTGATCACGGAAACCTCAAGATGGACGGCGACCCTAAAGAGGTCGTCAAGGCGTACCAGGCCTCCAAGTAGTCACGTGCGGCACCGTGACGGCCGTCGCCTCACCGCCACCTTTCATTAACCGTACGTTCAGGTACGTGTGGTGCGATGGCGCGTATGACGCGAATCGCGTGGGTGGAGTCGCCCCTCCAATTAGTCAACGCTGTGGAGTACGCGGCGGCAACCGGCGAGCCCCTGCGCATCTGCCTCAGGGCACGTGCCAAGCAGCTCCAATACACCGCGAACACGCTTGCGCCCCACCTCCCCGACGGCGTGAGTATCTCCGGTTCGTGGGCCTTGGCGTATCTGTCGCCGTTCATGTTTGCCCGCAAGCGGCTGGTGGGGGACGCGTACTCGGGGCAGTTCCGGCTCGCGGTCGCCCTGACGGGTGTGCGTGACCTGGTCGCGGTCGACGACGGCTCCGCCATGCTGAACTTTGCCACTCAGGTTCTCGAGGCGCGCCCCTTGCGGCGGTCGGGCAAGGCGGAAGGGTGGCTCGCGCGGCGGCTTGGTCGCATCGCCTCGCTGCGACTGCACCACACCCTTCAGCACGGCGGGATGCGCACGTTCAGCGCCTACTCGGAAGACGAGGAACTCACCGCGCTTGCGGCGGCGGGGGCGACGGTGCTGCACAACCGGTACCGGTGGGTAAGAAAGACCAAATTCGTGAAAGACGACGATGCCATGGAGACGGTGGTTCTTGGCAGCGCTTTGCACGACGACGGCTTCGTCAAGGGCGCCGCCTACCAAGAGTGGGTGCAACAGCAAGTGGCTGCCGGCGCCGGGGTGTACTTCCCTCACCGCCGCGAGAAGGCCAAGAGCCTCAAGCACTTCAAGCACACCGAGGGGCTGAAGGTTCGCAAGGCCGAGTTGCCCATTGAGATTGTGCTTGCTTCCTCACGCACCGTGACCACGGTGATCACGCTTCCCAGCTCGGTCGTAGCCACCCTGCGCAGCATCCTCCCCGAGCACGTGGAGGTGCGCGTGTGCCCAGTGCCAGAACAGTGGCTCACCAAGAAGGCGGACGACGACCTTCGCGCCAAACTCAATCGCATTCCGAACACCGGAGGTATCCGTGAAACAGCCTGAACCGACGGTCGTGGCCGTGATCCCCGCTCGAGGCGGGTCCAAGGGAGTCCCCGGCAAGAACGTGGCTCGCGTGGGAGGGGTACCGCTGATCGCCCGAGCAGTTCGTGCCGCGCTCGGCGCCCCCCGCATCGGCGCCGTGTATGTATCCACTGACGACGAGGCGATTGCGGAGGCCGCCCGCCAGGCTGGGGCGAGCATCGTGGAGCGCCCCGCCCACATCGCAGGTGACACTGCAAGTTCGGAGGACGCGGTGCTGCACGCGCTCGCGACCATCCGGGCGCAGGGAATCAACCCCACGGTCGTGGTGTTCGTGCAGGCCACCTCGCCGTTCATCGACCCCGCCGGGCTTGACGCGGCGGTGGCCCGGGTCCAGGACGGCCCCGAGGACGTGGTGTTCTCTGCCTTCGAGACGTACGGATTCTTGTGGAAGCAGTCCGACGACGGCGCTCAGGGCGTCAATCATGACCACTCGTTCCGGCCGAGGCGCCAGGACCGCGAGCCGCACTACCAAGAGACCGGTTCCTACTACGTGATGGACGCGGTTGGCTTTGAAGTGAGCCAGTTTCGATTCTTCGGTCGGGTGGGAATCCAGGAGGTGAGCGCGGCATCGGGCCTGGAAATTGACGAACCAGCAGAGCTCGAGATGGCGCGAGCCCTGGCGCCGATGCTCGATCAAGCAGCGGCCATCGATGCTGACGCGCTCGTCATGGATTTTGACGGGGTTCACACCGACGACTTGGTAGAGGTATTGCAAGACGGCACCGAGTCGGTCACCGTCAGCCGGTCGGACGGAATGGGGATCGGGATGCTTCGCGAAGCAGGCTTTCCCATGCTGATTTTGTCGAAGGAACGTAACCCGGTGGTCGAGGCTCGTGGACGCAAATTAGGTGTCGAGACGGTGTACGGGATTGACGAGAAGGTGAACGTTTTGCGGCAGTGGTGTGAACAAAAGGGCATACCGCTCTCCAGGGTGATTTACGTCGGTAATGATGTAAATGACATCGGGTGCCTCGACATTGTGGGGTGGCCCGTAGTAGTCCCAGATGCCCATCCATTAGCCAAGAAAGCCGCTCGGATCACATTGACCCGTCACGGTGGGCGCGGAGCGCTTCGCGAACTCGCGGACGCAATCCTCGCCGGAAGGAGTCCCAAAAATGTCTGAGTTCGTCACCATCGGTTCCAACCAGATCGGCCCCGGCCGCCCCGTTTACGTGATCGCCGAGATTGGCCTCAACCACAACGGCAGCGTCGAGACCGCACTGCAGCTCATCGACGTCGCGGCGAACGCCGGCTGCCAGGCTGTGAAGTTCCAGAAGCGCACCCCGGAAATCTCTACCCCGGAGCACATGAAGGAAACCCCCCGCGAAACGCCGTGGGGCACCATGACGTACCTCGACTACCGCTACAAGGTGGAGTTCGAGAAGGACGAGTACGAGCAGATCGCCGCCTACTGCCACTCCAAGGGCATGGACTGGTTCGCTTCGCCGTGGGATGAGCCCTCCGTTGACTTCCTCGAGCAGCAGGGCGTCATGGCGTACAAGATCGCCTCGGCCTCCGTCACCGACCTGTCGATGCTCGCCAAGATTCGCGAGACCGGCAAGCCCGTCATCCTCTCGACTGGAATGTCGACCATCGAGCAGATTGATGCCGCGGTCGAGACGCTCGGCAAGGACAACCTGATCGTCCTGCACGCGACGTCGACCTACCCGCTTCCTCCCGAAGAGGCGAACCTGCGGATGATCCCCACGCTCATGGAGCGCTACTCGGTCCCCACCGGATACTCCGGTCACGAGCCCGGCCTGCAGATCTCGCTCGCCGCGGTCGCACTGGGTGCATGCGTGGTTGAGCGTCACATCACGCTGGACCGCACGATGTGGGGCAGCGACCACGCCGCATCGCTCGAGCCTCAGGGCCTGGACCACTTGGTGCGCGACATTCGCATCATTGAGACCGGACTGGGTGACGGCGTCAAGCGCGTGTTCCCGGGCGAGATGGCTCCGCTGAGCAAGCTCCGCCGCATCGGCGCGTAGTTCGCACAAGCGCATACAGGGCAGGGGGGACGCCGTGTGCGTCCCCCCTGTTCAGTTTGAAGATGACGGAGCCTTGATTTGTCTAAAGTGAATTCTGTAGCGACCCGTAGCCGCCGGCTGGTCAGCCGGAGCAAGACGCTGGGCCTGTTCAGCGCGAGACGTAACGCCGAATTTTGGGAGATCCTCGCGGAGGCTCATCTCATTGGCAAGCAGCAGTCTGTGATGCGGCGGGCAAGCAGTACCAAGTATCTGCGCGCTCTTAACCAGCTCTCACTTTTCGCCGCACAGGTGCAGTCGCGGCACGGCCTATCGCTCGCGTTGGGCCGCTACACGTGGCTCGACCTGGGCAAGATGCCTGCCGGGCTCGACCCCGCGTTGGGACTTGCTCGGGCGGCGCTGGCCATCGAGAAGCCGGCGCTCGCGCAGCGCCTGGCCGAACAGATCACGCAACTGCGCCCTCGGTCAAGAGCGGCGTGGCGTCTACTCGCTGACGCTCACGATGCCCAGGGCCACCACGACGATGCCGTGAAGGCCGCGGGTCGTTTCGCGCACCTGGCGGGGGCCAATAGCGCTGCCGCCGCACCGGCGGGCCCCTCGCAGTTGGATATCGCCGACGTGCTCAAGCAACACATCCAGGCCGACGCTCCGAGTGGCGCGGCGGACTGGTACCAGCAGCTTCTGGCATTGCGCCGGGGTGGAGACGGCATCGTCGTCGATACTGCCGCTGCGAGCAACGCCTTTGTGCTGCAGCCGCTTACCAAGCGCAAGGTGGTGAGCGGTGCGGCCGGCGTCGTGGTGCGCGAGTCTCTGGCGAGTGGGCACGCGCCCGACCTCAGCCTGCGCGAGATCTCGCAGGCCTTGGTCCGTGCCGAGTCGCGGCAAGCGGTGCCGACCGTGACGCGCGAGACTGCGCGCGCCATCGTGCCGATGGATGTGGGCGGGCTACGGGAGTACCTGCGCGGCAAGTCGGTGTGCCTGGTAGCCAATTCGGCGCGCGTGGGTGAGTCGGACGCGGGAGCGCTGATCGATAGCTATGACGTGGTGGCGCGGTTCAACTCATTCCGGATTGACCCCGCCCAGACCGGCTCCAAGACCTCGCTCCACGCGACCATTCACCTTCACAAATTCAATTGGTCCGTCCCGGTGGACGTCCGTCTGGTGTTCAGCGGGAACGCCAACGCGTGGCGAGACTCCGTCAACAAGTTCGTCGACCCCAGCGCGCAGCGCTACCTGGGCGACAGGTCCCTGCGGTGGCCAGTTCGTGACTCTGCGCTGGTGGGCGATACGGGACTGGTGGACGTGCCAACCTCCGGCTTCAACCTCTTGCGGTTGATCGATCTGCTGGATGTCAGCAGCGCGATTGATCTGATCGGTTTCGACTTCAACCAGAGCGGCGCCTATCGCCTCGAATCGGCCATGCGGTTGCCAGTGGCGAAGGCTCACGACTATTCCGCAGAGAAGGACTGGGTCGTCGCGCACGCCACTCGCGTGACCGACCTTGTCATCTCGTTGCGCTAGGACCTAGGGGACTCCATGGACAACATCACGTCAGAACAGGCGCCCACCAGTGCGGTCGCCTTCGCCTCGTATGTGGACAACAACTACTTGGCGGGCTTCGAGGTGCTCGTCAAGAGCCTCGTGCTCAATAACCCTTGGATTGATCACGACTTCATCGTCTTCTATGACGACCTCACCGCGGAGTCGATTGAGCGTGTCGCCGCGCTCTACCCTAAGTTCGTCTTCCGCAAGGTGGAGGGCGCGCGCTACAAGGCCTATGCCAAGGGCGACCAGAGTAACTATCTTGTCGAGAAGGCCTATTACATCCTCGAGGCCTTCCGGGTGCGTGACTATGACCGCCTGGTGACGCTCGACGTCGACATGGTGGTGTTGGGCGACATTCGCCATCTGGTCAACACCGATGTGGCGTTCGGTGCAGTCCCGCAGCACTTTGAGAGCCGCGGGAACTGGCGCATCAATAGCGGTGTCATGACGTTTGATCGACGCGCCATGAACGATGAGTTTGTGGCACGCATGGACGCCATCGGAGACGCCGGGGCCTACGATCTGGAACGTCACGACCAGGGAGTGCTTTCCGCGGTTCTGGATGGTGATTATCACCAGCTCAGCTCCGAGTACAACCTCGTCAAGCGCGCTATCAAGCGCGGCACTCACGCGCCGGAAGGCACACGAATTCTTCACTTCACGGGATCCACTAAGCCGTGGACAGGTGGAGAAGTGGGCTACGTGCTCGCCGAGCAACGGTGGCACGAATACAACCTGCCCATGGTGACGTTCTGGCGAGAGTACGTCGCCCGGCATGGCGCCGGCGAGATAGCCGACTTCTACGCACAAAGCGCTGAACGCTTCGCTTCGCTCAGCGATGAGGACGTGAATGCCCCACGCGAGGCTGCTGGCAACTACCGGCGGATGGGTGACTTTAAGCGCGCCGAGCTCGCGCTGAAGTTGCACCTGCTGACGGAGCCTGCGCCCGCACCTTCATCGTGGCTCGCGTTCGGAATCAACCAGCAGTCGCTATCTCTTCGAGACGAGGCGGAAGTCGCACTCACCCTGGCGACCGGGCAGCGCACCGTTGGTCCCAAGGCGCATGCCCAGTTGGCGGAGCTGCACTGGACCTACCGTGAATACGATGCGGCGGAGTCCTCGGCTATGGATGCCCTGATGGTCGACCCCACTCAGCGCAAGGCGCGCCTGCTCTTGTCGCGCATCGAGCGCTCGCGCGCAGCGGATGGCGTGGTCCCTGACGGCAGCGGCCCGGCCGTGGGCCATGTCGCGTTTTATGTGGACGACGAGGGCAACTTTGGTGACGTCATGTTGCCCATCGCGGTGCGCACCTCCGTCGAGACGACGGTGCCGGACGCCCGCTGGTCGAGCATCCACGCCCATCAGGTCTTCGACATTGACCGCGCGCACTGGGCCAATGAAAACTTGAATGCGATCGTCATTGGCGGCGGCGGCCTGTTCCTGCCCGACACCGCCCCCAACGGTCACAGCGGCTGGCAGTGGAACGTCACGGACGAGGCCCTGGAGGCGCTGACGATCCCGATCATCGTGTACACCGTGGGCTTCAACCTCTTCCCGGGGCAGCAGTTCTACGGCGACCGGTTCTCCACGTCCCTCACCAAGCTGGTGCAGAAGGCGGCCTTTGTGGGCCTTCGCAACCACGGCTCCGTCGAGGCTGTTCGCGAGATTGTTGGTGAGGGCTTGGCCGCCAAGGTCGAGTTTTTGCCGTGCGTCACCACCGTTCACGGTCTCCAGGTTCAGGTCGAGACGGGCACGGACGATGCCGAGCTGCCCATCGTCTACCTCAACATCGCGTTCGACCGTGCCGGGCTGCGCTTTGGGGACGGCTATGAGGAGTTCGTCGCGCAACTCGCCGAATTCGTGACGTCTTTGAGCGGTAAGGCGGAGGTCCGTTGCCTGTCCCACGCTAAGACCGACGAGAAGATCGTGTTCGACCTGCGGCGTCTCAGTAACGTCAGAATCGGGACGGAACCGCTCTACAGCCTGTCTGCGGCCGATGCGCTAGCAAAGCTCAGTGCGGCTGCCGTAGTAGTGGGGATGCGCGGTCACGCGGGAATGATTCCGTTCGGCGTGGGCACCCCCATCGTGAGTGTCATCTCGCACGCGAAACTGCGCTACTTCCTGGAAGACATCAACCACGCCGAGTGGGGAGTCGATGTGGCCGCGCCGGACTTTGGTTCGCAGTTGACTGCCATCGTGAACGATGTACTAGAAGACCCCGACCGGTACCGAGCAGAGGTGGCGGACGCGCGCACGGAACTAGCGGTCACCGTAGCGAGCGCGAACTCGCGCGTAGCGCAGATCGTTGGCGTCGGCGTTGGTGTTGGTGTTGGTGTTGGTGTTGCCGTTGGCGCTGGCGTGACGAGGGGCTGACCTTCACTTGGTGATCACAGCACAAGAAGCATCGGCGCCGGGGGTGGTGAAAGACACGCCCGCGAGCCGCAAGATGGACCATATCCAGGCGCTGCGCGCCGCCGCAGTGGCTCTCGTTGTGCTCTATCACCTGTGGCCGCACCGGCTCAGCGGTGGCTACATCGGAGTAGACGTCTTTTTTGTGATCTCCGGGTACTTGATCACGTCGCATCTTGCGCGGGAGATTCGCGCGACCGGCCGCGTGCGGCTATCCCTGTTTTGGTCGCGGAGAATACGGCGCCTGCTGCCTGCGTCGTTGCTGGTCATCGCGGTCTCTGCGGTCGTGACGTTCCTTGTTGTGCCGCAAAGCTACTGGTTGCAGTACATGCGCGAGTTGGGCGCCGCGACTGTTTACCTAGAGAACTGGGCACTCGCAAACGACGCCGTGAATTATCTTGCTGCGGACAACACCGCGAGTCCGGTCCAGCATTTCTGGTCGCTGTCAGTTGAAGAGCAGTTCTACATTGCGTGGCCGCTATTGCTCGTCATGGGCTCGGCGGTGGCCACGGCGCTTGCCCGCGCTCGGGACGAGGCACGCGCACTCGTAGTGGTGCTGACGGCGATCTTTGTGGCCTCGCTCGCGTATAGCGTCTACCTGACGTACGGCAGTCCCGGCAGCGCTTACTTCTCGACATTCACTCGGGCTTGGGAATTTGCGGCCGGGGGCCTGCTCGCCTGCGTGAGTCTGCGTCGACTCAACCAGAAGTGGTTCGCCCCGATGCTGGCGTGGCTGGGTTTGATCCTGATCGCTATCGCCGCCGTGATGTTCACGAGCGCGACGCCTTTTCCTGGCATCGCCGCCGCGTTGCCGGTCGGGGGCGCCATCGCGTTCATCGCTTTTGGGGAATCGAACCGCGGGGCTGGACCCATGCGGTGGCTTGGGGCCAAGTGGATTCAGTGGCTCGGGGACGCCTCATACAGCGTCTACCTATGGCACTGGCCGATTCTGATCTTCCTACCCTTTGTCGTGGAGCACGAGCTGACGTGGTCATACAAGGTAGTCGTCGTGGCGGCGACGCTGGTCGCGGCTGCGTTCACCAAGGCCTTTGTGGAAGAACGCTTTCGCCTCCCGCGGGCGGCCCAGCACCCCGGCGTCGGTGGGGTCTATGCCGCCGCCGCCGGCGGGATGCTCGTGGTTCTTGGCCTGGCGGGTAGCGGCTGGTTTTTCGCGAACGCCCAGGTCAAGGCGTACTCGAGTGACTTGGCCGCGATTGCCGCGGGCCCAACGGCCGAGTGCTTCGGTGCGGCGTCGCTCGACGCGGGGTTGCGTGACGCCTGCACGAATGTCGAGTGGGACGCGGTTGCTCCTCCGCGAATTGCGATTGGCAGCGACGTGCCGGCGGTGTTCGAGGACGAATGCCGGACTGCGCCGGAGGATTCCGAGGTCAAGCCCTGCGAGTACGGCGACCCGGATGGAAAATTCTGGGTCGTGCTAGTGGGAGACTCTCACGCGGCGCAGTGGACGCCCGCGTTTGAACGAGCAGCGACCGCGCATGGCTGGCGCCTCACGGTGTTCTACAAAGCGGCGTGTGCCTTCACCGCGGCTGCGGACAGGAACAGGAGCGATGTGAACCGTCCGAGTTGTCTCGCGTGGAACAACGGGGTGATGGACTGGCTGGCCGGAGGCACCGCCCCGGATGTGGTGGC
>Ga0307486_1000993_pt1 | contig 23331 bp, 21 predicted proteins | sample CBIW02metaG_FD_203663 | JGI IMG/M metagenome (GOLD analysis project Ga0307486, IMG submission 203663) | Sea-ice brine microbial communities from Beaufort Sea near Barrow, Alaska, United States - CBIW 0.2 | ecosystem: Environmental > Aquatic > Marine > Coastal | place: USA: Alaska | collected...
GGAGCCCCAGATCTCGGTAGTCTTAGGCCATGCTTCTCAGTGATCGCGACATTCGGGCCGAGCTCAACTCTGGCCGCATTGGCCTCGACCCTCTCGATCTCGACATGGTGCAACCGTCGAGTGTTGACGTGCGGCTCGACCGCTTCTTCCGCCTCTTCGACAACCACAAGTACCCCTTTATCGACCCGGCGGTTGATCAGCCTGATCTCACTCACCTCATGGAAGTGGATGCCGACCAGCCGTTCATTCTTCACCCGGGTGAGTTTGTGCTGGGTTCCACTTTCGAACTCGTGACATTGCCCGATGACGTCGCCGCACGCCTTGAGGGCAAGAGCTCACTCGGGCGACTCGGTTTACTCACCCACTCCACCGCAGGTTTCGTTGATCCCGGATTCTCGGGTCACGTCACGCTCGAACTCAGCAACGTTGCGACGCTTCCGATCAAGCTGTGGCCGGGCATGAAAATTGGGCAGTTGTGCTTCATCAGGACCACGTCGCCCGTTGAATCGCCTTACGGCTCGGGCCAGTACGGTTCGCGCTACCAGGGTCAGCGTGGCCCGACGGCGAGCCGCAGCTTCCAGAATTTCCACCTCACCGACGTGCGCGCCAACGATGCCGGATCTATCGGCGGCTAGCTGGCAGGTTCGCTAGCACTTGGTGCTTCTGGCGCGTGGTGCTTAGCGTTTGGATTCGAGCTGCTCCAACTGCCAGCCTAGCCACGGGCTGAATGCAAACGGGGTTGCGGCCACGGCGCTGTGCAGCGATTGCGGGTCAACCCACTCGAATTCGGCGACCTCGTCGGGGTTCGGGGTTACGGAATCCGCGGTGACGGCCCGGTAGACGGGGCAGATCTCGTTTTCGACGATGCCCGAGGAATCGACGGCGCGGTACCGAAAGTCGGGCAACACCAGTTCGAGTGCACTGACCGTGATGCCCAGTTCTTGCTGCGCGCGGCGCGCGATTGCGACAGCCATGTCCTCGCCGGGAGCGGGGTGCCCGCAGAACGAGTTAGTCCAAACGCCCGGCCACGTGAGTTTGGATAGGGCGCGACGCGTCACGAGCACGTGACCGTCGCCGTTGTACACATGACAAGAAAATGCGAGATGCAACGCGGTGTCGGTGGTGTGCACGAGCGCTTTGTCAGCGACACCGATGGGGGCTCCCGTGTCGGAGAGAAGCACGACCTGCTCAGGGATATCAGTCATGATCGCGATAGTCTGCCTAGGTGGATAGATTCGAAGTGCCGCACCCGTTGTGTCGACGTGAATACAGCCTAACTAATGCGTCTGTGCGGACTGAAGGTCGGCACGCATGAGTGCTCGCCTCAAGCTCTATGACCGTGTGGCCGAAGAGTCCGCGAGCATTGTTATTCGCAAGTACTCCACATCATTTTCTGCGGCATCCAGGTTGCTCGGTGTTGATGTTCGGCAGCACGTTGACAACATTTATGCCCTCGTTCGGATTGCCGATGAGATCGTTGACGGCGGCGCGGAGGAAGCCGGGCTCGACCTGATTGCGACGACTCGTCAGCTCAATGAGCTGGAACGCGAGACAGAGCATGCGATCGAACATGGTTTCAGTTCGAATCTGATCGTGCATGCCTTTGCGCTGACCGCGCGCGATGTTTCGTTCGGCGCAGAGCTGACGGCCCCATTTTTCGAGTCGATGCGCATGGACTTGAGCCAAAAAGTACACGATCAGGCCAGCTTCGAACGCTACGTTTACGGGTCGGCAGAGGTCGTCGGTCTCATGTGCCTGTGCGCATTCCTGCACGGGCACGATGTCAGCGTTGAGCAGCGCGCCAAGTTTGAACACGGGGCGCGAGCGCTCGGCTCAGCATTCCAGAAGGTCAACTTTTTGCGTGACCTCGCCGATGACTTCGAAACCCTCGGCCGAAGCTATTTCCCCGGTGTTGATGTCGCAACGTTCACGGAGACGGAGAAAATGCGACTGCTCGACGACCTTGATGCCGACCTGAGGGTTGCGGCAATCGGCTCCGAACTTCCCGCGAGCAGCAAGCGGGCTGTTGCGCTCGCGCACTCCCTCTTTGCTCAGCTTTCTAAGCGCATCCGGTCAACTCCGGCACGTGAGCTGGTGCGCACTCGCGTTCGAGTGCCCGATGTTGTCAAACTGCGGTTGGCTGCGGCTGCCGCGATTGGAGTGAGTCCTCGCATATGAGTGACGTTGTAGTTATTGGTGGCGGTATCGCCGGGCTGGCTAGTGCAGCGCTGCTGGCGAAAGAGGGCCACACGGTCACGCTCCTGGAGAGGCAGCCGGAGGTGGGTGGCCGAGCCGGATCATGGCAGCATGACGGTTTTCGGTTCGACACTGGCCCGTCCTGGTACCTCATGCCGGAGGTCTTCGACCATTTCTACAAGCTCATGGGAACGAGTGCTGAGGAACAACTCTCCCTTGTAACCCTCGATCCCGGTTACCGGGTCTATTTCGAGGGCCATACCGACCCGATCGACATTTCTACAGACCTCGACGAGAACCTTGCCCTGTTCGAGAGCATCGAGCCCGGCTCGGCTGTTCGCATGAAGAAGTACCTCACGTCGGCAGAGGAAACCTACGAACTCGCTAAGCAGTACTTTCTTTACACGTCGTTTGCGGATCTCCGTACCAGTGCAACGAAACCTGTGCTGGCCAAGGCGGGCAGCTTCATCCGCCTGCTCATTGAACCACTTTCGCGACTCGTTGCCCGCACGGTAAAAGACGACCGGCTGCGCAAGGTGCTCGGCTACCCGGCAGTTTTCTTGGGCTCATCGCCATATCTCACTCCGAGCATGTACCACCTCATGAGTCACCTCGACCTGACGGATGGCGTGCTCTACCCGATGGGCGGATTTACTCGAGTCATCGAAAGCATCGCCGACATTGCTCGGGATGCCGGAGTCACCATCCGCACCAGTTCAACAGTGACGCGGATCGTCACGACCAATGGCGTTGCAACCGGCGTTGAATATGTGGATGCTCAGGGTTCTTTCCAGTTTGCCGATGCCGACATCGTTGTCTCCGCAGCCGACCTGCACCACACCGAAACTCAGTTGCTTCAGGCCGAGGAACAGACCTATCCCGCGTCGTACTGGGCTCAAAAGACGCCGGGCCCTAGTGCGCTGCTGTTATATCTCGGGGTGAAGGGTGAACTGCCCGAACTTGAGCACCACACGCTCTTGTTCATGGAGGACTGGAAACAGGGCTTTGACGCGATCTTTGGCGACCAGCCGACAGTGCCGGAACCGGCATCCCTCTACATCTGCAAGCCGAGCGGCATCGATCCCAGCGTCGCGCCAGATGGCTTTGAGAATGTGTTCGTGCTCGTGCCGATTCCTGCCGATCCCTCTATTGGGCGCGGTGAGGTGGACGGCGACGGCGATACCCGCATCGAGGTGCTCGCGGACAAGGTAATTGCTCAAATCGCTGACTGGGCGGGCATCCCCGACTTTGCTGAGCGTGTCACGGTGCGTCGGACTGTCGGCCCCGGTGACTTCGCCGACGACTTGAACGCGTGGCGCGGAACCGCTCTCGGCCCAGCACACACCCTCAAGCAGAGTGCTTTCTTTCGTGCGGGCAACGTAAGCAAAAAGGTCGATGGCCTGTATTACGTTGGCGGTTCCACGATCCCCGGCATCGGCCTACCGATGTGTCTCATCAGCGCCGAAGTGCTGGTGAAGAGACTGCGCGGCGACACCTCTCCTGGCCCTCTGCCCGAACCGCGTGCTGCCCGGCAGGAGCAGCCGTGATCGTTCTCTACCTTCTTGCGCTGCTGATCTCGCTTGCGGGAATGGTGGTGCTTGATCGTCGGTTCACACTATTTTTCTGGCAGGATGCTCGCCGTGCCGGCATCGTCCTCACCGCCGGAGTGTTGTTGTTTCTTGTTTGGGATCTCTTCGGTGTTGGCCTCGGGATCTTCTTTCGCGGCGAAACTGATTTCATGACTGGGTTGCTGGTGGCGCCGGAAGTTCCGCTCGAAGAGGTCTTCTTCCTCACCCTGCTCTGCTATCTGACGATGAACATCTATGGCGCGCTTACTCGCACGAGGGTGAGCGCCGCATGACCTACTGGCTATTGAATGCGGTGTTCTTGATGCTCGTGCTTGCGCTCGCCACAACGGCGCTCGTCATGCGCCGCGCACCGTACTGGCGCGCTATCGCTGTCACGGCCGGCATCCTGTTGGTCATGACCGCCGTCTTCGACAACGTGATGATTTCGGTCGGTCTCGTCGGTTACAGCGCGGATGCCATTAGTGGCGCATTCGTCGGCGTCGTCCCGCTCGAAGATTTTGCGTACACGATCGCGGCTGTCGTGGCACTGCCGAGCTTGTGGGCGCTGCTCGGATCGCGCCGCCGTTCGGAGGCGCCGGATGTTTAAAGAGTTGTTCGTTTCGTCGCGCCCGCTCAGTTGGATTAACACGGCGTTCCCGTTCGCGGCCGCCTACTTCTTGACAACTGGTGAGATCGATCTCACATTTGTGCTCGGAACGATCTTCTTCCTTGTGCCGTACAACTTGGCGATGTACGGCATCAACGATGTCTTCGACTACGAGTCTGATCTGCACAACCCGCGCAAGGGTGGTGTGGAGGGTGCCCTTCTTGACCCGCGGATGCACCGGCCAACGCTCATCGCGGCCGCCGCTACGACGCTCCCGTTCATCGTGTATCTCGTGCTCGTTGGTAACCCGCTGTCGTGGCTTGTGCTGTTCGTCAGCCTGTTCGCCGTCGTTGCGTATTCGGCGAAGGGACTGCGCTTCAAGGAGCGCCCGTTCCTTGATTCGCTCACCTCGAGCACGCACTTCGTCTCACCCGCAATCTATGCGCTTGTACTCGCTGGTGCCGTGTTTAGCCCGCAGCTGTTGGCAGTTCTCGCCGCATTCTTCCTGTGGGGAATCGCGTCGCACGCGTTTGGTGCTGTGCAGGACGTGCTGGCTGATCGTGCCGCAAGCATTGCGTCGATCGGAACGGTAATTGGTGCCCGCGCCACGACCCGTTTCGCGATTGCGGCGTACCTGGCTGGCGGAGGGCTGTTGCTCTTCTCCGCCTGGCCGGGCCCCCTGGCATCCGTTCTGGTTCTGCCCTATGTGGCGATGTGCGCACCATTCTGGAACATCACGGATGCCACGGCAGAGTCTGCGAACCGTGGCTGGCGCAAGTTCCTTGCTCTCAACTTCGTCACCGGTTTCTTCGTGACGATGCTGTTGATCTGGTGGGCGCTCAGCCGCTAGCGTGCTGATTAGCCAATAGGGGGCGGCGGCCCGACTGCGCTCTCTGGGCTGAGGTTGCGCGCCATAGTTTCGAGCACAGCGACGGCGGTGTCGTACTGTTCTGGGGTTACTCCGACTGTCGCTTTTTCTCGTTCATCAGCGACAACGACGGTGAGCCGCTCTACGACACTGCGACCGCGTTCGGTGAGTTCATAGAGTGTGCCGTCGGTCGTGATCCAGTCGCTTTCGACGAGTTCGGTGAGAGACTCCAGCGAACTCGTGTGTGCAGCCTGCTCCGCTGGAGCGTCGGCGCTGGACGGGTTGAGGAACGGCGCAATCTCAATATCGAGACGCTCTACTCCGGCAGCTCCCTGAGACAACACGTTCAGCAGTTGCCACTGTCTCCTCGTGATCCCGTGCTCCTCGAGGGTGGTGGCGAAGACGCTATCGATGAGTCGGTCGACGAGCTTCACCCAGTAACTGATCGGCTGTTGCGTGTCCATAATGCGAGAGTACTCCTCGTTTTCAGTGAGCGGCAGAGGGGCATGGAGGGGTGGAGAAATTATCGGACACTACCGGTGAATGCTCAGTTGGGTAACGGCCGCTAATAGTAGGCAGCGGCGCCCTGCTGTTGGGCCGGAAGATGCATCGCGAATCGGGGGATCTGCAGTGAGTTTTCCGAGTTCGGATGCCAGCCTGACTAGGAACTTCTTTGCTGGCTCACGCCTGCCGACCTCGCATTGACGTCAACCAGGGTCTCAGCGGTGACGATGAATCGAGGGGACCTCTTTTATCTGATTGAATATCCATCATGACTGTTGAAACGGTGCGCCATCGGCGCAAGCCTTCCGCGAAGAAGCGCCGTTTGCGCATCGCCTTGATTGCAATGGGCTCAGTGCTCGTGCTTCTCCTCGGCAGCGTGGGAGTGTATGCGTTCATTCTTTCTCAACAGTTCAACGGTGTCGAGAAGATTGTGGACGCGTTCCCCGACGATTCTCTGCGACCGCCCGTTGTTGAGACAGATGGTCCTGCGCCACAGAACATTCTTCTGCTGGGCTCGGATAGTCGTGGCACAGTCTCTAAAGATCTCGACGACACCGCCGGAACGCGGTCTGACACGATGATGATCGTGCACATCCCGGCTGACCGGAAGAGCATTCAGGTCATGTCTCTCATGAGGGACTTCTGGGTAGACATTCCGGGCCGAGGCAAGGCGAAACTTAATGCTGCGATGGCATATGGAGGGGTGCCCCTCACAGTTCAGACAATCGAGGGGATCATTGATTCCCGCATTGATCACATTGCGATGGTCGATTTTGAGGGATTCAAGGACGTGACGGACGCTCTCGGTGGGGTCACCGTGAACAACCCGACTGCGTTTAATTCCAGCCGCAAGGATAATTTCTCGTATGCCAAAGGAAAGATCACCTTGGGCGGGGAGCAGGCGCTTTCGTTCGTGCGGGAGCGGTACGCCTTTTCCGACGGTGACTACTCTCGAGTGGCTAATCAACAGTTATTCATTAAGGCTGTTATGGGCAAAGTGTTGAGCAAGGAGACTCTCACCAATCCGGCGAAGATTAGCGGGCTTGTCAGTGCCATTGCTCCGTATATGACGGTCGATAGTGGGCTTAATTCCAGCTATGCGGTTTCGCTTGGGTTCGAGATGCGGGATATTCGCGTAGACGATGTGAGTTTCTTCACGATGCCGAGCCTTGGAACGGGGATGGAAGGCAGCCAGTCGGTCGTGAAGGTCAACTGGGACGAGGTGCCGAAGATTAAGAAGGCGTTCAAGGACGACACCCTCGATAGTTATACGCCCCCGAAAAAGCCCTAGGGGCGGCGGAACCCTCCGCGGCCGACTTTAGTTTCACCGATGCGTGGGGCCATTAGGAGGCAAACAGAATCTTCCTCACGGCGGATGTGGCAGGATGAATTCAGGTTACTTCCAGCAGGCCGGTGTACGGCACCGTCCTATGCCCCGGATGATCTGGCGATATTTGAGACCAACGAGTCGAACGGTGTAATGGGAGTTACTGGCGCAGCACAGTTCTGGCAGCGTAAATACGCGCGCCGGTTGTTGCTGACGGACATTTTGGTGATCGTCGTAGCAGTTTTTGGAAGTCAACTCGCCTGGATCGGCGCGAGATCCGCCGAGCTCCTGCTCGAACTTAATGATCTTCGTTCGTTTACTATCCAGTACACCGTTGTCTCGGCAATTTTGTGTGCGCTGTGGATTTTCAGTCTTCAGTTTTTCGATACCCGTGACCACAAAATTATCGGTAACGGTTCGACTGAATACCGACGCATTGCCGATGCTACGCTCCGCGTCTTTGGCTTGGTTGCCATCACGATGTACCTGTTCAAGTCTGAGCTCGGCCGAAGCTATTTCTTGACGGCGCTGCCGGTGGGTTTCCTCCTCGTGATGGCTAGCCGGTGGGGATGGCGTCAGTGGCTTGTGCGCAGGCGGAGACAGGGGGCCTACCTTTACAGGACTTTGCTGGTAGGACAACGCGAGAAGAATGCTCACGTAGCTAGGGAGATCTTGCGCCATGCGAGCGCGGGGCTGCTGCCGGTTGGTGCACTGACCAAGGCGGGCACGAAAGATTTGGACGTTGCACCCGGTGTTCCTGTACTCGGAGATTTCACAGCCGTTCTCAAAACTGTGCGGGACACTGCGGCAGACACGGTGGTTCTCACAGGGGCCGACGACATCAGCCCCAAAGACATGCGCGAGCTCGGCTGGTCGTTAGAAGAGATGCGTGTGAGCTTGGTTGTGGCACCGGCGCTCACGGACGTCGCAGGGCCTCGCATCCATTCTTGGCAAGTAGCTGACCTTCCGCTTATTCATGTTGAGTACCCAACATTTGAAGGCTCGAAGCACAGAGCCAAGCGAGCTTTTGATGTCGGCGCCTCAGCACTCGGGCTACTCATTCTTTCGCCAGTTTTCTTGGCGATAGTGATTGCTGTGCGTCGCGAAAGCCCGGGTCCCGCGCTGTTCCGTCAGGTGCGGGTGGGCCTCAACAATGAGAACTTCCGGATGCTGAAGTTCCGTTCCATGGTGGTCGATGCTGAGGATCGGCTTCCGGGATTGTTGGATGCGTCCGAGGGGAACGGTGTCCTGTTTAAGATCAAGAGTGATCCGAGAATTACAAAGGTCGGTGGCTTCCTGCGCCGATATAGCCTTGATGAGTTGCCTCAGCTCATCAATGTCTTGCGAGGTGATATGTCGCTGATTGGGCCGCGTCCGCCCCTCGCACGCGAGGTTGAACAGTATGACAAGTGGACCCACCGGAGGTTCCTTGTGAAGCCGGGTATTACCGGGCTGTGGCAAGTGAGCGGCCGCTCAAACCTTTCGTGGGACGACAGTGTGCGTCTCGATCTTTATTACGTGGAGAACTGGTCATTCACGGGCGACATGGTGATCCTTTATCGCACAGTAAAGACCGTGATTCGAGCCGAGGGCGCGTTCTGAAGATGACCAGTACCCCACTGAAGAACAGTGTGCGGCCGGAGATTCAGGCGCTGCGTGCGGTGGCTGTGTTGTTGGTTGTCGTCTATCATTTGTGGCCGACGGCGTTGCCGGGTGGTTTCATCGGTGTTGATGTTTTCTTTGTCATCTCCGGGTTTTTGATCACGGCGCATTTATTGCGTGAGGTCTCGCGCACCGGCACGGTGAAGCTGACCCAGTTTTGGGCTCGTCGTATTCGTCGGTTGTTGCCGGCAGCGTTCACCGTTTTGGCGGCGGGGTTTGTCGCGACGTTGGTGTGGTTGCCCAAGTCGGTGTGGCAGCAGACGTTTCAAGAGATCGGCGCCAGTGCTCTGTATGGGGTCAACTGGCTTTTGGCGTTCAACTCGACCGATTATCTGGCGGCCGAGAATGAGTCCTCGATTGTGCAGCACTATTGGTCGTTGTCGGTTGAGGAGCAGTTTTATATTGTGTGGCCGCTTCTGATCTTGGCTGCGATCGCTGTCGCGTCGTGGTTGCGCAGGGGCAAGGAGGCTGATTCGGTCGGCCAGACGACGGCGCGAGTCCGTGCGATCGCGATTGCTTTGGCTGTGGTGTTTGCCGCTTCGTTGCTGTTCTCGATTATCGAAACGGCCCGCAGCCAGCCGACGGCATATTTTGTGACTCCGACGCGGGCGTGGGAGTTCGCAGCTGGTGGGTTGTTGGCGTTTGTTCCTGCGACGGTGTTGTCTGGTTTGGGTGACCGGGCGGCGGTAACTGTGCGATCTTTGGCCAGCTGGTTCGGCTTGGTCGCGATCCTCGGGGCCGCTTTCGCGTTCACGGGTGAGTCCCCGTTCCCGGGATACATTGCTTTGTTGCCGGTCGTGGGTACCGTGCTGGTGATTTGGGCTGGCACGGTTGACCACCGGTGGGCACCGACTGCTGTTGCTGGTTTCGGGCCGGTGCAGCTGATCGGTGATTTGTCGTACGCGATCTATTTGTGGCATTGGCCGCTGATCATTGTGTATCCCTATCTTCGTGGCAATGAGCCAGAGTTCAAGGGTGGGCTGCTAATCATCGCCGCCAGCATCGTGCTAGCGGCGGCGACTAAGTACTTCATCGAAGACCCTGTGCGCACTCGGCAGTTCTGGATAAAGAACCGACGCCGCAGTTTTGCCTTTGCCGCAAGCGGCATGGCCGTCATCTTGTCGGTTGTCGTCTTCGGCTCAGTTAATATTCAGAGTGAAGCGGCTGAGCTTGCGCGTGAAGCAGCGGTACTAGATCGGTGCTTGGGCGCTGCGCTAGCGGAAAATCTGGAGAATCCTGCCTGCGTCGATTTCCTCGCGACGGAGGATCGGCTGTTCCCCGCGCTGGCCTCTAGGAACGACGACACTGCAGAACAGTACAACTGTTATGTCCCGCTGAATGCGGATCCGGTCTACAAGAAATGCACCGTAGGTGATCTAGATTCGGCCACTAGGATCGCTCTGACGGGTGACTCGCATGCTGCTTCCCTGATACCCGGCCTTTCTATTGCGGCAGAGAAAGGCGGGTGGGCTGTAGATGTCCTAGTCGGGAATAGCTGTCAGTTCGCATCAGGGACGAATTGTGCAGTCCAGGAGGAATTTGAGGCGAAGATCATAGATGGCGACTATGACATGGTCTTAGCTACGGGGACGCGTAAATATCAGCCGACTTCACAGGAGTTGGTCAAATATTGGGAGGGCGCCGTCGATGCAGGGGTCCAACTCGTACCCATCGTCGACGTGCCTACGTATCTAAGTTCGACTGAGATTTGTATCGAGCGAAGTGCCGGGGAGCTCTTAGCCGCCTCTGACTGTATGAGCTCTCGCGACGAAGCACTTTTCAGCGAACCCGACAATTATGGGGTCGCAGGAAAAAGCCTTGGATTGAACGTCATTGATTTAACGAGCATATTTTGCGGTGAGGAAAATTGTCCCGCAGTAATCGGGCATGCCATTGTCTACAGGGACACCTCGAGCCATATAACTGCCACGTTCAGCCGGACACTTGCGTCATCTTTGTATGATCAAATCGACGCAATAATTCCCTAAAGAAGTGATTTCTCTGAGGTGGATGGCGAGTAGTGGCTAGTGCGAGTGGGATTCGTCCGGAGATTCAGGCGCTGCATGCGGTGTTGCGTGAAGGCACGGCGAAAACTGACGCAGTTTGTCGAGTGGGGTGTTGTCCCGGTCCTCGCTAGGCGGGCGTGCAGCCGGCTTTCAGGTCGATAGGAACCAGTGCAAGACGAAACCGGGAGCTCGTCTACTGTCCACAACTGCTCGGTGGCCAAGATGCGTGCGATTGCTGACCTGGTAGTCGTGGCAAGCGATAGTGCCAGGCATTTCGACGACGCCGGGATTTTCGTTATACTGAGGTTTCTTCCTAAGTTTAGCCCGGATAGATCCATCGAGAATGGAAGGCTCTGGGACATCGAGCTAGCGCGGTTCTTCCCATACGAAAATTGTGGCCGAGCGCGTGGCATATTCTGGGATAACCCTTCGCTTCAGCGGGATCGTCTTGCCACGCACAAACAACTCCGTCTCACCTGAGAGGCCCCGATAAATATGGCTAGCAATAGTTCAGTATTCGACTCTTCGGCCGTTTCTGGAACCCCTGCGACGGGTCGCAGTTTTGGCGACTCTCTGGGTTCACATCCAAAGATTCTATGGGTGGTGTCCGCGGGCGGACACTTGGCCCAAGCCCACCGCATCGAGGGGCTGATAGGAAGGAACCCCGATTCGCTGTGGGTCACATCTGACGTCCCGCAGAGCCAGTCGCTCCTTGCTGGGCGGAGAACTCATTTCGTGGACTACGTCGCTTCGCGAGACTTAGTTGGCGCGATTCGAGCGTCGTCGCAGACCTCGCGGCTGGCTGCCTCAGAAAAGTTCGACTTCTGCGTGTCCACAGGGGCAGCCCTAGCCGTAGCGGCGCTGCCTCGCGTGGCTCTGCAGGGGGTGCCCTCGGTTTACATCGAAAGCATCGCGCGCTCAACGGGGCCAAGCCTCACTGGAAAGCTCATGCGCTACGCGCCTCGAGTTCGTACGATGACTCAGCATGAAAGTTGGGCAAACCGCACATGGGAGTATGCCGGTTCGATATTGGACGATGTCATGCCAACCAAGCGGGAAGTAGCGCAAAGGGGGAGAAGGAAGGTCTTCGTGACCCTCGGAACCATCAGGCCATATAGATTCGATCGTGCCGTCGATGCCGTTCTGGCTTGCCTTAAACCTGACGATGACGTCAGTTGGCAGCTGGGCATCACGACCAGAGATGATCTTCCCGGTGAGGTTTTTAGTGAAATATCTGGGGCCGAGATGAAGGACCGCTTCGCGAAAGCAGACCTAGTTATCGCCCATGCTGGCGTCGGCTCCATATTGATGTCACTGGAAGCAGGCAAGGCGCCGGTGCTGGCGGTACGCCAAGGAGCCCACCGCGAGCACGTTGACGATCACCAACAAGGGATCGCCGAACTCATGGCCTCGAGAGGCTTGGCCTTCCCACTCGACTTGGACAACCCGGAGGCGAATATTTTCGACGTCGCAGCTTCAACGAAAGTGGTTTCGACGGATGCGTAGTGATCGTGCAATTTTTGTAAGTTGGATTGGTTTCCATGGGCGAAGCGCTGGTCTCGCTCGCGAGTTGGATATCGAGTGTCATTTTGTCGACGGCGGCTCCGGCAACGTCGCTCGTCGATACCTGCGACAGTGGAGAGAAACTGCAAGGATCGTGCGGCGGCACCGTCCTTCCGCGGTCGTTGTCATGCAACCGCCGATCGTGGCGTTATGGTCGGTGATGTTTGCGACGAGCTCTAGCGTGCGCCTCATCGGTGATCTACATACAGGGGTATTCACTGACCCCAAGTGGAAATGGGCAACAGGATTCACGCTAAATTTGCTGCGCAGGCGCGGGAGCGCCATTGTTACAGGGAGTCAACTCGCGGAGGTATGCCGAGTAAAGGGAGTCGATGCGTTAGTACTCCATGACATCGTGCACCGGACGTCTGCACCTGAAGGTGAGGCGGAATCTGCGGTGGTGAGAGAGCTATTGGATGGCGGCCCGTTCGTACTGGTTCCGCTCGCTTACGCGTTTGACGAGCCCATCCCCCAAATACTAAAAGCGGCAAGCATTTACCCGTCCGTGAATTGGGTCTTGACTGGTAAGGCACCGGAACACATTCGTGCGGCCGCGCCCTCAACAGTAATTTTTCCAGGTTACGTGAGCGATAGTGACTACAGCCGGCTGCTGCACGCCGCCGCTGCGGTGGCGGCCCTCACGGCCGAAGAAAACACAATGCAACGCGCAGGATATGAAGCGCTGTCAGCCGGGCGGCCGCTCGTGACCGCTCCGACAAAGGTACTGCGTGACTACTTTTCGACGGCGGCCTTCTACGCGACGCTCACGACTCGCGGTATTGCTGACGCCGTAAGGACGACTGTCGCCGAGGGCGCGGAAAGAAGCGCCGCAATGAAAAAATTGTGCGAGATTAAAACGCAAGAGCAGGAAACTGCGGTTGAGAAACTCAAATCAGAATTCCGACTCGGGAGCGGGCGGTCGGTTGGCTCAAAGTATGTTAATTAGTTGTGTCGTGCCCACTCACAGCCGCACAGAGTTTTTGCGGGAGTCGGTTCAATCGATCATTGACCAAACCCTGAAGCCGTTCGAGCTAATCGTAGTAAGCGATGTTCTTGACAGTCAGGCTCGCGCCTTGTGCGAAGAGCTGTCCGCTAGCACGGACGTGCCTGTCATTTTCGAGGAAGACATCGAGGGTCGTGGAGGGGCATCAGGCTCGCGCAACGCCGGTGCTCGGTTAGCAAGCGGTTCGCACATTGCGTTTCTTGATGATGACGATCTCTGGGAACCTTCCTACCTTGAGCACTGCAGCGATGTTCTGGCCGATTCAGACGCTGATTGCGTGGTCAGTTGGATCTCGATGTTCAAAGATGGAGCAACTGCGCTAGGACTAGCGATCAAACCAAACGTATCTGTACGTACCGGGGGTGTGAACGCGGGGATGACGGGAAGTAACGTCATCATTGACAGGGCAGCATTCTTTGAACTCGAAGGATTCGACGAGAATCTGAGGGTGATGAATGACCAGGACTTCTTTTTCAGGTTACTGACAAGCAAGTACACCTTCGCGGTGAACGCTCGGCGCGATGTTCTTCAACGCAAGCATGATCAGGGGCAGCTCACTGGCCGCACTGAATCGCGTGCATTGGGCATAATGCGTTACCTAGAAAAGCATTCGAAACAACTCACCCTAATGCAGCGCAGATCGCTCCTACTTTCGGCGGAGAGAATTCGATTTCACGCAGCCAGTAGTAGAACACGCAAGTTGAGACACTTCCTGGCGGGGCTCTGGTACTCGCTCCCGAAGGAAGCTTTTCTTAGTCTGAGGTTGCGTTCTCGGCGTGAATTTTGGCTTGTTCGAGGGTCTGATAGTTGATAGTCCTTCAGTCATTCGGCAGGCTGATGTCGAACTCGAACCCCTTCATGGCGATGATGGTGAGTGCGCTGCCGAGCGAATTCGAAACAACGTACTTCTCATGGAAGGCAGCCCTCACATCCAACTTTGATGTCTTTCACGTGCATTGGCCGGAGTCGCTCGTGAGGGATAAGAGCGGTATCCGGCGGGCACTCAAAATCGCGCTTTTTGGGATCTTCATGGCCCGTTTGAGGCTCAAGAAAACCCCCATCGTGCGCACGGTGCACAATATCGAGCCGCACGAGCCAGCGGATCGGATCGAGAGATGGTTGCTTGACCGGCTCGATAAACGAGTGGCGCTTTGGGTCAACTTAAATGACTCGACGCCGTCACCGCACGTAAACAAAACCGTGACGATCCTCCACGGACACTACAAGGATCGGTACTCTGCTCTCGATCGAACGCTTCCAACACCCGGACGAATTCTCTATTTCGGGCAAATTCGGCCCTATAAGGGAGTGGAAGCACTTATTGCCGAGTTCCTAGAAACGGATCGCGCCGGAATGAGTCTTCGCCTAGTCGGGCGGCCCTCGGAGGACCGGACTCGAGTCCGACTCGAGCGCGCGATAGCCGGCGACGACCGAGTCCGCGCATCGTTCCGGCATGTCGAAGAATCGGAGCTCGCCCGTGAAATTCTAGAGGCCGAACTTGTCGTTCTCCCCTACCGAAATTTACATAATTCCGGGTCATTGTTGCTTGCTCTCTCGCTTGACCGACCCGTGTTGGCGCCGAATACGGATACAGTCCGGGAACTTCGGTCAGAGGTTGGCGATGACTGGGTATTTACCTATGAAGGCGAGCTGACGAGCAAAGCTCTAGAGAACGCAGCCGAGCGAGTTCACCTCCGCGAAGTGGTTTCGAGCCCAGACTTATCCAGACGAGACTGGCCCTCACTCGGCCGCCAGCTTGCGGACGTCTACTACTCTGTCTGCGCAGTTCGAGGATGAGCCTCGCGGCCGCCGCCTCCCGCGGCGTTTTCGTGACGCTTGGGGGCCAGTGGACTAAATTTGTCATTCAAATCGCTGCGTTGACCGTACTCGCGCGTCTGCTGGTGCCGGACGACTACGGCAAACTTGCAATGATTATGGCCGTAGTGGGTATTGCAACGGTAATTGGCGACTTTGGCCTTAGCCTTGCCGCGATTCAATCGCAGAATCTTGACGACGTACAGCGATCAAACCTCTTCTGGTGGAACGCAGCTATCGGAACAGCTGCGGCGGCGCTCGTGTTCACCGTCGCTGGCCCGATATCTCAGTTCTACGGCGAACCCGGGTTGCGGCCTGCGACGCAGGCCCTCTCGGTTGTATTCCTACTAAACGGTTTAGCGGCACAGTTTCGTGCCGAGTTGTCTCGCGCTTTTGGTTTTGTCCGATTAGCAAGTGCTGATGTGGCTGGCCAAGCGAGTGGCTTGGTGGTCGCGATTGTGCTTGCAATAAACGGTGCTGGTTTCTGGGCACTGGTGGCGCAACAGATAACCATCGCCTTGTCCGGGCTGGTTATCACGGCTGGTTCTGCACGCTGGCTTCCCGGATTGCCGCATCGCTCGCCGGGGATGACGCACTTTGCGAAGTTCGGTCTCGCTACTACGGCGACTCAAGCCGTTAACTACGTCAGCTCAAACGTCGACTCAGTTGTGATCGGTCGGCTCTGGGGTGCGGAGCAGCTCGGAATCTACAACCGGGCGTTTCAAATATTCATGCTCCCCATTCAGCAAATCGCTGCCCCGATAACACGTGTGGCGCTGCCAGTACTTTCGCGGCTCACCGACGATGCACAATACTTGCGGTATGTCGGTCAGGCTCAGTTGACGCTCGCCTACCCAGCCACGATTGGACTTGCGATATTGGCGGCTAATGCTGAACCAATTATTCAAGTTGTGCTGGGCGCTAAATGGCTTCAAGCCGCACCGATTCTTGAGGTTCTGGCCATTGGAGGAGTCTTCCAGGTATTCGGCTATGTGTACTACTGGATATTCTTGTCCAAATCACGGATGCCTATTCTGTTCGCATGCGAGGTCGTCGGGCGGGCTCTGCTTGTCGCTGCTGTAATTATTGCGGCACCGTTTGGTCCCTTCTGGGTGGCCTGTGCGTTTTCGTTTGGCCTCTTTGTTGTGTGGTCGATCACCTCCGTATTCGGATTGCGGCGGGTCAACGTCAGTGCGAAACGCCTGATTGCGATTGCTGCGAGGCCCGGGGCGCTTGCTGTCGCTGTTTACCTGGCCTGTAAGATTTCGGCCGAGGCAGTTATTGATACAAACGCAATTGTTCGTCTTGCAGTGGCTTTTGCATCGATATCGCTAGTGCTAGGTGCAGCGATGTTGTTCAAGACAGTCAGGAACGACCTCCGACAGATATTCATTGCACTGAGAATCCCAAAGGGGACACCTTGATGACTGAAGAGACACACGCGCAGAAAGGCGCCCTGGTGCATTCATCACCTCAGCTAAAGAACAAAGGCCGATCATGACTGGTGGAACATTGCGGGCCGACAACGGCCGTGCGAGTTTTTTGGACTCCTTCAAACAAGCGCTGCTGACACCGAAATTCATCGACGCCGGCTTCATCACCATAGTTCTCCTCATCCTTTCCGGACCGAGTTGGCCGTTTGAAACAAACCGAATTTTGAATCTCGCAGAACTCGCCCTTTTGTCGGCGGCCATGATCTGGATTCGATGGAATGAGATCCGTATTCGCATCCCGTTTGTGGTGCTCCCGCTGCTGGCCTGGATGACGCTGTCGGCCGTCTGGAGCGACTCCCCGATGGACACCTTAAAGGGAGCGCTGCTTATGGGGGCGGTGGCGTTCGTCGCGATCCTCATCGGCGGCTCTTTTGGGCTACGCACCATTGCGATGGCGGTTGGGTGGCTAGGGATAGCTGCGCTAGTGCTCTCGATTGGGCTCGCCCTTGTAAATCCGAGCGTGGCATTCGTGGCTGAAAGCTACAATCGGGGAGCGCTCGAAGGCATTTACCCGCACAGAAATGTCTTAGCGTTTGTGTTGGTAATCGGAATAGGTGGTCTTCTGGCCACGTCGGTGAATTCCAAAATGGCGCAGTTCGCTAGAGTCGCGGCAGTCGTGGCGCTGTGGGGAGGCATCTGGTGGACGAACTCAAGCACAGCGAAAGTTTCTGCTTCGTTGCTTCTCCTGACGGGCTTTGTGCTTTGGGCTATCCGGCGGCGGGAAGTGTCGCAGAGGCCGAGGGTGCTACTCATCCTTGGAATGGTTGTCATGCTCCTCATCGTTGTTGTCGCATTCAACTTTGAGACCGTCACCGGTCTTCTTGGGCGCGATTCGACGCTCACTAACAGAACACTCATTTGGCACCTCGTCCTGGAATCAGCTTCAGCCCAGCCTTGGATTGGTTTCGGATGGGATGCAGTCTGGTCTCACGGTGCACAGGTCGGAGATTCGATCCGGCAGAGCGTGCAGTGGGACTTTGATCACGCACACAACGGATATCTAGACGTGCTCATCCAGACTGGCATTATTGGCACCACACTGCTCGCGATCACCGTCGGTTGGGCGGCATGGATAGCGATCTCGCGCGCAATCGGCGACCACGACTGGAACGATACCTGGCCAGCGTTGCTCATTACCAGCGTTTTTATCTATGACATGGTGGAGACGGCAAGTACTCGTCCTCTAGGTTGGGGGCTGCTGATAATCGCACTGACGGCGTGTGCCTCGCCAAGGCTTGCGTTCACTTTCTGGCCATCACGATCGGTCCGACTGACAAATCGGGCGCTGCCCCAAGCGCCCTAGCTGCAACGCGCGCGGAGGTGGCGTACGTGATCGTTGGGCTTGAGTTCTGCGATGGTGTCGTGTCGTCGACCGTGAACAACAGAGTGGCTAGCCAATCTTCGTAGGGTTCAAAGCTGGCGGTCTCTAGCTGGTACGAGGCCGCATGGGCCCTACCCGCGATGCTGTCTGGCCGCCGACGACGTGCGAGCGCAAAGCCGCAATCCAATATTGCGATGCCCGACGCGTCGGCAGCTCGCCGAGTCAGTCACATCCGCCTCGTCTCACAGCGGCCCAATGATGTGTGTCACGAGAACCCCGGGCATCTAAATTGGGTGTGGCTTTCCAATTCGATGCTGGAGATTCTCAATTTCAGCCCGTCCCGCACTCACAACTGCCGCCTAAGCACTCCAGATAGTCGACTCACGCTGCTTTCCCGGCGTTGAGGCGGGGAGAGTGGGTCGGGCGCCTAGAGCGAAGGCGTAGAGCGACGCTAGTGCAGATCTAACCAAACTGCGGGTAGCTCTTGGCGTTCGAGAGACGGTGTACCTCTAGGGCGCGGTCGATGACCAGTTCATCTCGATAGGCAATCAAGAGCCGGAGAAAGAGGCCGACGATGGCACCAATTATCGCGCCAAGAGAATTGGCGACGATATCGCTCACAGTGGCGAAGCGATCGGGGAGAAGTAGTGACTGGGCCCGCTCGATGCCGATCGACATCAGTGGGCCCGCGATTATTACGATCCACCAGAGCTTTTTGGAGACCGCGATTGCTGCAAACAAACCTATCGGTATGAACATTCCGACGTTGGCGACAAACTCGACTACGCCGTAGTCGACAAACGCGGGTACGCCGTTGTTGTGCAATTTCTCTAGTACCTGGTCGATGAGGTCACGCACGGGGCGATCCACCGGGGTTGGCGACAAAGTGATCCCGAGAACAATCGCTATGTAGAGGCAAAGCGTGGTCCACGCGATCCCGAGACGTACTCGACTGGGGTTCGGGGTAGCAAACGACATTAGGTCCTCAATTTTGACGGCTACAACCATGCTACAAGCCAATGATCCACGCACCATGTGTTTATGGGGGATCCTCGACATGGTACAGAATTGGGTAATGCAGATTTCAGTAATTGGGTGCGGATACTTGGGAGCAGTTCATGCTGCAGCGATGGCGGAGTTGGGCCATGACGTTGTTGGGGTGGACATTGACGCGAGGAAGATCGAGCGCCTCAATGCTGGAGTCTCGCCGTTCTTTGAACCCGGACTCCCGGAGATACTTGACTCTGCGATGAAGTCAGGTCGTTTGCGGTTCACAACCGACATGGCTGAAGTATCGTCGGCGACCGTGCACTTCGTCGCGGTCGGCACGCCACAGTCGAGCGATAGCTATGCGGCCGACCTCACATATGTCGACGCTGCTATTACAGACCTCATTCCTCACGTAAAAGCAGGCGATCTCATCGTCGGCAAGAGCACAGTGCCCGTCGGCACAGCAAGTCGTCTAGCGCAGCAGATCGAAGACTCCGGATCGGGGGCCTCTCTAGTGTGGAATCCCGAATTCTTGCGGGAAGGCTATGCGGTCAAAGACACCATTTCGCCAGACCGGCTGGTCTACGGAGTCGCCAACGACGAGCAGGCCGACGTACTCGATCGCGTGTACTCAGCGACCCTCGCGGCAGGAACCCCCCGAATCATTACGGACTACGCCACAGCAGAGCTAGTAAAAGTCTCCGCGAATGCTTTTTTGGCAACCAAGATTTCCTTTATCAACGCGATGGCGGAGATTGCGGATGCTGCCGGAGCCAATGTCACGGATCTCGCAGATGCCATCGGCCACGACAATCGCATCGGACGTCGCTTTCTGGGAGCCGGCGTTGGGTTCGGTGGCGGATGCCTGCCCAAAGACATTCGTGCATTCGCTGCGCGTGCCGAGGAACTTGGATGCGGAGAGTCGGTTGCATTCCTCAAAGAGATCGATGCCATCAATCTTCGCCAGCGTCAAAAAATTGTTGACTTCGCTATTAGTGCGCTCGACGGTTCAGTAAACGAGAAAAAGATAGCCGTGCTGGGTGTGACTTTCAAACCCAATTCCGATGATGTGCGGGACTCGCCAGCACTGGACATTGCGGTGCAACTCAACGGCCTCGGGGCTCACGTCGTGGCGACTGACCCAGAGGGCATCGAAAATGCTAGAGCGAGACATCCACAGCTCGCATACGAGAAAGACACCGAGCGTGCGCTTTCGGGCGCTGACCTAGTGATCCTCGTTACTGAGTGGACTGAGTATCGCCAGCTCGACCCGATAGCGGTCAAAGAATTGACGCGGGGCGCCGCCATTATTGATGGGCGCAATGCGTTCGACCCCCAAATATGGCGTAATGCTGGGTGGAGCTACAAGAGCATTGGCAGGCCGTAAGTAGTCGATTCTGCGATCCTGCCCGATCGCGCTAGTCGATCACCGACTGCTTTGCCTTCACCGGGATCATGAGCCCGAGGCCCGCCAGCAGCACGAGCACGATGCCAATGATGCCGAAGCGAGTGTCGCCTGTCACCGAGACGAAGAGGGTGAAGAGGCCGGGGGCGAGGAAGCTGACTGCGCGGCCCGTTGTTGCATAGAGCCCGAAGATCTCACCCTCGCGACCGACAGGCGTGATGCGCGCGAGGAAGCTGCGGCTTGCGGCCTGAACCGGGCCAACGAACAGCGTGAGGAAGAGCCCGGCGATCCAGAATCCGGTCTTGAGGTCACCGACGAAGAGCACAGCAAGCCCGGCGATCGCGAGGCCGACGAGCGAACCGATGATCACATTCTTGGCACCGAGCTTGTCATCGAGCCAGCCGCCAACGAAGGTACCGATTCCGGCGACAAGGTTGGCGGCAACAGCAAAGTAAATCACTTCGCTCGGACTGAAGCCGAAGACCTGGGCGGCGATGATTGCACCGAAAGTGAAAACAGCAGCGAGGCCGTCGCGAAAGACTGCACTGGCGAGCAGGAAAACGAGCACGTCGGGGCTCTTCTTGGCGAGAGCCTTGATGGTGCCGAAAAGCTTCGCATAGCTCGCGACGAAGCTGACCCGGTTCTCTCGAGCGCCAGCGGGAATCTCCGGCACCGAAATCAGAACCGGAATGGCGAAGATTGCGAACCACGCCGCCGAGGCGAGTACGGCGAAGCGCACATCGAGTGCGTCACCGTCAGCACCGAAGGGAACGTTCAGGAGGCCATTGCCGGTTTCGCTTCCGAAGTTCTGAATGAACAGCACGAGCAGGATGATCAGCAGCACGATTCCGCCGATGTAGCCCATTCCCCAACCGAAGCCCGAGACCCGGCCGACAGTCTTGGGGGTTGAAACCTGCACGAGCATCGCGTTGTAGTTGACGCTCGCGAACTCGAAGAAGATGTTGCCCGCCGCGAGCAGTGCAGCACCGAGGTAGATGTACGAGGGAATTGGCGCCACGAAGAACATGGCACCCATGGCGACAACGACGAGGCCGGTATTGATTGCGAGCCACAGTTTGCGGCGGCCGGAGCCGTCGGAACGTTGACCCAGGATGGGCGCCAAGAGGGCGACGAGGACGCCGGCGATCGTGAGCGCGCCAGAAATCACCGTCGTGTTGTTCGCTTTTGCGAGCACGAGTGCGGGGTTTCTCTCGTCATCTCCGGCAGCAGCAACGATCTCGGGATCAATGAAAAGTCCGCTGGCGAGATAGGTGCTGAACACAAAGGTAGTGACGACGGCGTTGAAGGCTGCCGAGCCCCAATCCCACAGCGCCCAGGCGCGAACGCGACTCTTGAGGATAGCGGGAGTGCTAGGAACGTCGATGCCGCCAGTCGTGTCCGTCATGCGAACAGGCTAGTGGTGCAGGGCAAACAATTGGTACAACAATAGGCATACCGGCCATATTGGGGCGTGTCCGCTTTAGCGGGGATACGTGGGGTGCGTTGAAGCCCCTATGCGCCCACCGTGCGATTGTCGAGCAGGTTCTGACTGAATCGCTGAATACGCTCGTGCAGAAAGGGCTCTGCTGAGGGGTGTGGGGTCTCTGTCGCAGCCAACTCCCGCACGACCTCTAAAGTTTCGTTGACGACCGTTTCGGCGCGCCCCGTCCCCCACTTCGTCACCTCATCGATGATGTCGGCCCTCGTGATGGATGCGTGGTCGAACTTGCCGTTGACGCGGAACGCGAATTCGCCGTCAGTGTCGTAATGTGTCTGCGGCACCACGTCGTACATGGGCGCAACAGTTACCGTGCCGTCCGCTGGGTGCAGTAGCGATATGTTCTTGGCGTGCATATCTAGGTTGCCGACAGCAACACTCAGCGTGAGCATCTTCGCAAGCGTGATCTGGGGATTTCGTTCGTCGGTCTCTGCCAATAGATGGCTGATGCGCTCCAGGGTCACAACACCATATTTTTCGTACTTCTCAATGGTGGGAACGCCGAGCGCCTGAGCAAGATCTTCCTGATGGATGCGAACGCCGGGTACTGTGACGCTGCGGTCGTAGCGTTCGATGAGCAACGCCTCCGCGCCATCAAACTGTTGAATCGTGCAACTGAATTCGGCAAGCTCTAGAGCCCTGACGAATCGTGAACCATACTCTTCGTCGAAGATCATGGTCGGATATTTTTCTACGACCGGTTTGAGGATGTGTGTCGACGGGTACCCGTCTTCAACCCTTGCCCACCCTGATGTGGTTTGTGCGAGCACAATTTTGGGTTGAACGCCCGGAAGTGAGGTCTTTCCGCCCCGTCGGGCATTGCCGAGCGGCTGCCCGGCGAGGTCGCTGAGCATGTAGCTTACCTCGGTGGCAGTTACGGACACAGCTTTCGGTGTGCGCGGTTCACTGGGATCGTTGATATCCCAGATCTGGATTGCCCCAGCTACATCGCGGCCATACCGGGCCAGCAAGCCCAGCACATCAAACTCGTTGAGCTGGGCGTTCCTCGCCATGCTCTCCAGTTGGGTGCCCTCCGGCAGCAATCCTGCAAAATAGTTGCGGCGCCGTTTCGCAAGACTGCGTTTAGGCTGCAATGCCAGAGGGACTGCCATTGAGAGCGTTCGACTATTTACGCCGAACGTCGCGATAGCCGAGGGGTCGAAAGTGATGTCGAACGAGCGATAGTTATCTCCCGAGATAACGCCGACCCGCTGCCCGTAAAGCTCTACAGCGAGCTCAACCATCGTTCACCCCCCCCCACTCGCCATTGAGGGTTACCCCTACCGTCTTGAGCAGCTGAAACACCCGTCGCATTTGCTTAGTAGATTTCCCGGTTTCGATTTCAGTGATCGTTCGTTGGGATATGCCCAGTTCCTCAGCGAGCTCAGCTTGAGTCTGCCCGGAAGCCACACGGGCTTGCTGGATTAGTTGACCAAGCGATTCCGGCCCGGTGACCCGTGTGGTGTAACGCATCGACTTCCCCTTGCTGCGTTTCGAGGTTGACA
>Ga0307486_1000994_pt1 | contig 23301 bp, 17 predicted proteins | sample CBIW02metaG_FD_203663 | JGI IMG/M metagenome (GOLD analysis project Ga0307486, IMG submission 203663) | Sea-ice brine microbial communities from Beaufort Sea near Barrow, Alaska, United States - CBIW 0.2 | ecosystem: Environmental > Aquatic > Marine > Coastal | place: USA: Alaska | collected...
TAAATGGACTCTCTTTTCCAAGCAACCCCTTTTTACTGTAAAGCCGCTCTTTGAGCCGCTCACTCGTACTTGGGTCGCTGAATAATTCTTCAAGTGTTCGTTTCTTTGTCATCTATTTGTAAAGTTAAAAGACACACTTAATTGAACAGTCTCTGGCTGATTCGGTCTTACTGCAAATGTTACAGGTCGGTGAATAGTCTTTGCGTACTTGGCATCTGGTATGGCCACACTTTTTGCACTCATAACCGGATTCCCATTTGAGCTCGGAGAGATAGTTCTTGCACTCTTCGTTAGTTTTGAACCGATCAGAGAACTCCAGAAGGTTTTATCCTTTAAATATATCCATTTTAAGCTTCTATTTGACTATAAATATATGCGGTTAAGTTGTGACCTCTAAAACTATTATACCCTATTGTGGATCAGCAAGACACTTTTTCAAACTTCCAAAAGGTAAAGTTGCCAAAACCCCCAAAGTAGGAACCAAACTACTTGAACTTCGAACTCAAGAAATACAACTCTCCTCCTTAAAGCTTACAACTTAATAGAGAGCTTCTTAAAAAATGGATATACTATATTAACGTGGTTGCATCCGGACTTCCCGAAAAGGTTTAAAGAGCAAGAAGAAAGTCCTATCTTAATTTTTGCCCAATGAAATACAAATCTGAATTTTGATAGAACGGTGGGAATTGTAGGCACAGTCAGTGCAACAACCTATGAAAAACAGCCACTCGGAAAACCATAAAAGATCTGGCGATTTACCAGCCTGCTATAATCTCCGGATTGGCTTACGTGATTGATATAGAAGCTCATCGAAACGCTCTTCAAATTGGACTTCCCACCAGTGCGGTAATGGGTTTTCCAATAGGACCGATTTATCCTGCTGTTCATAAAAAGACTGCGCAAAGTATCATGGAAACAGGATGTGTGATCAGCGAGTATCTTGCTGAAAGCAAAATGAGGTCATGCAATTTTCCTGCTAGAAACCGAAGTATAGCTAGTCTTTCGGATCTTCTGATGGTGGTAGAAGCTGCAGAAAAAGGCGGAGCACTGATACTGCTGAAATTGCATTTAACTATAATAAAGATGTCTTTGCAGTGCCTGGAAATCTGCAATCTCCGTATAGCGAAGACTGTAATCTGCTCATCAAAAGAATGAAGGCAACTATTTATACTGGGTGCAATGATGTGGCAGAGGCACTTTTTTGGAGCAAGCCCGGGGAAGTGCAAAGTCAAAAGCCAGCACTTGATTTGGCAAATCGTGATGAAGAAGAGCAAGCGATTCTTACTCTTTGGAAGGAAAAAGGTCAAATAGAAATAGATGAACTCTGTTATCTGACAGACATTCCCTTAGGCAGGCTTTCTTCAAAGTTACTGACTTTGGAATTTGAGGCAATAGTGAAGCCTTTGCCTGGGGAAAAATTTAGGTTGTTATTCTGAAATTGGAGTAAACACAAATTCAATCAACTTCATCGCCTCTGCCAATTCCTCTTTATTGAGCTTCAGATTAAATCCAGCTTTTTCGAGCGTAGCTATCATTACTTCGGTAGCCATATTACCTACCAACTCATCTTTTGCCATCGGGCATCCTCCAAATCCTTTGAGCGCTCCATCAAATCTTCTACAGCCTGCTTCAATTCCTGCCTTGACTTTCTCCTCAATCTGATCTGACCGACTATGAAGATGTGCCCCAAACTCTATATCTGGAAAGGCATTAATCTGAGAGGATAACAAGGGGGTGATGTCTTCGGGTGTGGCCACTCCAATTGTATCAGAAAGTGAGATAATCTTGATCCCCAACTGCTGTAATTTCTTCACAAAATCAGCAATTACCTCTGGGGAATAGGGATCTCCATACGGGTTGCCAAAGCCCATACTTAGATAGGTGACGAGCGTTTTACCCTTTATCTCACAGAGATTCTGAATCTCCTCCACCGTTTCCAAAGCTTTAGAAATACTAGCATTGGTATTTCTTTGTTGAAAAGTATCTGAGACTGAAAGTGGAAATCCCAAATAATCAATTTGCTGAAATTCCAGGGCATCAGAAGCTCCTCTTACGTTAGCCACAATAGATAAAAGCTTGCTTTTGCTATGGTGTAAGTCCAGTAGATCTAACACCTCTGCTGTATCCCGCATTTGAGGAATTGCTTTGGGGTTGACAAAACTCCCAAAATCTACCGTGTCAAATCCAACTTCGAGCAACTGATTAATATAGGCAGCTTTGATCGCAGTATCTATAAATTCAGGAATTCCCTGCATCGCGTCACGTGGACATTCAATCAGTTTGATCATCCCCAAAGTTATCAAAGTATAAATAAATATGCTTGTATAATGTCATTGAATCCACACAGCCTGTGGAAAATTGGGTAATATTTTGCGTGATTCGAGGTGACTGGTGAGTTGGAGTAAGTAAGCTATGACAGCCTAAATACTATCACAAAGTAGTATAATTCAACCAAATGGAAGTTTAAGGCCTACGCAAACTAATTAATGTAATTTTGGAGAGTGTATTGCATCACATAAACCAAATTAGACCACTATCAACGTTATTTTATTAACAAAATCGAAAAATGAAAACTAAAGCAACTATTCTTATTGGAGCAGCAGTAATAGCGATGTATTCTTGTGATACTAAAAATTATACTGACGCTGACCGAGTTCAAGTAACCACTACTTTGCAAAACTACGTGGACAGTGTAGATCAAGCTGTCAAAGGGGTTCCTGTTCACAACTGGGACAAAATAGATGAGCGATACGATAGCCTGGACAGTAGAGCAGAGAAAGTTTACACAGATCTTCAGAATGATGATACTGAAATACAAAACCTTGAAAATCGATATGAGACGATCATAAAGAACGCAAAGGCTGAATCTGACAACTTTGAAAGAACTGCTGAAATGCACATGGAAAACGTGCAAAATTGGTGGGATAAAAAATCTTCAGAAATGGAGAAAGGTTCAAAAAATACAACTGAAGAAATAGAAGCCGCCACACAAGAAAGCATGGATTGGCTCACTAAAAACTTTGATAAGCTAAGTGATAACACGAAAAAGAAATACGAGGAAATCACCATGAATCTCAAAAAAGATTAATTCAACTTAATCAATCAAAAATCCCTATGATTAATTTTATAGGGATTTTTTTTTATTAAAAACCGCTCTGTCAATCTTATAAGTAGCATCCGCTTTACTCATGTATAGAAATGAAACGGTGGAACTTACCTTTTCACTAATTCTTTGCACTGCAAAATAGACCATTCTATCCCCAATTTCTTTGCCGCCATTCATGTCTCCATGAATGGCAAGAGGATTCCCAACTAGTTCGGTTTGTGGAGACGCAAACCGAGGCATTACTAACATTTAAAAAATTTCCTTGGCTACTTTATAAGTAGTATCTGCCTTACTCATGGTATAAAAGTGAAGTGACGGTACGTTCGCTTTTACCAACTCTTTGCATTGGCCAATAGCCCACTCAATCCCTACTTCCTTAACATCAGTATTAGCCTTGCATTTTTCCAACTCATCTATTAAAGGATCCGGGAGATCTAAAAAAAACGTTCGGGGAAGCATCGTAATTTGACCAAGAGTAGTGATCGGTTTAATCCCTGGAATAATTGGAATGGTAATCCCTGCAGCTCGGACTTGCTTCACATATTCAAAATATTTCTCATTGTCAAAAAACATCTGAGTGACTATATATTCAGCACCTCTTGATACTTTTTCTTGTAATTGCTTCAAGTCGAATTTTAAACTTGGAGCTTCGAAATGTTTTTCTGGATAACCAGCAACTCCCACACAGAAATCTGTCTGAAAGCCAATTTCTGTTTCCTCATGAAGGTATCTTCCTTCGTTCATTTTTATGATCTGCTCTACCAATTCGCTCGCGTAGCAATTTCCTTCAGGTTCAGGAATAAATTTCCCGGCAGATTTTGGAGCATCCCCTCGCAATGCAAGTATATTCTCCACTCCAATGAAATTGAGATCGATGAGAACATTTTCCGTATCCTCTTTTGTGAATCCTCCACATAGTAGATGTGGAACTGTGTCTATTTGAAATCTATTCATCAGCGCCGCACAGATTCCAACAGTACCTGGACGCTTTTTGGTGCTGATTCGCTGAAGAAGTCCATTAGGATGCTTCTTAAAAATAAATTCTTCTCTATGATACGTCACATCGACAAAAGGAGGCTTGAAATCCATTAATGGAGCTATTCCTTCCTGCAATTCTTTTAAACTTTGTCCCTTTAATGGAGGCAATATTTCGAAAGAAAAAAGAGTTGTCTTAGCCTGCAAAAGATGATCTATTATTTTCATGAATTTTTAAGCAAGAGTGAGTTTTGGTTGGTAAGCTAGATTAGGGGATAAATAGCGCTCTGAATCCCGTAGCGAAATGCCTTTTCGCGCTGCATAGTCAGCTACTTGATCGTCGGATATTTTACCAAGCCCGAAGTATTTGCTATCTGGATTTGCAAAATAAAACCCAGATACCGCAGAAGTTGGGTACATCGCAAAGCTCTCTGTCAAGGTTAAACCTATCGTACTTTCCATGTCTAAAAGCGTAGAGATTGTCGCTTTTTCTGAATGCTCAGGACACGCTGGATATCCAGGAGCAGGTCTAATGCCAGAGTAGTTTTCACGGATGAGCGAGTCATTATCTAACGCTTCTTCAGGAGCATATCCCCAATACTGCTTTCTTACCTCAGCGTGCATATATTCTGCACCAGCTTCAGCTAATCTATCTGCCAAACCTTTAAGAAGAATGTCATTGTAATCATCGCCTGCTTTCTGAAATTCAGCAGATTTTTCATCCACACCAATACCGGATGTCACCGCAAAACATCCTAAATAATCTTGGTCAGTGGGATGTAGATAATCTGCCAAAGATCTGTTAGCAACACCCTTGCCCTTTAATCCTTGCTGGCGCAAGAAGTGAAACCTGGCAATTTCATTTCCATCTCCATCAAACACTATAGCATCATCCTCCTTACGCTGAACAGGATATAATCCAATTACGGCATTCGCAGTGAGCCAGCGTTCAGCAATGATTTTATCCAGCATCAAGACCGCATCGTCATAAACCTTCTGAGCCTCTACCCCTACTATTGGATCTGTCAGGATTTTAGGAAATTTACCTGCGAGCATCCAAGTACCAAAAAAAGGAGTCCAATCAATGTACTCGCGGATTTTTGACAGATCTAACCCTAATAAAACTGTTCTGCCTAGAGCATTTGGCTTTACAGGCTGGAAATTAGCCCAGTCGATTTGCACTGGATTTTCTTTCGCTTTCTGGTAGCTAATCATCTTTTTCAAAGACTGCTTGGCTGCATGTTGCTCCCGGAGTTCTTCGTAAAGCTCCTTATATTTTAATTTACAAGCCTGCTTGGTCACAGGAGAAATCACTTCTCCTGCAATTGGCACAGACTTACTTGCATCCATCACATGAATGACTGCTCCGCTATAAACTGGATCCACCTTTACCGCAGTGTGTATTCTGGAAGTTGTAGCCCCACCTATCAATAAAGGGATGGTGATTCCCTGACGCTCCATTTCTGCAGCTACATTGACCATTTCATCCAATGAGGGAGTGATCAACCCACTAAGTCCGATGATATCTACGTTGTTTTTGACTGCCTCATCAATAATTCGTTGGGCATCAACCATTACTCCCAGATCGATGATTTCATAACTATTGCATGCCAAAACCACTCCCACGATATTTTTACCGATGTCGTGAACATCTCCTTTTACTGTCGCCAGAAGAATTTTCTTTAAGGAAGATTTCTCTTGCCCTTCTTCTGGTAATGGCATGAATGGCTCAAGATATGCCACTGCCTTTTTCATGACTCGTGCAGATTTAACTACCTGCGGCAAAAACATTTTTCCTGCTCCAAATAAGTCTCCTACGATATTCATCCCGTCCATCAATGGACCTTCAATCACTCTAAGAGGACTTTTTAGTTCAATACGAGCTTCTTCGGTATCTTCAATAATATGATCTAATAAGCCTTTGACTAAGGCGTGTGCCATCCTCTTTGCTACGGGTTCAGCTCTCCACGCTTCGTTAGCTACTTCCTTTTTTCCTGAAGCTTTTACGGTATCGGCAAATTCAAGTAAACGTTCGGTCGCATCCTCTTTTCTGTCAAAAAGAACATCCTCCACCAAGTCAAGAAGATCTTTGGGAATATCGTCGTAAATCTCCAGCATACTTGGGTTTACTATTCCCATATCCATCCCATTTTTGATGGCGTGATAAAGAAAAACCGCATGCATTGCTTCACGAACGGAGTTATTTCCCCTAAAAGAAAAACTCACGTTACTTACTCCCCCACTTACTTTGGCTCCGGGAAGGTTCTGCTTAATCCACTTAGTCGCATTAAAGAAATCCAGCGCATTTTTACGATGCTCGTCCATTCCGGTAGCAACCGGAAATATATTGGGGTCAAAAATAATATCCTGTGGGTTGAACTTCACCCTATCCACCAATACTCGGTAGCTTCGCTCGCAGATCGCAATTCTTCTTTGGTAAGTATCTGCCTGACCTTTTTCATCGAAAGCCATGACAACCACAGCCGCACCAAATTTCTTGACGGTTTTAGCTTGACTGACAAATTCTTCCTCACCATTTTTAAGAGAAATAGAATTTACAATTCCTTTTCCCTGAACACACTTTAATCCTTCTACTATAATATTCCATTTGGAACTATCAACCATGATAGGGATCCTACATATCTCTGGTTCCGAGGCAATTAAATTTAAAAATCTAACCATCGCTTTCTCTCCATCCAACATCCCTTCATCCATGCAAACGTCCAGAATCTGAGCTCCGCCTCTTACCTGATCCAGCGCCACTTCCAGGGCTTGGTCATACTTATCATTCAATATCAGCCTGGCAAATTTTTTTGAACCGGTGATATTGGTTCGTTCGCCAATATTGACAAAATTAAGTTCTGGGGTAAAAACTAAAGGTTCTAGCCCTGAAAGGTTCATTTGATTAGTTATAGCCATCTTCTCAGTCCAACAATTCTGTTATTTCTTCACTTATTTTTCTAGGCTGATATTTCTTTGCGAGATTGGCCATTGCCAAAATATGCTCAGGAGTAGTACCACAGCATCCTCCAAGTATATTTAGCATACCTTCCTTCAAAAAATCATGTACTTGAGCAGCCATCTCAGAGGCATCTTGGTCATATTCACCAAACTCGTTAGGAAGTCCAGCATTCGGATAGGCACTGACCAAAAAAGGCGCTTTTTGAGCTAATATTTTGAGATATGGTCTTAACTCTTTGGCACCCAACGCACAGTTTAATCCTACCGACAGTAAAGGAACGTGGGATACCGAAATCAAAAAGGCTTCAGTGGTTTGACCCGAAAGCGTCCTTCCTGAAGCATCCGTTATGGTTCCCGAAATCATAATTGGAATTCCGCCTTCTTTTGGCTCTAAAGGTAAACCTCTGTTTTCATAGACATCCTGAATGGCGTACAACGCCGCTTTGGCATTTAAGGTATCAAAAATCGTCTCCACCAAAATGATATCAACCCCACCATCAAGCAATCCATTGACTTGCTCGGAATAGGCCGTTACCAACTGATCAAAGGTGATCGCTCTATAACCTGGATCATTTACGTCTGGAGACAAAGATGCCGTTCTATTAGTGGGACCTATTGCACCTGCCACAAACCTGGGTTTATCAGGTGTTTTGGCTGAAAATTCTTCTGCGACTTCTCTGGCAAGCTTCGCGGATTCTAAATTGAGTGAGTAGGCGAGGTGTGCTAATTTATAGTCTTCTTGAGCAATGGTTGTGGAAGAAAAAGTGTTGGTTTCTATAATGTCTGCACCTGCATTAAGATATTCTCTATGTATATCTCTGATGATTTCGGGTCTGCTTAAGGACAATAGATCATTGTTGCCTTTGAGGGAATTAGGATGAGAAAAAAGTTCAGAAGTTCTGAAATCTTCCTCTTCTAATTTATAGCGCTGGATCATGGTGCCCATAGCTCCATCAAGGATCAAAATTCTTTCAGAAAGTTGTTGAAGTAGGGAATTTGTTCTGTTTTGCATTCTTTTTTTTAAATAAAAGCCAATCGAGCAAAACACGGATTTGTAAGAATACTAACCCGCTCATCTGTTTCCGTTAATTTCGGAATGGGAATTAGCACCTTTAAGAAAGGTTGCTAAGACGTCATAGGGCCCTTCCCTCAGTCTTTCTCGATAAGCATCTCAAAGTTAATAGCATTTTGATAGTAAAACAGGCCATTCACTAAAAATAATGAACGATTTGGGTAACTATGTTGTCAAAATTAAAAAATTAAGGCCTCACTCCTACTCCAAAGCTGAGGTACGGGGCAGACATAAAACTAGACATATTATAGTCCGCTAATCGGTAATTGGCTAATGGTACTTCATAACCAACAGATGCAGAAACCACCAAATCAAATGATTTTCTTTTGGTCATTGGGATACCGTATTCTAGAAAAACCTCTGGCTTCAGCATTAAACCGCTATTTTTTAGATATCCATCAAATTTCCTTTTCTCAAAAAGCTCGGGAAAATCCGGTTTCACTTTAGCCAAATTTGAATACCTGATATTGCCAAATCCTAAGCCCGTCTGTGCCCCTACTCCGAAGCTCCGAAATTGAAATACTTTATAGCCAGCATTAGCATATAATCTAAGACTATTGAGTGATTGGCTGCGCTCACTTGAAGCATCCCCTGACATTGCCAAATTGTAGATCTCTGCACCATATACAAGATTTTCAATGTCTCCAAAAATCCTAAAGCCCCAGTTGGAAGGCGCCCCCTTCAAAGGAGCTATTCCAGCCTCAACCAGTCTGGCATTGAATCCGTCCGGTTGAGTGAAATGTATACCACCAATGAAGGCTACCCCAATATTTCCATCTTTATAAAAGAAGTTTCTATCTGGCATGGATATCCCCGCTCCCACTCTTAAAAATGCGCCACTTTGAGTATTGTCGAAGTTAACTCCAGCCATATTCCATCTTCCTGCCAAGGGACTAAAGGAGTATCCTACCTTTGCCATAATCTGTATTGCTTCTGCGCGTCTGGGAAGATCAAAATCATAGCTCATTTGAAATCCAATTTCAGTTAAAAAATTTCCATAATACTGGGCGCCTTTTTGAATATCTTTCTTCCTTAAAATAAATCCTTCTTGGGGACTTGTTAGAAAGTTATCAAGATCAGATGGGGCTGTCTCAGGAAGCATTTGAAAATTCAGAAATCCAACTCCCATGGACATAAAGTGGATGAGCTGAAATCTCGATTCTTCAGTGAAAGAATACCCAATATTCAATAATGCCCTAGATGTCCTGTAACCTATCCGATAGTCATCAAATTGGCTCTTGGCTCCGGTATTATGTAAGACCTCCAAACCCAGAACAAAATCGTTGTACCGAGTCTGATATCCTAACCCGATAGTTCTATATTTATTTCTGATACTTGTAACACCTCTATCACTAAGCATCTGGTCAAACTGATTGAGTTTAGCACCAGAAGTGCCTACTAGCACATAAAAGGTAGATCGCTTAGTAAGCAATTTTTGCGAACTAGCCGAATTGGCAACAAATAGGCAAAGTATTAAAGCACTAATCCTGGCAAAAAGAGACATTAAATCGTAGGTCTGTTAGATACTGCAGAGATGAAGATCTCTTGCAGGCAAAATTAATGCTAAACCCTGATTAGGAAATATCTTTGGGCAGAAGATATTGAGTTAATTTGTCATATAGGCCTTCAGGTGTAAATGGTTTAGAAACAAAATCATTAATACCGATTTTGTCCATTTCACCCCTAATCTCCTCATAGGAAGTGGCTGAAAACACCACTATTGGAATATTTTTCTTTGACTTGTCGTCCATGTTCCTAATATGTTTTGCGACAGCAATACCATCTAATACTGGCATTTGAAGGTCCAATAATAGAATATTAAAATTACCTTTTTCGAATAAATCAATAGCTTCTTGCCCATCAGTGGCAATTTCCACATGACCCACATTCCATTTTTTAAGAAATTTTTTAATCAAGATCTGATTTACAACATTATCTTCTGCCACAAGAATAGAGGCTTGGTTCAGGGATTTTGGAGGTTTAGGTAATTTGTCAGTACTATTTGTTTCTAACTTAGTTTCAATCAGAAAATCCAACTCGAATTCGAACTTGCTGCCAGCATTTACCTCAGACGTTAAAATTATTTTCGACCCGTGAAGCTCTAGCAGTCTTTTGACTATCGCCAGGCCAAGTCCCGTGCCTCCAAATTCCCTAGTAGTAGAGGAAGACGCCTGAGTAAAGGCCTCAAAGATATCCTCTCTTTTATTTTCGGGGATTCCTATTCCGCTATCTTCAATCACGAAATGGATTTTGATCAGATTATTATCTTGATTTATTTTCTGTAGATCTATATTAACATATCCTTTTTCAGTGAATTTAAGTGCATTGGACACCAAATTATTGATTATCTGCCCTAATCGTATTGGATCTCCGAAAATAAATTGAGGAATATTATCTTGGAAAGTAAGTGTCATTGTTAGACCTTTTTCTCTTGCTGTAAAACTATGCGAATGAACAATCCTATCGATCATAAATCTAAAATCAAAAGGAACATTTTCCAATTCAATTTTTCCAGAATCAATTTTGTTAAAATCTAAAATATCGTTTATCAAGCCCATTAACCTTTCTGCAGAAAATTGTAGGGTGCGAAGATTTTCATATTGATCCGGTCTAGGTGACTCTTCCATCAAAAGATGTGATAGTCCAATCACGGCGTTCAAAGGAGTTCGAATCTCATGACTCATCACTGAGAGAAATTGAGATTTCACCTGAGAGGCTTGTTCAGCACTATCCTTTGCTTTTACAAGCACGCGTTGGGTTTCTTTAAGTTTTGTAATGTCTCTGGCAATACCCGTATAGTAATGCTCCTTATTTTTCCCCTCAACTAATCTTCCATTGGAATTTAGTACCCGATACTCGCCTGATTTATCCAATATCCGGAATTCCAAATATTGATTTTCAGCTAAAAAATCACGCTCTCCCATCACTCTGTGAAATACCTCTAAATCCTCTGGAATCAAATAATTCAGAATACTCTTTCCTATTACCTCTTCCACAGTGAAACCCAGAAACTGATAGATATTCGGAGAAATATAAATAATTTTCATCTCCATGGAGATAGAAAAAATTATCTCGGTGGATTCTTCTACCAGGGTCCTGAATTTTTCCTCTGAAGCCAACAGACTGTCCTCTGTCAACTGCTGTTCGTGGATATCTCTAATCAAACTCATTACAAATTCCACCTCACCATCTTCGATTATGGGGCGAATGGTGCGCTGATAATATCTGTCTTTATAAAAAATTTTCGATTCTATGATCTCTTTATTATTATACACTCTGTCCAGCAACGAGTGCATTACCTCCACATCAGTCAACGAAAAATCATCTATGTATTTTCCTTCAAAATCTCGGGCTGTCAAGCCCCATTTCTTAAAGTTGGTGCCTTCAGCTAAAATAAATTTCCTGTTTTTATCCAAAAGAAAAATATTGGTCGATGGGATGTTTGACGCTAATATGCGGTATTCTTTATCCTTTTTTCTATTGAAGATTTCCAGATTTTTTCGGTCTGTAATATCTTGGAAAAGGCCTTCATGTAAGATGATCTTACCTTCTTCATTGAAAACTTCTCTGGTTTTATCCTCCACCCATGCGATTTCTCCATCAGCTTTAATGATTCTGTATTCCCCTGAAAAAGCAGAAACTCCATGAGTTGAACGATTGATGATTTCATATTCTGAAATAACTATGGCATCCTCAGGATGGAGCAAATCCAAAAACGAGGTAGATATCAGATCTGCTGCACTGTAACCAAATTGGCTGATATTCTCCGACAAGTAATGAATCTTGAAGGACGAGTCAGGATCTACCCTAAAAAGTACAGCGGGACTATTTTCCACGATCATTTGTGTTGGTCGCGCTACTCGCTCACTTTCATATTTATGCTCCAAACTCCTAAGGATAAAAGAAAATCCGAAAGAATTTTTGGTATCTAATGTTATCCCTTTAATAGAAATCTCGAAAGGAATTTTTTTATCCCCTACTAAATTCAAAAAACCGACCTCCTCCCACACTTGGCTATTAGGAAGTGCGTTCGTGATTTCGGACAAAACTTGGTCTGAGTTCAGTTTAAAAGAAATCAGATCCTGAATATGCACTAATCCTTCATGCTGGGAGCTTATTTTGCAGAGATCAATTGCTGCTTCATTTAAGTAGATTATTTTAAGATCTGGAGTAGTAACAATAATTGGATCTGTAACTTGAGCAAGAATCTGTGACTGAAGTTTAGGGTAATCGTCTGCTGCGCGCTTATGAGACACATCGGTACAGTGGCCATATATTTCTAACCCTAGCGTCAAAAGGTCTCTCCTAGGTTCTATTTCATAAGAAACATACTTTAGCTTCCCATTTTCGTTTTTTATAAGAAATTCTCCAAAGGTATTATCCCCTTTATTTATGGCTAATTTGAGATTAGAAACAAACCCTTTCCTGGTGGATTTAGAAATTTTGTATACTAATGTAGAAAAAGTAGCTACTCCGGATCTATCATCAAAGCCAAATAAATGTGCCAGCCCGTCAGAGATAAAAAATAACTGATCGCTATTACTAAATCTCCATGAACCAGATTTTGAAACCAGCTCTGCAGAAGCCAGAAGATTTTCATTTCTTCTAATCTGTTTGGTCATCTGACCACTCTGAAAAGCAGTTGCTAGAATATCTCCCAACTGTTTTAAGGCTTGAATCTCTTTTCCTTTCAGATCTAATGATGGCAATACCAAAACTATTACGCCGCTTAGATTAGTGGTAGATATCATTGGAATTAGCACAATTTCCTCCTCATTGGAAGTAAAATGAACTACGTCTCCTTTTCTCAATGAATCCAGGTTACTTTGTACAAATTCCAACAACACGGATTCTTTGTAATCATCTTCCTCAGTCAACTCAGTTTTCAAAATTGAAAGAGACTTGAAATTGCCTATGTCACCATTGAATATAAAAATCTGGGATTTTACGGCTTTGAAATGATTATTAAGCCGGATCAATGTGTTATGAAACAGCTCTTCTACTTCTATGGATGAATTGTTTATTAATTGTTTTGAAATTTTGCTGATCAGACTTTCAACGATCGATCTTCTCTGCAAGGAAAGGACGGATTCTATATACTGAGTGATATCTCTTGAATTCAATAGATATCCCTGAATCTGTGGATGTTCAGTGAGGTTTTTTGCGTAAGTCTCCAAATAAACATTGTTACCGTCACTACGATGTACCCAAAAATCCAAACTTATATCTGAGGTGGCATCCATCAGGTCAGCAAAATCACCTTTTACCAATTCAAATAGACCGGTTTTTACCAAATCTTTATAATTGGATCCAATTAATTCCGATGATTGAATCCCTAATTTCTCACAAACAGAAGGACTCACAAATGTGTAGAATCCTTCCTTATCAAGAATTGAAATTAGATCCTGACTATTGAACAATATGCTTTGCAAATATCCGAACCTCTGGAGGAAATTCTCTTTTTGATTTAATCCGAAACTGTCCGAAGGTTTTGGAATACTCATCTTGTGGCCTCTGACGATCAAATGTCTGTTGGTGTAGCTTGATGGTAATTTTACAAATGTCCATTCATACAGAACATGCTCCCCAAATTTGTTTTCTAGCGAAACAACAATTGAATTTTGAATCGCTGAACCATTTTCAAAATAATCTGCCAACTCATTCAAAATGAATTTGTCTTTAAAAATCTCTCTCCAAGAATCAGAATCAATCTTAAAGTGATCTGAAAAATAATTATTTATAAAGATGATTTCTTGCTCATCTATGATAAATAATGGTTCAGTCACTTCGTTGAATACATCAGATATATCAAATTGCTTAAATATTTTCATGCAAACCTATATTGCTGTCGAATAGGATGTGAATACTAAATTGCTAATATAAATAAAAACTAATGATGTAAAGTCACTTTCTATTAGTAGTTCTAAATGAGCGATTTAGCCACTATAAACAAAATATTTCTGGAGAATTCTCATTAAATCCTTATTCTGCTCAACATTAGATTTTTAGTTTCGTAACTTCTAAACAATAGTAAAACCTTATAAAACAACTTATGATAATAACCACCACAAATATCCTGGATGGATATAAAGTAGATCAATACCTTGGAATAGTGACGGGTGAAACGATTATTGGAGCAAACGTATTTAAAGATTTTTTTGCCAGCATCACCGACATAGTCGGTGGAAGATCCTCCGCATATGAGCGTGTGCTAAGGGAAGCAAAAGCGACAGCAATGAGCGAAATGGAGATGCAAGCAAGAGCATTTGGTGCAAATGCAGTAATAGGCATTGACTTAGATTATGAAACTATCAGAGACGGAATGCTAATGGTCGCTGCGAGTGGAACTGCAGTTAAGGTGAGCCAACTATAATTCTTAAAAAGAATTTCACAAATCAATTGAAACCCTTGAGATTTCATTGAATATAACGTGACTCAGACTTATCTTTCACAGAATAGTGGCACTCTGTTCTGACAGCTTCTATTCTGTGAAGCACCTTGCTAGCCACCACCAGAAACAAACTGCATCATCACACCGCACAAATAGGCTCCGTAAGTACCTGCTGCATATCCCAAGACTGCTAGCAATACACCAACAGGTGCCAAAGAAGCATCAAAAGCCGCAGCCACTATCGGCGCTGAAGCTGCACCGCCTACGTTGGCTTGTGAACCTACTGCCACATAAAAGAAAGGTGCTTTAATTAAATAAGCCACTATGAGCATGGTCAGTATGTGGAAAAACATCCAAACGATTCCTATTAAAAACAGCACGGGGTTATTCAACACTGCACCTAAGTCCATTTGCATTCCTACTGTGGCGACCAAAACATATAATAATACACTTCCCATGCGTGAAGCTCCTGCGCCTTCCAACTCTCTTGCACGAGTAAATGAGAGAAGCAACCCGATAGTAGTAGCCACTACCACGATCCAGAAAAATGGCGAATTGAGAGAATATTGCTCCAATCCCGGATAGTTGTCTCCAATATAAGGAGCTACGAAATCAGCAACCAAATGTGAAATTCCCGTGACGCCGAAACCAACACCAAGTATCACCATAGTATCAGTCAACGTAGGAATTCGCATTATTCCAGCTCTAAACTTCTCAATTTTATCCCTTAAATCGTGGATTGCAGTACTATCGGCTTTGAAAAACTTATCTATCTTTTCGGGTTTGGCTGCCCAATACAACAATACCGCCATCCAAAGATTTGCTACCAATACATCTACGGCGATCATTTGGCTAAATAAAACTGGGCTAGGTTCGAATACTTTAAGCATAGCCGTCTGGTTGGCCCCACCGCCAATCCAAGATCCTGCGATAGTGGATAATCCTCTCCATATTTCATCTGGTCCCGATCCACCCAACACTTCAGGGTAAAATGTACCTACAGTAAGCAAAGCAAGTGGCCCTCCTAAAATAATTCCAACTGTACCCGACAAAAACATGATGATGGCCTTTGGACCCAGCCTGGCTATGGCCTTAATATCAATGCTGATTGTAAACAATACCAGAGAAGCAGGAAGCAGATACCTACTGGCTACTGTATAAAGATTAGAACTTTCCCCGGATATGATCCCAAATGAATTGAACAATGCTGGAATAAAATAACATAGCAAAACGGATGGCACTACCCGATAAAACTTTTTGAAGAAAGAATTACTACTCGCTGATGTGGCAAAAATTAATGCCAAAATTATCATTAACAGTCCAAAAACTACTGCGTCATTTGTTATCAAAGGGGTATGATCTTCCATTCACTTTAAGTATTGTAATGCAAGGTTAGCAAGAAATGAGTAAACGATGAATTAATTATTTCTTTCCATTTTCAAGCAATTCGAGCAATTCATTTAATATCATCGCGGTCGCTCCCCAAACCATTTCTTTGTCCACATCGAAATATGGCGTATCCAAACTAAAGTTTTCACTAATTAGGAGGTTTTTCCGCTTCCGAATCTGTGGGTCATAAAATGAACTTACCGATGTTTCTATAATTCTGGCTACTTCACGCTCCTCTGGGACAAAGTCTGGTTTTGATTCTGAATAACCCAAAATCGGGCTTACTAAGAAATTACTGGCGGGTATAAATAAATTACTCAGCTTTCCGATCAGCTTGACTTGCTCAGGCAATATTGCGACTTCCTCCCACGCTTCTCTAAGAGCAGTTTCAATTTCGTCCTGATCTTCCTCTTCCATTTTTCCTCCGGGAAATGCAATCTGTCCGCTGTGGATGCCTAGATATTCAGGTCTTTTTATAAGTGGGAAAAAAGCTTTATCCTCATTTGGATAAAAAAGTATCAATACAGAACCTTTCCTATGAGTAGTTGGAATATCACTTGAAAATTTGCGGGAATCTACAGGCTTAGGTGACATGCCACGTTGAGCTTTTTCACCTGGAAGCGGCTGTTTAATCCCTTGCTTCAACATATTTACTACTGACCAAAAATCCATTTTACGGTAATTCTACTTGTTTGATTTTGGCGTCAAGGTAGGAGTTGGGTAAGTAGGAATCTGAAACTTTATTTAGTTGGAATTGCCACAGCTGATGGGATTCTACGTCAACTATCCATGCCATTGGTCTATAGCCCACCTCTTCTTGAAAATAACCTAGCACCAGAAACTCATTCCCATTTAACCATTTCCCCTCTTCAAACATTCCTGACGGCCCCATAAAAAGTAACCTTTCTTTCATGCCATCTTTTCGATACCAGACCACTTCGGAATCCGGATTTAGATAGGGCTGATCCAACCCATCTTGAGCCTCAATTTTATAGCTAAAGATATCCATCGTTCCATTCCCATTTGGCTGGGGAAGCTGATAGGGATAAAGTGGATCACTTTTGAGAATTGGATTACGCTCTGGCATCTCCATAGGATCAATGGTATCGGTCATCACCAATTTGAAATCATCAGCCCCAAAATCGCCTAAATCTACAGCCCAATGCTCCTCCCAATTTTTCATTTCCCCTACTAATGCGCCATTAAGCTGGGAGTTGAAAGTTTTCATCTTGTCCTTATCAATTTCTGATAATTCGTCACGCTCATCTTCCTTAGAATCGGATTTTTCACAACCGAAAAGCATTAAGGTTAAAAAACAAAACCCAAAAAGAGACAGACAATGAGAGGGGGGATATTTCATGAGAAATTTTTAGATAGGTTAAGCTACGTGTTGACCGCCAAAAATCAAAAAAGGTTGGGACATTGACCCAACCTTTTCCTGCTCTCAAACCTATTAAACCTATTGTAGGTATTCAAGTAATGAATACATCGGAAAAGTAAATAATGTTTTCATATACTCCAAGCAATCGATTGCGAAAGATTTTCAAAATTATATTTTCCGACCACATCAATCTCCTAACTCACTAGAAATCAATGAAATTCTTTTTCCTGAAATTGGAAGAAAAATTACTCATAGTTCAGAATTAATTTTAAGTTTGAAAGAATAAGATAAGTATGACATCTACACTTGCCGATCAACTCGCTTCACAAATCTATGCTGGATTTAACACCTACATAGATTTTTTCAATACCTATACACAGCTTGCTCCAAAATATTTTGCGCAAAGAAACTGGCAAGCGATCCATTCCAACCACAAGCAGAGACTGATGCTCTACAAGGATTTGCTTTTCCCTTTGGCAAAGAAATGTGCAGACCTCTTAGGAGAAAAATCCAGCGACAGGATAGTCTGGAAAGCCACAAAAAAAAATTATTCTAAGCTGATTTCTGGCAGAAAAGACCTTGAGATAGCAGAGACTTTTTTTAATTCGGTGATCAGGAAGAGCTTCCCAAAAATGACCGAAGATGAAGAACTCATGTTTGTGATGGAGGGTCATAATTTTTGTATCCGAAGAGAATCCAACGACTTAGTACGTAATTATCCTTCCTCTCTTGGAGTGGATAAAATCCTGAGACAAATCTTAAATGACTATGATTTTGGGGCTCCATTCATGGACAAGGAGCAAGACATCAAATTTCTGATTGAGAGTTTTCAAAAAGTAATATTAACGCGGTACCAAGTTGGTGAAGAAACGAAAACTCAGATTCTCAAATCAGTTTTTTATAGAGGAAAGGCAGCTTATCTGATAGGCAGAACATTTTTGGGAGATAAATGGATGCCTTTCATCATCCCTATTCTAAATAGTGAAAAAGGAATATATGTAGATACCCTGATTTTTGACCCAAATCTGATGAGCAGCATGTTCAGCTTTACCAGATCATATTTCATGGTAGAATCCGAAATCCCTTCTGAAATTATTGGCTTTCTATTGTCAGTAATTCCCCATAAAAAGATACATGAATTATATAATGCAATCGGATTCAACAAGCATGGCAAAACCTTGTTTTACAGAGATTTTTTACATCATATAGCAAACAGCGAAGATCAATTTGAAGTTGCTGCAGGAATAAAAGGAATGGTAATGACGGTATTTACTTTGCCTTCTTTGAACATCGTTTTCAAACTGATCAAAGATCATTTCGAACCTCCAAAAACCATGACACGGCTTGAGGTAAAGCAAAAATATAAATTGGTTTCACAGCACGATCGGGTTGGAAGAATGGCTGATACCCACGAATTTGAACATTTCAAAATCCTACTGGACCGGGTGAGTACAGATCTTCTTTCCGAACTCAGAAAAACCACAAATTCACTTATACAAATCGAAGGAGACTGTCTTACAATTAAACATTTATATACAGAAAGAAGGATGATCCCTTTAAATATATATTTGGAGGATTGCAGCACCGAAGACGGTAAACGGGTTGCAGAAGGATACGGGAGGGCTATACTGCAGCTTGCTCAGGCAAATATTTTCCCTGGAGACATGATGACAAAAAACTTTGGACTGACTCGTCAAAAAAGAGTAATTTTTTATGATTACGATGAAATAGAATTTTTAACTGACATGAACTTTCGGAATAAACCAAAAGCTGAAACGTATGCGCAGATCTATGCATCCCAACCATGGTATTCCATTGAAAAGAACGATGTCTTTCCAGAAGATTTTAAACGTTGGATGATTGGCAGGAAAGATCTTAAGGATCATTTTCTTACCTATCATAAAAATTTATTTGATCCTCTATATTGGAAGCAAATACAACAGAGAATTAAGTCTGGAGAGCTTATTCATGCTTTTCCATACCCAGAAGAGATTCGCTTCAGACCTGAAGAAAACATTTAAGTCATTCATCTATTTACCATGTTAACAATTCATCGCTTATTTTTGCATTTCGGGAATTCCCGCAATCACTCCATTTAATGAAGTTAGAAGTAGAACCCAACACTATTAAAGAAGTAAATTCATACCGAAAAATCCTGCTTAGTACACCAGAAGATGATGACAGACCAGTATATATCTCCGGCAACTTCAACGATTGGGCAACTCAGGATAGACGATTTCTGATGACTAAGATCACAGTCGGTAAGTATGAATTCACTTTTCCTAAGTCAGATCATTTTCGAGGAGAGCTTATTTACAAGTTTACCAAAGGAGATTGGTCTGAAGTAGAGATTGATAGGTACGGAAACAAAACACCAAATCGCAGTTGGAAACTCGGTGATAATTTCACCAAGCAAGAGCGTGTGCTGAAATGGAGAAAAAACTGGCTCCCCTACCGACCGAGCCAATTACCAAAAATACATTTGATTTCGGAAGAATTTGAAATTCCCCAGCTAAATAAAACTCGAAAGATCTGGGCGCTTTTGCCTCATGACTACCACACGAGTGATGAGCAATACCCTGTATTATACCTCCAAGATGCTCAGAATCTATTTGGCGAAACTGGTCAATATGGAAGTTGGAATATAGATAAAAAGCTGGCTGTGATGTCTGATTATGATATTGGTAAAATCATAATCATCGCCATAGAACACGGAGAAGCTGAAAGATTAGTCGAATACAACGTAGGTAAAACGCTTTTGGGCAAAGGAACAGGAAAAGAATATATACGATTTATCACTGATACCCTTAAGCCATTTGTAGATACCACTTTTCGCACGCTATCTGATCGCCAGCACACAGGAATCGGAGGCAGCTCTATGGGAGGATTGGTCAGTGTTTTTTCTGGCTTAATGTATCCTGAAGTATTTGGAAAACTAATGATCTTCTCTCCATCGCTTTGGGTCATTCCAAAAATCAAATTGGGATTTCTCGATATGTTTGATCCTATGGAAACCAGTGTGTATTTATATGCAGGAGGAGATGAAAGCGAGTCCATGATCAAGCACGTCACTAAGTTTAGAAAAAGACTCCTTAGCAGAGAAAGTCTTCAAGGTAAAATGAAGGTGCGATTGAGCATTAATCAAGAAGGAAAACATAACGAAACTTATTGGAGTGATGAATTCCCAAAAGCAATAGAATGGCTCTTTTTCAGTACCAAACCAGAATAATTTGATTCACCGACTATGATTTTTAACACCTCTACTGCACTTACATCTTCATTGCGAGTGATCCCCGTATTAGGCGAAGGCAAATGTGTTTCACTCTCAGAGAAACTTAGTGGAACCGCAATACATCCAGCTTTATTTTCCGGTAAAAAAGACAGCGTCTACCAATTAGCAGTAGAAGATCAACTAATAATATTGGTAGGATTAGGAGAGAATCCAGCAACATCCGAGATAGAAAAATCCTTTAGACGAATTTTGAATAAAACCTCAGAGTTAGTAGAAAGAAGTGTTTCTATAGAATTTTCGGAGGACTTTTCCCCCAGCTATATAGAAAGCGCTTTAGTGGGTTTACAATTGGGTGGATACGTTTTAGGTATTCACAAATCCAAGTCAGCTACGAAAAAAGATTTTTCAACGCTGGAAGTTAAGGTTCAAAGTTCCCAGAGAGAATTAGAAAAAATCATAACGAGAGCGGAAAAAATAGCATTTGCCAAAATCGAAGGTTTTAGATTGGTGGATTTTCCTCCAAATATAGTCACTCCAACTTATCTCGCTGACTGGGCGAAAGAGAATGGTAAAGCACATGGATTTAAGGTGAGAATAGTAGAAAGTGAAGAGGCGAAGCAACTGGGACTAGCTGCTTTTTTGGCCGTATCCAGAGGCAGTGCAAAAGCCCCGAAATTCATTATCATGGAATACCGTCACCCGGAGGCAAAATCGCATCTTGGGTTGGTTGGGAAGGGTGTCACTTTCGATACAGGAGGTTTGAACATAAAGACTCAGGGCATGGAATACATGAAGTCTGATATGGGCGGAGCTGCTGCGGTTCTTGCCACTACGCTACTAATGGCTTCATTAAATCTTCCGATCAATCTCACCTCCATCGTACCTGCTGTAGAAAACGCTGTTGACAAAGATGCCTATCTACCTTCTGAGATCATTGGAAGTCATGCTGGACTCAGCATAGAAGTGGTAGATACCGATGCAGAGGGAAGATTAATTCTTGCAGATGGACTTTCTTACCTGGTTGAAAATTATCAAGTTGATCAACTCATAGACTTGGCTACCTTGACTGGAAGCAGTGTGCGGACATTTGGCTACGAGTGCGGTGCGCTATTATCAAATTCTGAAGAGTTATCAAAAGGATTACAGGATGCTGGATTGAGTTGTGGTGAAAAAGTTTGGCCTTTGCCGATGTGGGACAATTATGGAAAAGAAATGGACAGCGAAGTTGCAGATATCAGAAACTACAATGGTAAGCCAACTGCTGGCGCTATCACTGCTGGGAAATTTTTAGAAGCATTCATTCACGGCCATCCCCACTGGGCGCACCTAGATATCGCAGGGGTGGCATACGGAGATTCAGAATTTGCAAAAACTAAAACAGGTACGTCATTCGGCGTTCAGCTTTTACTTAAATTCATAGAAAATCAATTATAATCATGGAAAATCCAGGCAAGACATTTCTATGCATTTCTAACTTTTTTAAAGGGAATGACTTCATCACAGAACTTAAGAAACAAGGAAATCGAGTGTTTCTGATCACCTCTGAAAAGCTTAGAGATAAACCCTGGGCTTTTGAGTACATAGATGAGATCTACTATATGCCTGGGCACGACCTAGATTGGGATTTAACTATCTTATTGAAAGGCGTTAGTAGTCTGATGCGGAAACACAAGATTCAGAGTATTGTCGCCCTTGATGATTATGATGTGGAAAAGGCAACTTATTTACGAGAATGTCTTCGTATTTCAGGAATGGGTCAGACGACTGGAAGATACTTTCGAGACAAATTAGCAATGCGGGTCAAAGCAAAAGCAGAAGGTGTCAAAGTGCCTGCATTTTCCGCTTTATTTAATGACGAAGAAGTCAATGAGTTCGCTGATTCTGTATCCCCACCATGGGTTCTGAAGCCCAGATCAGAGGCCTCAGCGCATGGCATTATCAAGGTACAAGACAAGAATTCTCTGTGGGAAAATATTCATAGATTAGCAGACAACAGGATTTATTATCTGGTAGAGCAATTTAAGCCTGGCAATGTCTACCACGCAGATGGATTGCAACTGCACGGAAAAAGTCTTTTTTGCTCGGTCTCTCAATACCTGAGCACACCGATGGAAATATCTCAGGGAGGTGGAATATTTCGCTCCGCAAATGTGGTGCACGGCTCAGATGATCAGAAAGCGATGCATAAGGCGAATAATGAAGTGATGAAAGCCTTCAAAATGAAATCAGGTGCCACTCACACTGAATTCATTAAATGTCACCAAGATGGAGAAATCTATTTTTTAGAAACTTCTTCTCGGGTAGGTGGAGCACATTTGGCCGAGATGGTGGAAGCGGCGACCGGAATAAATCTTTGGGCTGAATGGGCTAAAATTGAAGATTCGGTAGCTAAAGATTACGTGTACAAGTTGCCTAAGCCAGAAAAAAATTATGCTGGTATCCTGCTGACACTTTCTAAGTATGAGCATCCTGACTTAAGTGGTTTTGATGATCCGGAAGTACATTTCCGAGTGCCATTGGCTTATCATGCGGGACTTATAGTAAAATCAAAAAATAAGGAAAGAGTGATGGATCTTTTGGATAGCTACGCTTCGAGATTTGCAGATGGTTTTTCAACGGTGGCTGATGCACCAGAAATCAAAAAATTTCACTGAGCCAGTTTAAAACTTGTAACTACTCAGGTTCTATTTATTTAACCACGGTTCAGTTTATTTGAGAGCCAAGTCAGTTTCTTCATGATGTAGGCGTATTTTGTCAATAGTGTTCCAAAATCAATTTTAAGGCTGATTTATCC
>Ga0307486_1000995_pt1 | contig 23268 bp, 26 predicted proteins | sample CBIW02metaG_FD_203663 | JGI IMG/M metagenome (GOLD analysis project Ga0307486, IMG submission 203663) | Sea-ice brine microbial communities from Beaufort Sea near Barrow, Alaska, United States - CBIW 0.2 | ecosystem: Environmental > Aquatic > Marine > Coastal | place: USA: Alaska | collected...
ACACCACAGGCTTCATCGCGTCGACGCTTCTCATCGTGGGGCTCTCGGTTGGTCTCTTCGTCGTTTTCAAACGCAAAGACTGGCTCTGAAACCGCGTGTGAGGGAATCGAGCATGGCCGAATCATGGCGTCGCACACCGACCGAAAGCTCTTCCCGGTTCTTGGCACGGACATACCGTCTACCGACAGCTGACTCCCTACTAGGTGGGCGCGACGGTCCGATGACTGTCGCGCCGTTGCGCTGTCTCGGCTAACCCAGCTCCCGCACGGGCGATGTCCGGTCGCCGCCAGCATCGCCCGTGTTCACCGTTCCGCCAAGTTCAATAATGACGGCGGATACCTCGTGCTCAGCCTTCGGGCAGTGTTCGACGCCTTTGGGGATCACAAAGAGCTCGTTCGGGCCGAGCACAATGTCGCGGTCCCGCAGTTGGATGGTGAGCTCCCCCTCCACCACCAAGAACAACTCATCGGTTTCGGGGTGACTGTGCCATACGAATTCGCCCTGCAGCTTGACGATCTTGACATCGTGATCGTTGACGCTCGCAACGCGGTGGGGCTGCCAGTGCTCGGAGATTGTGGCGAGTGCGGCGGTGAGATTGGATGCGGTGGCTGACATGCGGCAACCCTAGCGCTGCGATTGTCGAGCGAAGCGGATGCTCTCCTCGATGATCGACACCACCGCATGCACCTCTTCGAGTGTGCGCGGTCCGTAGATCAAGAATTCTGTGCCGAAATCTTCGTACTGATGCGGCTCGCCCCACCCCAACTCGGTGAGCGCCTGCCCCCGCGCGGACGGGAGGCACAGATGCAGGCTCGTGTCAGAGACTCCGTGCAGGTGCACCGGCTCGAGACGTTTTCCTGGCGCAAGTGAGGTCTCGGGTGCGAGCTCGTCTGGCTGGTCGGCCAGAAAAACTGCTCGTGAGGATGCCGGAGAAACTTGGCTATGCCCCTCGACGACATCGTCCAATGCAAAGACTCGCGCGACCAGCTGTCCCCATAGCTCCGGGGTTGATCGCTGAGTGAGCTGGGTCTGCGGGCCAACACTAGACACGGTTGGCCGTTCCCCGGAGCGCGGCACCACAATCACAGCGCGGGTGCTTTACTCGGCGGTGTATTCAATAGCTGCGAGCAGTTGGATCGTGGCTCTCCAATCCCAGGCGCTACTCGAACGCTGGGTGATCGCTGTAACCCGAACGTTGGGGAAATCAGCGAGTTTTTCACGCAGCGCCGCGGCCGCTCGCTCCATGTCCCTGCCGGGCACTTCGACAACAACAATTTGTTTTCCTGTGAAATCAGACATGTGCTCAGGTTATTCGCTGCTGCGGGACGGCGATTGCTGAAGTCAGCCAACACGACGGATGGTCGGCTCAATCAACCCGTGAACGCGCGCCGTCGCCACCACCCCGTTTGTTCCTCTCGCATCCAAGTGGCATCAGAAACCGGATGCGTCACGACATCGGTGAACCAGTACGTTTCGTCAGGGTTCCACCCGGCAATGACACTCGCAAAGTCGTCGTCGAGCGGGATAGCGACTCCCGCGGCAGAAAGATAGGCCGCGAGAGAAAGGTGAACCGCATCGAAATCGTGGGCTACCCGCGACCAATCAGGCATCATCCATTTACCGCTACGACCTGTGGCGCGGTACCAGTCGTGGCGCCGGGTGGCGGTGATCTCGAGCGGGTACCGCCGGCAAAGCTCGGCCCACGACTCTGCGGCAACGATTTCGAACACGCGCGGAGTGCCTTCGTAGGTCACCGGGTGAGTATCCGCCGGTTCTTCGTCACAGCGATCTTCGATCAACCAAAGACCGACTGGGCCCAGATCTGGCAGCGCACGTGTTGTCACAGCAAGCCCGAACGGTGGCCTCGACCACCAGTCGCCCGAAAAATTGGCGGTGGGATCTGTCGGGCGTTCCCGAACCGCAGTCTGCTCATCCTCATCCATTTCGCCAGACCACAAGCGAAGAGTCTCTGCGGCAGACGACCGCCCAGGCACCTGAAAGCAGGAGCCCTGAAATTTGACGGCCCACTGCTGCGGCTCCATGGGGTAACTCCACCACTCGATCGACGGCGACGTCACGATATGCTCCGCGATGCGCATCAGCGAGCTGTCGAGGCGGTCATCCAACAGCAGTTCGTCTGAGCCATCGGGTTCTTGCCAATAGCGTGCGCTATCCACAGAAGCAGCGCAGGCTTCGAGGGCATCGGCGATACCGATCGAGGTCAGCGGGATGCTGTCGAGGGCTTCGGAAATATCCTCGACGCTTGGCTCGGGAAGCGGGTCGGGAATGCCCCAGCCGAAGAATGTTCCCCCTTGCCCTCGCGCCGTCTCTAGGTGATGGGCTGCATAGAAAAGCAGGTGTCCGAGCGATGCCGCTGCAGGGATTGACTGATGCGGATCGTGCTGAGCCTCAGCAAGGCAGAGACGGCGGCCGCGCGGTCCCGACAGAATCGTGCGAGCATCCAAAGGCATGACGTCAGCCTAAATCTCGAAGCCCGCACAGTGAAGCTTTACTCGGGAACGAAATTAGTGATCTCAGGCTTCAGGGCTAGTTTGTAGCGGCGAAATCATCCTTACGAGGGACTCCGCCAAGCGAACGCGCTCTTACACTTGAAGACATGATCGAAATTCAAGGATTGACCAAAAGGTATGGCGCCAAAACCGCCGTCGATAACATCACGGCGACTATCCGTCCCGGTCTCGTCACCGGCTTCCTCGGCCCGAACGGTGCGGGAAAATCCACCACGATGCGCACCATTGTGGGGCTCGACCGCCCAGACTCTGGCTCGGTCACTGTGAACGGCAAGCGATACGCCGAACACCAGAACCCCATGCACGAGGTTGGTGCGCTCCTTGACGCCAAGGCGATCCACACCGGGCGCACCGCCTACAACCACTTGCTCGCCATGGCTGCCACGCACGGAATTGGCAAGGCACGCGTGCATGAAGTTATCGCAATGACTGGTCTCGAGTCCGTCGCAAAAAAGCGCGTTGGCGGATTCTCGCTCGGCATGGGCCAGCGCCTCGGAATCGCCGCAGCTCTCCTCGGAGACCCCCAAACTCTGATTCTCGATGAGCCCGTCAACGGCCTCGACCCCGAAGGTGTGATGTGGGTGCGCAAACTCACCAAGCACCTCGCCTCGCAGGGTCGCACAATCTTCCTCTCCTCTCACCTGATGAGCGAGATGTCCCTCACCGCCGACCACCTCATCGTGCTCGGGCGTGGCCGCATCATTGCGGATGCCCCCGTCGGCGAGATTTTAGCGCTAGCAACAGGAACCGCCGTGCGAGTTCGCACACCCCAAGCAGCTGACCTCGCCAACCGTCTCGCTAGCAGCGACGTGACCGTCACCAGCGTGGAGGGTGACCTTCTGACCATCGCCGGTCTGGCATCCGCTCAGATCGGTGAAGCAGCAGCACAAGCAGGAATCGTGCTGCACGAACTCACTCCCCTCTCTGCTTCGCTTGAGGATGCCTACCTGGAACTCACGCAAGACGACGTTGAATACCACTCGGAGGTTTCCCGATGACCAACACCACCCTTGAGGCCCCGCAGACTACGACAGCGCGCAGCTCGACTCATCTGAGCTTTCCCCGCGTCGTGCGCTCCGAATGGATCAAGTTGCGCACCCTGCGCTCCACCCAGTGGTCGTTCGCGATCTTCGTGTTGCTCACGGTCGGTTTCGGTCTGCTCATGGCGGTCACCCTCGATACCTCCAGCGGCCCGGCGGTCGACACGGAAACGCAGAAATCGCTCACCGTGATGGTGGCAACGCTCGGCGTGAACTTCACACAGCTTGTCGCCGCTGTACTCGGTGTTCTCATTATTAGCGGCGAGTACACGACGGGCATGATCCGTTCAACGTTCGCTGCGGTGCCCACCCGCTTGCCTGCGCTTTTCGCCAAGGCACTAGTTCTGGCAGTGGCTACCTTCGTCGTCAGTCTGGTGTCGATCATCGTGACCGCGCTGGTGACCGCTCCGATCCTGTCTGGCCAGGGCATTGAAGGCCAGCTATTCGATGGCGAGGTGATGCGCGCTCTCGTGGGCGGCGCCGGCTACCTCACCCTGATTGCTTTGCTGGCATTCGGATTCGGTGCGGTCCTGCGCAACAGTGCGGGCGGTATTGCGAGCGTGCTCGGGTTGATCCTTGTCGTTCCCACAGTGCTGCAAATCCTTGCGGGAATCACTCAGGCCGTCTGGGCCCAGAACCTTTCGGCGTTCTTGCCCTCCACTGCCGGCGCACTGATGTACGCCGTCGGCGATGGATCCGCTGCTGGAGGTCCACCCATTGGGGCGATCGGCGCCGGCGTGATCACGCTCGACACCACCCAGGGCTTCCTGGTGTTGTTGGGCTGGGTTGTCGTGATGATGATCGCGGCGGCCGCGCTCATCAAGCGTCGCGACGCCTAGGTTCCTCAACAGAACTCGATTCACTCGCCCCCCCTTCTTCCGCGCTCCTGCGCGGCGGAAGGGGGTTCTCGCGTTGTGGCGCGGCGAACGTCATGACCCAATCGGGCCAGACAGCCGCAGGGCAAGATGGCCTGTACTGCCGAGGCGCGGATCTGCGTGGAAGCCCAGAGTTGTTTGTAGAAGCTCCACACCGGGTGGGGCCGACAAACAGGGAGACTGAGATGCCATTCATCCAAGTCAAAGTCATCGAAAATGTGTTCAGCGATGAGCAAAAGCAGGAGATTGTTCGCAACCTCACTGACGCCATGGTGGGAATCGAGGGCGAGAACATGCGTCCCGTCACGTGGTGTGTTGTCGAAGAGGTCCGCAGCGGCAGCTGGGGCATCGCCGGCAACCCGCTCTCTACCGCAGACGTGAAGGCGTTAGCGGCAGGCGTAAGTGCCTGATTCCTCCACGATCGCCAAGCCGGTCGGGCGCAGGCCCGGCTGGCTGGCGACAGGAGGGCCATAATAAAGAGATGACGTCCCTTTCGTCAGCGCAAGCAGCATTAGACGCCGGTTCGTGGCAGGACGCCCGAACTGGATTCCTCGCTGCCGCGGACGAGACTGCGGATCCCCTCGCCTACGAGGGCTTAGCTCAGGCCGCGTGGTGGCTCGATGACGGGGCGACGTGTGTCGGATCCCGAGAGACCGCGTACCGGCGTCACCGTGCGCTCGGCGACACCCTTGGTGCGGCGCGTGCTGCCACGAGTTTGGCGTGGGACTCGCTGCTCTTCGGCCACGGCGAGGCTGTTGCGCTCGGCTGGTGGACACGAGCAGAGTCTCTCCTCGACGGGCTCCCCGAGTCTGCGGAACATGGCTGGCACGCCGTGCGAGAAGCCGAGTTGGCATCGGAGGTCGGTCACGATCCTGAGCGTGCATTGGCCGCAGCACTGCGCGCATCAGATATCGCGCGCCGGCTAGAGCTCGGTGATCTCGAAGTCGTCGGCATGGCGCTGCAGGGGGTCGCGCTCGCAAGCGCGGGAAATGTCACGGGCGGGATGGCAAAACTCGATGCCTCGGTCGCCGCCGCGACGTCGGGCGATGTGGTCGACCCGATGTGGATGGGCAAGGTGTGCTGTTGGCTCATCATCGCCTGCAACCGCAACAAGGACGTGACCCGTGCTGCCGATTGGTGCCGCCGAGTGGAGGCGATCTGCGCTGAACGCAACCTCACTCCCCTCTTCAATGTGTGCCGCATCCAATATGCATCGGTGCAGGTGGCCCGCGGCTCGTGGAGCGATGCTGAATACGAACTAACCGGGGTGATCAGGCGGCTCTCGGGATCGCAGCGGAGTTCTCGACTCGAAGCAGTAGTGCAGCTTGGCGAGCTTCGCCGCCGCCAGGGTCGGCTGGATGAGGCGAAGGCCCTTTTCGCCCAAGCCGAGTTTCATCCGGTGGCAATCGCTGGACTCGCTCGAATCCAACTGGCCAGCGGTGAACACGAGAGTGCTTGGACCGCCATCCGCGGTCTCCTCGATCGGTTGCCGTTAAATAACCGCGTCGTTCGTGCCGACATTCTCTATATCGCCGTAGTTGTCGCTCACGCCGCAGGAGAAGTTAAGCAAGCGCACGTGCTCGCGGACGAACTCCGAGGGACCGCAAACATGACGCACACCGATTCCTTGCTGGCCTCCGCTTCCGCCGCCGATGCGGTTCTGGTGTCACCACCGGGAGCAGTTCCCCTGCTGATCGAGGCTGTACGACACTTCAACGCCGCGGCTTTGCGCTTTGATGAAGCCCACACTCGCCTCCTACTCGCGGAGGCCCTTCTCGCCTCCGGTGACAAGTCAGCGGCGCAACGTCATCTCGCACTCGCCACGGAAGTCTTAACTGAGCTCGCTGCGGATGATGATCTCGCGCGTGCACGTCAGCTAGCCACGGCTGCTGGTGAACCGGTCGACGGTCCACTCTCCAGCAGAGAACTCGACATCTTGCGGTTGGTAGCTCAGGGGCTGAGCAATCCGGAGATCGCTGTCTCGCTCGTGCTCAGCGAGCACACGGTGCACCGGCATGTCGCCAATATCCTCACCAAGCTCGACCAAAGTTCCCGCACGGGAGCCGCGTCTTATGCCATTCAGGCAGGACTGCTCTGACGTGGCCCTGAGCGTGAAATGCCGACGTCGCTTAGGGCGAATGGTGTGCGCCATCGTCGCGAGCATCAGCGACGCTCGCCGCACGATCTGCCCGCCACGCGCGAATGCCCGCGATCACTGAGATCGCAAAGACGATTGCCGCGATGATGTATGCAACGCTCTTGACGCCCGGAATCGAGGCGGCAAAATACCCGATGAGGGTGAGCCCGACGCCCCACAAGAGTGCGCCGACTAGGTTGCTAGACAGAAATCGGTAGTAGTTCATTCGGCCGACACCGGCGACTACGGGGATGATGACGCGTCCGAAGGGGACGAAGCGGGCAACGACCACCGACCACCATCCGTAGCGCGCGTAGAACGTCTCTGATGCGCGAATAGCTTGCTGGAACCGAATGCTTTTGCGTTTGTCGAGATAGTCACGACCGGCATGCCGTCCGATGAGAAAACCAATCTGGTCGCCGAGAAATGCCGCAATGCCAACGCCGACGGCAAGCACAACAATATTGAGATCAGGGTGCGCTGCCACCGTGAGTCCCGCCGCGAAGAGCAACGAATCACCGGTCACAAAGGGAACGAAGACGCCCAGAAGCAGTGCAGTTCCCGCGAATACAAGAAACAACACCACCGCGTAAAAAAGGAATGGCCCCAGTCCCTCGAAGAAACCGATCAGATCCGTCTGCAGGCTCGATGCAGCAATGTCATCTGCGCGCATCCGAATCCAATCTAAGGGTTACCTAAGCCAACGGTATCTCAGAGTTGGTAGCGCGTCATTGTGCGGTCGCGAAAACTACCGCGCCAGAGCCGCATCCGTGTCGTGGCGAGTCACACCGACGACGCTCGAAGCCCGATCAGCGGAAAGGCGAGAGCGGAGGGAGAGGAAGAGCAAAATCATGCCCACCGACAGCAGAATGTGGCCCATCCCGGCGATGCCCGAAATGGCTTTGCTCGTCTCCGCACCCGTTACCTGCTGCATCCCGTGCACGACCAGCATTGCTGCGGTCAGAACGAGACCGACGTTGTAGGTCCAGAAGAACCAGGAGAAAAGTTTGCTCTCAGAGAGCGCGAAGCTTTTCTCCAACAGGAGTACGAGCAGCAGCACGATAAAGCCAAGAACAAGAAGGTGCGTATGCACCACAGAAAGTTGCGTGAACTGGTCACTCGTGAAGTTGTTGGCTTTCGTGATTTCACGATAAAACAGTCCGGAGCTTACTCCGAGGACCATGTAGGCGAAGGCGGCGTAGAACAGCTTTTTCATTCGGGATTCCGATCGTGTGGTTGTCATTGCTTAGTTACCGGCCGAGTGCTGTGGAGGAGTCAGCCTCCACCAACCGGTCCAGCTCGTTATCGAGCGGGTCGGTGCCGTTGTTGTCAGCGGGATGCCCGATTTCTGGCGACTTTCCTGGCCACCAGATACGGTCACCGAGCAGGCTGAACATTGCAGGCACGATGATCGTGCGCACGACGAGCGTGTCGACGATCACACCGAGACCCACGATCAGTCCCAGCTGGCCCAGCGTGACCAGCGGGAGAACGCCGAGGGCGGCGAATACGGCCGCGAGAACGATTCCCGCGCTCGTGATGACGCCACCGGTGGATGCTACAGCGCGCGCCATACCCTGCTTGGTTCCGTGGTTGATCGCTTCATGCTTCGCACGGTGCACGAGGAAGATCGTGTAGTCGATGCCGAGAGCTACGAGGAAGAGGAACGCGAGGATCGGCACCTGAAGATCAAGCGCTGGCTGATCGAATAGCACTCGGCTCAACCAGGATCCCGCACCGATCGCCGCTACGGCGCTCACGAGGTTGATCGCGAGCAACACAACGGGAGCGAGCAACGATCGCAAGAGCAGCATCAAAACGATGAAGCTGACGAGAAGGATGAGGGGCGCGATGAGTAGCAGATCGCGTTCAGCACCGGCACGGGCATCCACGTCGACGGCAACAGCCCCACCAACTTGAGCCTCAGCACCGCTGACCTCGTGCACGGCGGTTCGTAGCTCGGCGACCAGTTGCAGGCTCTCGTCTGTGCCGGGAGCCGGCTTGCCCGTGACCATGAGCTTGGTCCAGTCTTTGCCATCGATTGTCGTCTCACCAATGGCGTTGACTCGAACAACTCCCGGTACGTCCTCAGCAGAATCGGTGACCTCGGTCGCTTGATCGGTGCGCGTGACGATGAACATCGGTTGAGCTTCCCCTGCGGGGAAGTGCTCGCTGAGGGTCGTAAGTCCGGCGGCTGATTCCGATTCGACCCTAAACTTTTCGACCTGAGTGAGACCGACAGTGGTTCCGATGAGGCCAGCAGCCATCACGGCGAGCAGAGTGAACCCGGCAACAGCGGAAACAACGGGACGACGCACTACCTTTTGTGCAATGGCTCCCCACACCCTGCCGTATTCCTTGTTCTGCCCTGGGCGCGGAACGAACGGCCAAAATACGCCGCGACCGCAGACCGCCAGGATCGGGGGTAACACGAGCAGCACTGCTGCCAACGCGACGAGCAGTCCCAGCGCGGATGCGATTCCCAAACCACGAGTGCCAGGAATAACAGCGAAGACGAGCGTGAGCAGTGCCAGTACGACGGTGGCGTTGGAGGCAAGCACGGCGGGAGCCGTCTTGCGCCACGCGATCGCTAGCGCTTCCCGATGATTTTCCGTGATGAGCAGTTGCTCGCGGTAGCGCGAAATCAGTAGCAACGCGTAGTTCGTTCCCGCACCGAACACCAAAACACTGATGATTCCGGTGTCGAACTGCAACTCCAGCGCTGTTCCCACGGCGGAAGTGAACTTTCCGGCGATCTGGTCGGAGACGGCAACCACAGTCAGTGGGATAAGCCACAACACGGGCGAACGGTAGGTGAGGATGAGAAGCACAGCGACGATTCCGATGGTCACCAGCAACAGCGTGATGTCAGCACCATCGAACGAGGAAGTGATGTCAGCACCGAATGCAGGACCTCCCGTGACCTGCGCCGTCATGCCTGGCAGCGACTCCTCTGAAATCGCAGCGCGCAAGTCTTTAATACTTTGCGCGGTATCTCCCGTGGTTTCCCCCATCGTGAAGGGCGACTGAATGAGGGCCGCTTTGCCATCGTCGCTAAAGAATGGGGCCCGAACATCGTGTCCGGTCTCGGCGCTAATCGCCGGAACGAGATCCGAGATCGCCGTGAGATCCGTGTCAGACAGCTTCTTACCGTTGTCCTTCGTTACAACCGCGAGTACCGCCTGTTCGTCACTTCCCGGGAACTCGGCGAGCAGTGCTTGCACCTGAGCCGACTCCGCAGTGGAGGGCACTGCGTCGTTTCCGGCAGGTGCTTCCGCACCGCTGAAGAGACCAAAAAGGGCCACGATGGCGAGCAGAGAAAGGACTATTGAGACCCAGGCACCGCGGCGGGAAGTCAGCCGAGATGCGAGCGAAAACGGAGAGGTAGAAGACATATACGCAGTCCATCAATAAAGGCCCGTTTGTGAATCGTGCAACAGGGTGAACCCTGAGTCCATCGAAAGTTTGATTAATCGCGAAGGGTGTTATCGATCCTCGCGTCGCGTGACGCGCGGCAGTAGCGTTGAGCTCCTGTGAAGACACCTTCACCCTGCAACGACGACGGAGAGCCAAATGAATAACGTGTTCTGGAGCATCCTTCTTCTGACTTTCGCCACCGTCGTCTTCATGTTCATCCTCTCCAACTTTGCGCGACGCATTCTGGCGGTCCGAATCGGTTTTGTGCGTTTGGCTCTCGCCGGGATGATGGGACTGGGCGCAGAAGTCGGATTCGAGTCCCGATTTGTGTGGGGTCAGCAGGAGTACACGCCAGCGCTACTCCCGGTGCAAATCGGAATCGTTTTTCTCGTCGCAATCGCTTTCCTCGTAATCGCCGAGTTGATTGTTCCCGCCGGTTCCATCCCGCGCCCTGACCAGTGGATTCTCTCGATCAAAGCGAGCTCCGCTCGCACTCGTCGCTATGCGGAAATTTCCCGCATCGCCGTGAAGAATGGTCTCGTGCCATTCAGGCTCAATACAGAACCGACCATGGCGGGTAGCACTGAGCGTGCGAAACAAGCACGCGCCCTCCGCGGAGCGCTCGAATCTGCGGGCGGAGCATTCGTCAAGCTCGGTCAGACTCTCTCGACACGCTCCGACCTCATCCCACCCGAGTTTCTTGTCGAGCTTTCTCAGCTTCAGCAACGAGTGCCGCCCGCAAACTGGGTAGAGGTCCGTGCCCTACTCGAGGCGGCACTCGGCGGCACCCTCGAAACACACTTCACCTCATTTGACGAGATCCCTCTCGCCGCGGCATCCATCGGTCAAGTGCACCGGGCAACTCTCACGACCGGAGAAACAGTCGCTGTGAAAGTGCAGCGGCCGGGAATCATTCCCCAGGTTGAGCGCGACCTCGAAATCACGCTGCGGCTCGCCGCTCAGCTCGAACGGACAACGACCTGGGGCAAAGACCTCCGGGTGCACGACCTTGCGGTCAACTTCGCCGCAAGCCTGCGCGACGAACTCGACTACCGAACTGAAGCCTCAAATATGGCGGCGATGGCGATTACGCAGGCTAAGCATTCTCGGACAAATCGAGTCGGGATTCCCCACCACTACAGCCAGCTCAGTACAAGCAAAGTGCTCGTACTGGAGTTGATTGAGGGAGACACCCTCAGCGACCTTCCGGCCCTAAAAACGCACGCCGAGTCAGAACGAGCTCTTCAAGCCAGCAGGTTGCTGCGATCCACCCTCACCCAGATCATTGTCGACGGCGTATTCCACGCCGACCTGCACCCCGGAAACATCATCCTGCGCAGTGATGGTGAAATCGTCCTCCTTGATTTCGGTTCCGTAGGTCGGCTCGACTCCCAGCTTCGCGCTCAAATCGGGGATGTGCTTCTGGCCTTCTATCGAGGCGATGCTGGTGCCTTCACCGACGCCCTCCTGGGGTTTGTCGAACTGCCCGACGATATCGACGAGACTGCGCTGCGCCGGCAAATCGGGGTCTTCGTCGCCACCAAGTTAGGCCCCGGCGCCTCTATCGACGTCACCGTCTTCACAGAAATGGTGCGGATGCTCACCGAAAACCGCATCGCGGTACCTTCCGAGCTGGCCAGCGCGTTCCGCGCGGTCGCGACCGTGGAGGGAACGCTGCGCCATCTCAGCCCAAACTTCGACATGCTCAGCGAGGCCAGCAGCTACGCCTCCGAGCGCATTGCTCACGGCTTTGCGCCTAAGGCCGTCTTCACATCGGTGAATGATGAACTCACGTCGATTCTGCCGCTAATTCGTCGCCTCCCGCAAAGGATCGATCGAATCACCGGGGCACTCAATGACGGACGCCTCAGCGTCAATATCCGTCTCTTCGCCGATAAACGAGATCGCTCGCTCGTTCAGGGACTCGTCAATACGATCGCTGTCACAGTTCTCGCCGCAGCTTTTGGCATCATGGCCGCGATGCTCCTCATCAGCGATGGTGGCCCTCAAGTTTCTCCCACCCTTACGCTCTTCCAAATCTTCGGCTACCTGCTGGTCGTGCTCTCGGGGCTTCTCACCCTCCGAGTGCTCTTCGACGTCTTCCGGATTCAACGCCGCGAGTAGGAGATAGCAAAATATCCCGCCGCGCTGATACGTTCTTTTCGACCGACACCAGATCAGCACCCGCGAGCTACTCGCGCCAGACATACCGACTGCTACGTTTAGCGCATGGCGACCATTGCGGGTACAGAAGACATTGACACGGTCCTCGAGATCATCACTCTGGCCTTCGCCACCGATCCGGTGTGGGGTGTGGCACTCACTCGCCCCGACGGGGTCACAGACCATTCCGCAACGTACTGGCGACCCTACATCGAAGGAGCAATGCTGAACTCCGGCGTGTACCTGTCCGAGGGAGCGACCGCAGTTGCCGTCTGGATTCCGCCAGGGTACGCCGAGATGACAGAGAGCCAAGAAGCTGAAGTCGTCAAGGTTGTCGAGAACAGCCTTCCGGCGGAATCTCTGCCAACCATGCTCGAGCTGTGGGATCGTTTCGCGCTTGCCCAGCCGCAAGATCCACCGCACGCCTACCTGAGCTTTTTGGCAACACACCCAGATCATCGGGGCCGCGGGGTCGGCCAAGAGCTGTTGCGCGAAAATCTTGACGAGTTCGACGCCCAAGGATTGCCGACCTATCTGGAGTCGACCAATCCGGCGAACAATCATCGCTACGTTCGGGCCGGGTTCTCCCCCATCGGCCAATTCGAGAGCCCGTTTAATGACGCCCCCATCGCCAAGATGTGGCGGCCAGTGGGCGGGCACTAACACCGCTCGCCAAACACAGGTGTGAGAGAATCAGCCATGGTTGATTCGTGGCGTCGCACCCCCACCGAAAGTCCTGTCACTTTCGAGATCGATACCACTGCGTCACTTCCGCCATTCGAACAGATCAAGGCTCAAGCGATCGCCCAAATCGCAAGCGGTGAGCTACTGGCGGGCACAAAGCTTGCCACAGTGCGCCAATTGGCGAGCGATCTCGGCATCGCGCCGAACACTGTTGCTCGTGCCTATCGCGAACTCGAAGCCGACGGCTTTCTGCTCTCGCGTGGCCGCAACGGAACCATCGTTAAAGCCCGCCAGGGTGATGCAGCTGCGCTGTTGCAACTCGAAGCCAAAGCTTATGCTGATCGCGCGGCCGAACTCGGTGTGAGCGCCGACGAAGCGTTGCGCTTCGTGAGTACGGCGCTTTCGATCTAACGCCGGTTATTGGCCGAGGTTGAGGTTGAACCGTGCCGGAGAAGCGTCGGTTAGACGTCCTTTACGCGCTTGTGCATCCCCAATTCGTTCACCGGTGCGTTGTCTACGGCGACAGGTTTGTGAGCAACAGGGCAGTGAAGAATCGTATTCGGTGTCGAATGGTCAATGGTGTGTTCGGAAATTGGCCGCCCACAAACCGGGCACTCTGCGTCACCAACTTGCTTGATCACAGTCTCATACGGACCCAATGATTTGGGACCAAAAACTGGCAACACGGTACGGTCCAACCAATCGAAGAAGCCGACGAAGCCTACTCGGCCAGACGCTTCATCCTTGCCTGTGGTGTGCTCGTCTTCGTTCATACGGCAAGAGTGCTTACGGGCAGCGGTAAGCGGAAGTGGTCTGGTAGCTACAGATTGCCTCTAACGCAGCACACCCAGCTCTCGAGCCTTCGCAACTGCCGCTGTTCGCGACGACACATCCAGTTTCGAAAAAATGTGGACCAGGTGCGATTTCACCGTGGTCTCAGAAACGAAAAGTTCCGAAGCGATGAGCGCATTCGATCTGCCGTGTGCAACTTTCTGCAGCACCTCAATCTCACGTTTGCTGAGACTGATGTGCGGTGATCGCATTCGATTCATGAGCCGGCCGGCGATCACCGGCGCGAGGGCGCTCTCCCCCGCGGCCGCCGCTCGAACAGCGGCAATCAGCTCATGGGGCGGCGCATCCTTCAGAAGGTAACCACTAGCTCCCGCCTCAACGGCACCCAAAATGTCACCGTCGGTGTCGTAGTTGGTGAGAACGAGCACGTAGGGGGCAGCATCGAGCGCACGGATCTGGCGGGTGGCATCCGCTCCAGTCTCGGCGGCACCAAACTGCAGATCCATCAGCACGACACTGGGGTTGGTGGACCGCACAAGATCCAATGCTTCGGTCGGGCTTGCTGCTTCGCCCACCACCGTGAGGTCATCTTCGTGATCCAGAAGTGCACGCAGCCCCGCACGAACAACGGGGTGGTCGTCGGCAATAACGATTCGAATCATGGGCTCTCCTCCGTAGTCAGTTCCACGATCATGGTGGTGCCGTCGCCCGGTCGGGAAGCGATAGTGAGAGTGCCCCCCAGTTGTTCAACACGTTCACGTGTAGCGGTAAGACCGAAGGAATCTGAGAACCCAACCGCGCTGGTGGCAGCAACAGCACTGGGGTCGAACCCTCGACCGTTATCTGAGATAGTCAGCCGCACACCAGCGGCATCGCGATCAATCGTGATGCTGGCTTGCGTCGCCTCCGCGTGCTGCACAACGTTGGCCATCGCACCCTGAGCGATACGCAATAGCGCGGTCTGTTGAGGCATTGCGAGGTCGAGCGGGTCCACTACCCGAACTCGCACCTCGAGCGTCTCAGACTTCCATTGGGTTTCAGCAAGACGGCGAAGAGCGGCGCCCATTCCCTGCTCAATCAGTGCGGCCGGGGCAAGCTCTCGAATAAAGCGGCGAGTGTCGGCCAGGTTCGTCGCCGCCGTTTCGCGGGCCAAACGGACATGCTCCAAACCGGCGGCGTCAGGGTCGGCACGTTCAGCAGCATGCAGGAGGAGTTGGATGCTCGACAGACCTTGAGCGACAGTGTCATGAATTTCGCGCGCGAGTCTTGCACGTTCCGCCAGCACCCCAGATTCATGTTCGGTTCGCGCAAGTTGGTCGCGTGTCTCAAGGAGTTGGGCCACCAAACGTTCGCGCTCAGCCGCCTCTTGAGCCAGCGACTGGTATCCGAGACCGATCGCAATAGCGACGCCGGCACCCACGAGCGGCCCAACAACGCCTCCGATACTCCAGCCTGCGTGAAGACCGAGCGCAACAATTGCGAGCGCGGTTGCCCCGAAAACCGCAGCGATGCGCCAGCCGCGAGGGAGCATGTGGAGATAGAGGAAGAACAAGGGAAACACAAGATATGCGGCATCCGGAATGAACCACACGAGGACAAGCCACTCAACGGTGAGCGTAAGCAACCAGAGGTAGGCAGACGCTACGCGCATGCGTGCGCGACCGACGGAAGCACGCCTCGCAAAAATCCCACCCAGAGCGTAAGTGAGCAGCAAGCCGGCGGAGAGAGCAATGACGAGAATGCTAGAGGGGTGCGCGACGATAAAGGCTCGAACAACAACCAGCGCAGTGAGGCCGACCACGAGAACGTGCAAGCTGGTGCGTAGCCCCACGAAGACTGGGGTTAACGCAGTGTGGCTCATAGTGTTCGACCCTACTCCGTGGTGCGCTCACACCCATCCATCGAAGGTATGAGTTATGCATCCACCACGCCCCGGCCGCACACTAGCGGCCGGCGCCCTGAGACAATGGCCTCATGAGCACAACTACCAGAGTCGCGATCATTGGCCTCGGAGAGGCCGGCGGATTAATCGCTACGGGCCTCAACGCGGCAGGGGCGGATGTGATCGGATTCGACCCCGCACCGCCCGAAACCCCACCAGTGCCCGTCGCCACTAGCGTCGCCGAGGCTGTCGCCGGCGCTGATGTGGTGATTTCAATCAACTCGTCATCCGTCTCGCGGAAGGTCGCCGAACAGGTCGCGCCGCTTCTCAACTCCGGCACGATTTTCGCCGATCTGAACACAGGAACGCCTGCCCTCAAAAGGGGTCTCGCGGAGCTTTTCCCCGCCGGCAATTTTGTGGATGTCGCGATCATGAAGCCCGTGCCCGGACTCGGAGTGAAAGTTCCGATGGGGGTTGCGGGCACTGGCGCCCAACAATTTGTGACGCTACTCACCCCATTCGGGATGGACCTCGAGTATGTTTCCGAAGTGCCAGGAGAGGCTGCGGCCCGAAAACTATTGCGAAGCATCCTCGCCAAAGGAATGGCGAGCGTCCTCATTGACTGCCTGTGGGCATCCGAAAGTATGGGCCTGCAGGATTGGGCGTATGAAGAAGTTCTGCGCGAGTTCGATTCCAGCTCTGCTGACACCGCGAAACGCTACCTGACCGGAACCGCCCAGCACCTCAAACGGCGACAGATTGAAATGATGGACGTCTCAGAGATGCTCAACGAGATCGGCTACCAGTCGACAACGGTTGACAGTGTCGCCCTCACCTACTCCCGCATCCTGCACGGCAAGAAGATCCCCTTCAGCAAATAGCGTCGATTCAGTAGTCGAGCTGTTGCTGCAGTTCGTCAAGCACGACATAACACGGCAGCACCTGCGCGACACTCGAATTGGGCTCGCGCCCCTCGATGATCGCCGCGACGAATTCGCGGTCCTGCAGCTCGATGCCATTCATCGACACGTCCACCTTCGACACATCGATCTGCTCTTCTTCACCAGTGAAGAGGTCGTCGTACCGCGCAAGGTAGGTTCCGTTGTCGCCGATATAGCGGAAGAAAGTTCCGAACGGTCCGTCATTATTGAATGAGAGCGATAGCGTGCAGATCTTGCCCGTCTCCGTCTTCAATTGGATCGACATGTCCATCGCAATTCCGAGCTCGGGATGTTTCGGACCTTGGATCGCGTTGGCCTTCACGACTTTCTCTCCCGTCTGATACTGAAACAGGTCGACAGTGTGGGCCGCATGATGCCACAGTAAGTGATCGGTCCACGACCGCGGTTGGCCGAGCGCGTTCGCGTTGGTGCGGCGGAAAAAGTACGTCTGCACATCCATCTGTTGAATGGCAAACTCGTCAGCAACGATCTTCTTGTGCAGGTACTGGTGTGATGGGTTGAAGCGTCTAGTGTGACCAGCCATAGCGATCTTGCCGCTCTCCCGCTGCACATCGACAATCTCCTGAACACCAGCGAGTGAGTCGCCCATGGGGATTTCGACCATGACGTGCTTGCCTGCGCGGAGAGCCTCAATGGTTTGGGCGTGGTGCATTTGGGTGGGGGTCGCCAAGAGTACCCCGTCGAGGTCGTCCTGAGCGAGAAGCTCAGAGTAGTCGGTGAAAGCCCGTGCTGCACCATACTTGGCAGCAACCTCTTCGGCGACACCCATTTTCGAGTGAGCGACATAGCGGATCGTGGCATCCGGAATCGCGGTCAGCGCGTCGAGATGCTTATGTCCAAAGGCACCGAGGCCGACGACAGCAAGATTCAGGGTCACGAAGTCTCCTTAGGGGTGAGGATGAGGTGGCCGATCGAGGTGTTTGAGGCCGGTACGTGGTTGAAACGGTAGACCTCGTCTACCTCGTCGCCGAGCGCGCCGCGCATGATGAGCCACATGATGAGCTCGACGCCCTCGGAGCCAGCCTCGACCATGTACTCGAGGTGTGACTTGTATTGAAGCACCTCGGGCTGGTTGACGAGATCGTCCATGAACTGCTTATCCCACGGCAAGTTGATTAGACCGGCACGCGCTCCCTGGATCTGGTGGCTCATGCCGCCAGTTCCCCACACCTGAACGTCGAGGTCGTCGTCGAACTGCTCAACAGCGGCACGGATGGCCTTGCCGATCGCTAGGCATCGCTCCCCCGACGGCTGCGGGTACATGACCACGTTCACTGCCAACGGGATGACCTTGGTCGGCCACTTATCTGGCGTGCCGAACATTAGCGACATCGGTACGGTGAGGCCGTGGTCGACTTCGAGAACGTTGAGCACTGTCATATCAAAGTCGTCAAGGATGAGAGATGCAGCTAGGTGTGTTCCTAGTTTGGGCGCGCCTTCTATGGCCGGCACCGGGCGCGGCCCATAGCCTTCGTCACAGATTGCGTACGAGTCAGCGGTTCCGATCGCGAACGTCGGCATTATCTCCATGCCAAAGTAGGACGCATGATCGTTGTAGACGATGATCGCGACATCGGGAGTGTTGTCTTTCATCCAGGCTTTGGAGAACTCATACCCTTCGAACATGGGCTTCCAGTACGGTTCCTCGGTGCGACCCATGTCGATGGCGGCTCCGACCGCTGGTACATGGCTGGTCGAGATTCCTGCGGTAATGCGTGCCATTAGGATTCTCCTCGTTCCTTCTTCGAACGCCAGCCTTCGATGTTGCGCCCTCCGGCGACCATCATGGCTTGATACTGCTCAACGTTCATATCGGTCATCGTGCTGACAGCTTGAACGTAGGACAGTCCCTCGGAGGCGAAAATTTTCGAGAGAAAGTAAACATTGCCCCCCGTGTCGAGCATCTTCTGGAAGTCGCGAGTAAGCACCGCCTGCTTCTGATCCTCGGTCATCTCCCACTCATCAAGATAGGCGCGCTCGTCGGCAAGGAATCGCTTGCGATTCTCCTCGGTGCGAAGGCTCATGCAGAACTGGTTGAGGTGGAAGCCTTCGTGGGCTTTCTCAATCGTGAAAATCGTGGTGCCCGGGATGTCATCGAACTGGTGGAAATCCGGTTTCATGGTCAGCTCCAATAGAGGGTGGTTGGGTTGGTCACTAGTAGCTTCTGCTGCAGGTTTGCGGTCGTCGCGATGGACGGAACGTAGTCAACGAGGATGCCGTCGTCGGGCATCTCCTTTTTCATATTCGGATGCGGCCAATCGGTTCCCCAGAGCACCCGATCGGAGAACTCCTCGACGATAGCCGTCGCGAATGGGACAACGTCGGCGTAGAGCGGCGACCCCGAAACGCTGATCCGGTCAGGGCAGCTGACCTTGGTCCAGACATCCGGATTCTCGCGTACGAAGCGCCGGAACAGGTCGAATTCGGGGTTATCGAGCGGTTTGGTGACATCGGGGCGACCCATGTGATCGACAACGATGGGAACGCCGAGGGAGGAGAAGAAGTCCCACTTCTCGGCGAGGTCGGTCGGCTCAAAGTAGAGGACCACGTGCCAGCCGAGCGGTGCTATTTTCGCTATGATTTCGCGGTAATAGTCATCGGGCTTCGGGTCGACGAGCCGCTTGACGTAGTTGAACCGCACGCCCCGCACCCCTAGCTCGTGCATGTGCGTGAGTTCCCCTGGTGTCACGTCGGGCGTGACGGTGACTACTCCGCGGGCGCGATCATTGGAGTGTTCGAGCACGTCGAGCAGCGCCGAGTTATCTGCCCCATGGCAGGTAGCCTGCACGACGACATTCTTATCGAAGCCGAGAAAGTCGCGAAGCGCGAAGAGTTGCTCTCGACTGGCGTCACACGGTGTGTATTTGCGCTCCGGGGCGAAGGCGAAGGTATCGCCGGGCCCGAAGACATGACAATGCGCGTCTACGGCACCGGCGGGAACAACGAAGGTGGGTCGTGTGGGGGTGGGGTCCCAGTCGAGCCAGTCGACATCCTTGACGAAGGCGGTACTCATCGTGTCTGCGCCGCCAGACGGGCGTCGAGTCGTGGAAACACTGCTCGGACGTTGCCCGCGAATATGCGATCCCGCTGGTCGGCAGTGATGTCGGCCGCCTCCACGTAACGCTTGGTGTCGTCGAAATATTGGCCGGTGGTCGGGTCGATGCCGCGCACGGCGCCGATCATCTCCGACCCGAACAGGATGTTTTTAGTGTCAATAACATCAACGAGCAGGTCGATGCCTGGCTGGTGGTAGACGCACGTGTCGAAGAAGACGTTATTCATCAGGTGCGTCGAAAGGGCAGGCTTTTTCAGCATGTCTGCGAGCCCGCGGTAACGGCCCCAGTGGTACGGCACCGCTCCACCGCCGTGCGGGATGATGAGTCGCAGGGTCGGGAAGTCCGCGAACAGGTCACCCTGAATTAGCTGCATGAAGGCGGTAGTGTCCGCGTTCATGTAGTGCGCGCCGGTCGCGTGAAAGTTCGGGTTGCAGGATGCTGAGACGTGAACCATCGCGGGAACATCCAACTCGACCATCTTCTCGTAGAGCGGATACCAGTACTTGTCGGTTAGTGGCACAGTTTCCCACTTGCCACCGCTCGGGTCGGGGTTGAGGTTGACCCCGATGAAGCCGAGCTCGTTCACGGTGCGCTCAAGTTCGGCGATGGTTGCCGTGAGATCGGAGCCGGGCGACTGCGGCAATTGGGCGACGCCGACGAACGTCTCCGGGAACAGGTCGACGACGCGCTTGATGAGGTTGTTGCATGCGACAGTCCACTCGAGACTGACCTGCTGGTCGCCCTCGTGGTGACCCATTGCGGAAGCACGCGGCGAAAAGATCGTCAGGTCAGTACCGCGCTCGGTGATGAGCCGCAGCTGGTTTGACTCGATCGACTCGCGGATGATCTCATCCGAAATCTCGGGATACGCAGGACTCGGCTCGCCCGCCGCAAACGCAGCGAGCTGATCGATGCGCCACTGATTGTGCAGTTGCGGGGCCGTTGTGTAGTGGCCGTGACAGTCGATGATCATTACTTCCCCCAGGCAGATTCGGGTACATAGATGTTGCCAGACATGAGCATGCGGGCGGTGCGCAGCAGCGCAGACTTGGTGACGACAGGCTCGGCGTCCGATTGGTCGACCTCCATCTGCACGGTGAAGAAGCCACTCGGATGCTCAACGTTGATCTCGAGGTCAGTCGCCTTGTTCGTGACGCCGGCAATACGCGCCGCGACGCTGCCCTCGATCATGCAGGCGGTCGCAACCGATACCGCCCCAAGAACGCCGATGGATTCATGGACCCGGTGAGGGATGAAGGTGCGAGTGCTGAGTAGCCCGCCGTCGCGCGCTGGCGCGAGCAGACTCATCTTCGGCACCGTCTTGTTCGTCACATCGCCGAGATTCATCATCGGGCCGACAGCGAGGCGGATGCTCTCCACTCGCGTCTTGAGCTCGGCGTTGGCCTCGAGTTCGGCAGGCAACTCATAGCCGGTGACGCCAAAGTCGGCTGCGGCAAGGCAAACTACGGGCATCCCGTTGTCGATGCAGGTGACCTCGATGCCCTCCACGACATCGACGGCATTGCCGGTCGGCAGCAGCGCGCCACAGCTTGAGCCCGCGACATCCTCGAAGTTGATCGTGATCGGCGCGTGGGTGCCGGGAACTCCATCGATGCGCGCGTCGCCAGCGTAGTTGACGATACCGCCGGGAGTCTCGACGAATGCAGTGGCCTTCGAGTCAGTATTGACCATGAAAATCGCCACCGGAGTCACGCCATCAACAGCAGAGACAAGGCCCTTCTCGATGGCGAACGGTCCGATACCGGCGAGGATGTTGCCGCAGTTTTGTTGGTCGCTCACCTCGGCACGGTCAGGCCACACCTGAAGAAAAAGGTAGTCAACATCGATACCGGGCCGCGTCGAGCGGCTCACAACGGCAACTTTTGAAGTGAGTGGATGCCCGCCACCCATTCCATCGATTTCGCGAACGTCAGGCGAGCCCATCGCCGCAAGTAGGAAGCGGTCACGCGCTGAACGCTCAGCGGGCAGGTCATCGGCGAGGAAATATAACCCTTTGGATGTGCCGCCGCGCAACACCGAGCACGGTATCGCGACTTGGGTGTTGGTTGCCGTGTTCGCCGTCATTCTGCGTAGTCCTCGTAGACCAGGCCCTTGGCGGCGAGTGCTTCGCGCATGCCGTAGATGTCTAGGCCGAGCTCGCCAGACTTAAGTCGCTCGCGCTTAGCGGTCTCGTTGGCCTCGCGCTCGCGACCCTTCTCGAGCACCGTTGCGGCATCCTCGCGGCGCACAACAACAACACCATCGATGTCGGCGACGATGACGTCTCCGGGGTTGACCACCTGATTGGCGATCACGATAGGGGTCTGTACGTTGCCGGGGGTCGCCTTCACGGTGCCCTGAGACCCGATGACCTTTGACCACACGGGGAAGCCCATTTCAGCCAGGGTGTCGACGTCACGCACTCCTGCGTCAATGATGAGACCACGCACGCCATGGGCCATAAGACTTTCGGCGAGCAGGTCGCCAAGGTAGCCGTCATCACACGGGCTCGTCGGGGTAACCACAAGGATGTCTCCGGGTTGCGCCTGCTCGACGGCGACATGAATGGTCCAGTTGTCGCCGGGGGCGACCTCGCAGGTCAGCGCGGTGCCCGCGATCTTCGCAGGGAAGATAGGGCGTAATCGCAGATCGAGCAGTCCGGTGCGTCCCTGCGACTCGTGAACGGTTGCCACACCGAGCTCGGCGAGCCCATCAACGATGTCCAGTGGGGTGCGGGGTGTGCCTCGAACGACGCGTGCCATGTTTCTCCCTCGAATGCGCGCTCGATTGCGCGTGAGTCAAGACAACGGCATGGACACCTCTGCGACTAGGGCATATTCCGGATACCGGAAGGAATGTTGGTGTTTTACAGCAGGCGTGAGGCTTCGCCGATGCCGCTCTGCGCAAGCTTCTTCGAGAGGGCCGCGGCGGTCACCTGCAGCACCGGCACCATGCGCGTGATTTTAGCGTTGTCGCTCGACGACACCACACCTAGTGCGGCAATGACAGTTCCCCGTTTGCCGCGGAGGGGAACAGCTACGGAGGTGGCGCCGGGAGTCAGTTCCTCGTGGGTAAGCGCAAAGCCCTGGGACCTAATCTTTGTCAGCTGCGACTTGAGCGCGACAACGTTAGTAATGGTCTGATCGGTATATCGGTCGAGGGAGCCGAGCACAGCATCCTGCAGCTCTGTGCCACCGAAAGCGAGGAGCACCTTGCCGACACCAGTAGCGTGCAAAGGCAACCGCGACCCGGGCTTGCTCAACACTGAGATAGTGCGGGAACCGGCAATACGGTCGACGACGAGACAGCGCAGGCCGTCGAGCACCGCCACCTGTACAGCGTCGTTGCCGAGCTCATAGACGTCCTCCATGTACGGAAGCGCCACCTCGCGCAGCTCGACGTGCACGGAGGCGAGAGTGCCCAAGCGCCAGATCTTACTACCGATCTCGTAGTCGCCGTCCGCGCCGCGAACGAGCGCCGCATGATGCTCGAGTTCATGCACAAGCCGGTGAACCGTCGTCAACGGCAAATCGCTGCGGCGAGCGATCGCAGAAAGCGACTGACGTCTGTGTGAAGCGTCAAAGGAATCCAGAACAGCGAGTGCACGGCCGGTCACGGACCTCGGGGCGGGCTGACTGTCGACCATTTCGTGAGTGTACCCGTCCGGCGCTAGAGCAGGTCGAGCTCAGCGGCGATCGTCGCCGCTGCCTTGTTCAGGGTGGCAACCAG
>Ga0307486_1000996_pt1 | contig 23236 bp, 24 predicted proteins | sample CBIW02metaG_FD_203663 | JGI IMG/M metagenome (GOLD analysis project Ga0307486, IMG submission 203663) | Sea-ice brine microbial communities from Beaufort Sea near Barrow, Alaska, United States - CBIW 0.2 | ecosystem: Environmental > Aquatic > Marine > Coastal | place: USA: Alaska | collected...
CTCATCCACGGCGTACAAGTGCCAGCGTCCTTCGTGCTGCACCAGCGCGCGTGGAGCAACCACACGACGTGCCGACTTGGTCTCCCCAGGCTTGAGGTACAGAAAGGCCACGACCTGTGAGCGGTCGAGCGCCTTGGTGAGCGGTTCGAAACTCTGGTCTTTCGTGCGCAACAACGGAGCGTAGCCGAGCACGGGTTCACTTGATGCGACGCCGAGGGAGTTCAGCTTCATCAGAGCGCGGCGGGATTCTTTGGACAAGGACCCCTCCCGCCAAACCGTGCCGGCGAGTTTGAGCAGGGAGACCTCGTCGGGGGTGAAGGTCACATCGGCGGGCAGGTCGTAGAGGCCTTTCGGAATTCGGTACCGCAGAAAGTGGTTGCTACCCGGATCCTCCGGAGGCTCAATCGTCTCGAGGGGAATACCCAGCTCACGGATGTCGTCTTTGTCGCGCTCAAACTGGCGTTCCAGACTCTCGTTGGATTTTGATGCCGAAAACCGCTGGCGGTACCCCTGAACGTTGGTGAGAATGTCGGCTTTGGTCAGCCCTGATTCCGTTGCCACGAGAGCCAGAACCAGGCTGAAGAGGCGCTCAGGAGCTGACACCGATCGGGCCTTGGGCGCGCTGACGATCGCGGCCGGTTCACGCTGAGGTTCAGGCTGAGCAGGCATCGATATCACGCTGCGATCCTATCGCCCGAGTGACCTGGCCGCCCGAGGCGCACAGGTGCGCCGCTCTGCTCGACGCTGTGTACCTGGAACAGACGGGGCACAGTTTCAGTTGACGCCCAGAATGTCGACGACGAAAATGAGCGTGGAGTCGCCCGGGACCGCCCCGTTCGCGGTGGAGCCGTACGCGAGGCTGGGCGGAATGACCATGACGATTTGGGATCCCACAGTCTGTCCGGTCAGTGCCGTGGCCATGCCGGCGATCACGCCCGGCTGAGTTGCAGATCCGACAGCGGCAACGAGCGACACCGGAGATCCGTTGACCCAGCTGGAGTCGAAGACGGTCTTTTCTTTCCACAGGACTCCGGAGTAGTTCACCGTGACGGTCGACCCCTCCGTGACCTTGGCGCCGGCGCCTTTCTTCAGCACACCGACTTCGAGGGCGGTGGGAGCGTCGCCGCTGGGAACGACGACACCGGGAACACCGTTGTCATCGAGCACGACGGCCGGGAGGCTGTTCGCGACAGTCTGATCTACGCCGTTGGCCCGGGGCAGGAAAGCCGAGACGACGTCGGCGACGACCACGAGGGAATCCGTGGGTGCTACCTGAAATTGCTCACTGCCCGCGGCGCCGAAGGCGTCTTCGGGCGAAACGACGATCGCGACGCGCTCGCCAACCTGGGCGCAGAGCAGCCCGTCGGAGAGTCCCTTGAGACCGGCACCGTTCAAGACCACCGGGATGAGATTTGCACCGTCGTAGGCACCCTGCTGGATAACCTCGCCCGAGGTTGCGTTGTACACGTTGAGTTCGACGTTGAGCTGCTGGCCGGCCACCGCTTTCGCACCCGTACCGGGAATGATCTCCGTGCGCTGCGTTGATGTCGACTTCAGCGGTGTCGGAAACGTCACGTCCGGGGTCGAGCCGAAGTCTCCCGAAGCCGAAACCAGTTGTGACGCCCCACCCGACGTGATGGGCGTGTCGCAGGAGGTCTGGGCCGTGCCGGGGCTGGCACACGCGGTCAGTGCCGTCATCACGAGGCCGGCGGTGACGATTAGCGCGGATGCTTTGCGCACAAGTCCTTCTTTCGGTACGGGGTTGCTGCAGCGAGTATCTGCTGCGCGAGGTGTGAGAAATAGGGCGGGATGCTGCGGGATGCTGCGGGGCCGTGCGGTTGCGGCCTCGGCACTACAACCACAACGGGCCGGGCCCTATCCTAACCGGCGTCGAGGTCTCGAGCCTTGGAAAGCTCTGCGCTCGTACCGGCTGCCCGCACGCGTTTGCGCATGACCTTGCCGCTCACGTTTCTTTCGCCGAGCGCACCGGGGGTCCAGGCCTCAACATCCGCGGCGCTGAAATCAGTTTTAGATGGACGTCGCTTGAGTTCGGGCAGGATCGTGTCGGGGGCCAAACGGCGAGCCGTGATGAGGAATCCGGTGTGGCCGATCATGCGGTGATCGGGTCGCACGGCGAGTCCCTCCACGTGCCAGCCACGAACCATCGTTTCGCTGGAAACTGGGTTGGTGTAGAGGCCGGTGCCGCGGATGGCCTCGGCCACGCGGGAGAGCTGTGTCACCGTGGCGACGTAGCACAGCAGCACTCCCCCGGGCCTGAGGGCATCGGAGACGGCACCGAGGCATTCCCAGGGCGCCAGCATGTCGAGAACAACCCGGTCGACGCTCTGCACCGGCATCGTATCGGGCAACGTCTCGGCAAGGTCGCCGAGGGTGATTGTCCAGTTCTGCGGATCATGTCCGAGGAAAGTGGCGATATTGTCCCTGGCGACGTCGGAGAATTCCTCGCGCCGCTCAAAGGATGCCAGGCGACCGGCTGGACCGATCGCCCGCAGAAGCCAGAGCGATAGCGCCCCCGATCCGACACCGGCCTCGACGACCGTTGCACCGGGGAAGATATCGGCCTGCGCCAAAATTTGAGCTGCATCCTTGGGATAGATGATGGCGGCACCGCGGGGCATGCTCATCACGAAGTCCACCAGTAGCGGGCGCAGCGCCAGGTGTTCGACACCGACGTTGTTGGTGACGACCGAACCGTCGGGCTGCCCGATGATGTCGTCGTGCGCGAGGATTCCCCGGTGGGTGTGAAAGGTCAGGCCTTCCTGCAGCGTGATGGTATTCATCCGCCCCTTGGGGCCGGTGAGTTGCACCCGATCGCCAACGCGAAAGAGTCCACTGTTTTGTATGACCTGGTTATTGCTCATGCGTGTGGTGCGCTTTCGTTTCGGGCGGACCCGGTGGGGGCGAGAGGATGAACTGGCACGACCGGTTCGGTACGTTTCGAGATCTGATACAGCGCCGCAATGTCATGGACCGTGCGCCCCTCCAGGGTGGGCCAGAGCGTGTAGAAGACGCTCTCCGGCAGGTCGATGTGATGGGGAACGGCGATGGTGATGGTCCCGGCGGCGACAGCGGATGCGGCTCCCGGCACGGAATCCTCAATCGCGATGCACTCCCCCGGATCGACACCGAGTCGGTCGGCGGCGACCAGGTACGGATCGGGATGCGGCTTGCTGTTGGCGACCATATCGCCGGCGACGACAATATCGAACGCGGGAAATTCGATGAGATCAACGATCTGGCGGGCCATGCGCTCCACCGACATGGTCACGAGCGCGGTCGGCACCCCGGCGGCTTTCAAATCCTGCAGGAGTTCACGGGACCCGGGACGCCAGGGAATGCCGTGTTCGGCAAGCTGCTCCTGCACGCGGTCGGTGAGGCGATCCACGATGGCATCCGCGTTGAGGTCCACGCCGCGAGATTGCAGAATCGTTGCGGAATTCCACAGTCCGGACCCAACCATCAACATGCCGTCCTCATGGGTCCAGACACCGCCGAATTCGGCAACCAGTTCGGTTTCCGCGCGCATCCAGTACGGTTCGGTATCGACGATGGTGCCGTCCATGTCCCACAGAACAGCGGCGGGTAGGGATGCGGGAGGGGTAAGCGGCAGAGGAAAAGCATTCACGGGGTTCAAGTGTAGGGCCACCGCCTATCCTTGACTGAGGCCCTCCACGCGGAAGGCCTAGGAATTGAGGCATACACGGTGGCTGATGGTAATGGGTTTCTGGGCGGACGGCTCCTCGTCGTTGCTTTCGAAGGCTGGAACGATGCCGGAGAGGCCGCGACGGGGGCGGTGCGCGCGCTCAAGGACCTGCTCGACGTTGAAGCGATCACCGAGATCGATCCGGAGCTGTATTTCGACTACCAATTCAACCGGCCGACTGTATCGACCAACGAAGAGGGCGTTCGAACCATCCGTTGGCCCGGCGCGATCATGTACGGACCGACGGCGCCCGGTGTTGTCAGTGTTCCGCTGGCCGAAGACGCCCAGTTGCGGGTCAGCGGAACGAACGCGGGCAACATTTATCTGCTGATCGGCACTGAACCGTCGCGGAGTTGGAAGAGTTTCGCCGCCGAAATCACCGACGCCGCCCTCGCTGCTGATGTGAGCGGCGTGGTGTTCCTGGGTGCGATGCTCGCCGACGTTCCACACACCCGTCCAATTACCATCGTCGTGTCGAGCGACAACGCCGATGTGCGTGGCGAGCTGCGCATCGAACGCAGCAGCTATGAGGGGCCGGTCGGTATACTCAGCGTGTTGTCGGATGCCGCCGAGACGGCGGGTATTCCCACCCTGTCGATTTGGGCATCCGTTCCCCACTATGTGCATAACGCACCGTCGCCCAAGGCCATGCTCGCCCTGATCGACAAGCTTGAGGAGGTCATTGACGTGGTGATCCCCCGGGGTGCGCTCGTGACCGAAGCGGCCGAGTGGGAAACCGGTATTGACGTTCTGGCGGGCGAAGACGAAGAGATGGCGGCGTACATCGCCCAACTTGAGCAGGCGCGCGACACCGTCGACTCGCCCGAAGCGAGCGGCGAGGCCATCGCCCAGGAATTCGAGAAGTATCTGCGCAAGCGCGGCACCGATGGGCGCGATGGGCGGGCCGATGGCAGGCCCGATGGCCCCGGCAACATGCCGGACGGCCCAGGGCACTAGGCGCCCAGGAAGGGCAAAGAGTTTTCGGTCCCGGAAGACGTGTCGAGTACTACAGGTCGACGCCGAGCAGTGCACTGATAGCGCGATTCACCAGCGCCGGGTCATCCACCAGGCCCGCACCGGCGTCATCGATGAGCTGGAGCGCCTGAGGTGTGTCCAGATCATGGCGAAGCGCGAGGCGAAGGGACTCCACGATCGAAACGGCTGAACCAACCGTTTCACCGTCCGTTGCGGTCGTAGCCGCACCACCGAAGGCGGCTGACCAGGCAGCGAGCCGCGCGACGGCTTCGTCCATAAGGTCGGCCGTCCATTCCCAGTCGGTGCGGTAATGGCGGGAGAGCAAGGCCAGTCGAATCGCTCGCGGGTCGACGTTCTGGGCGCGTAGTCCGGAGACCAGCACCAAATTGCCGAGCGACTTGCTCATCTTCTCGCCCCGATAGGCGACCATGCCGGTGTGGCTGTACACCCCGGCAAGAGGATGCCCCGACAGCGCCTGGGCATGACCGGCGCTCAGGTCGTGGTGGGGAAAGATCAGGTCTGATCCCCCGCCTTGCACGGTGAAGTCGGTGCCGAGTTCTTTGAGTGCGATGACCGAACACTCGATGTGCCAGCCGGGGCGACCCGCGCCCACGACTGATTCCCACACCGGTTCTCCCTCACGCGCGGCCTTCCACAGCAGCGGGTCGAGCTGATTACGCTTGCCGAACCGGTCGGGGTCGCCGCCGCGATCGGCGGACAGGCGAAGCATGCTGACGAGGTCGAGGTTGCTCTCATCTCCGAGCGTCCAGCCGGTGCTCGCTTCTGCTGCATCAATATCAAAATACAGATCTTCGACGATCACACCGTCGGCGCCGGCGACGGCACCCTCGGTGGGAACTGAATAGGCCAGTCCGGCGGCTTGCAACCGCGCAACCGCCGCAGCAACCTCGTCGATCACCTCGGTCACGGCAACGAAATCATCCGGCGGAATGATGCCCAGAGCTGCCATGTCGGTGCGGAACAGTTCAACCTGAGATTCCGCGAGTTCACGCCAGTCGATTCCGGTGGCGCTCGCCCGTTCCAGAAGCGGGTCGTCCACATCCGTCACATTCTGGGCGTAGTGCACCCGGAAACCGGCGTCAAGCCACACCCGCTGCAGGGTGTCGAAGGCAAGATACGTGTTGGCGTGGCCGATGTGCGTGGCGTCGTAGGGCGTGATGCCGCAGACGTACAGGCGGGCCGCGTCGACGGGCTGGGCCAGCACCAGGCTGTCGGTTCTTGTGTCATGGAGCCACGGTGCACTCGACTCGCCAGGGACAGTTAAAATTTCGGGTCGTTTCCATGCACGCATGCAACCAGCCTAGCTTCGATGAGGGAACCGCTCCGCGAGCCGCTAGGCGGAAATGACGTTCGTGCCCAGGAGCACGAAGAGCACGATGCCGAGGACAACCCGGTACACCACAAACGGCAGAAAACTGCGTTTGGATATGTAGTTCATGAAGAAGGCTATGACTCCGAGGGCCACGAAGAAGGCGATGACCGTGGCGACAAGCGTTTCGAACGGCCCGAAGACTTCCGCTGTGCAGTTGGTTGCCCCGGCCAGGCAAGGCTCAGCGACAGACTTGTACATCTGGTAAAAGCCGCTACCGAGTACGGCGGGAATCGCCAGCAGAAAGGCATAGCGGGCCGCTGCGGCTCGCTCATAGCCGAGGAACAACCCAGCGGTGATTGTGCCTCCCGACCGCGAGACGCCGGGGATCAGCGCCAGGGCCTGCGCAAACCCATAAATCATGCCGTGGCTGTAGGTGATGTCGCGCAGTTGGCGCCGTTTGGCACCAACGTGGTCGGCGATGCCGAGCAGGATGCCAAAGACGATGAGTGTCGTGGCGGTGATCCAGAGCGAACGCAGCACAGTTTCGATCTGATCTTGGAACAAGAGTCCGAGGATGACGATCGGCAGTGAGCCCAAAATGATCAGCCAGCCCATGCGCGCGTCGGGATCCTGGCGGGGGACCCGGCCCGTGAGCGATTTCGCCCACTGGCCGATGATGCGCACGATGTCGCGCCAGAAGAAGATGACGACGGCGGCCTCGGTGCCAATCTGGGTGATGGCGGTGAAACGAGCGCCGGGGTCTGCTCCGGTACCCAGGAACTGGCCGACGATGCGTATGTGGGCACTCGATGAGACGGGAAGAAACTCGGTCAATCCCTGGACCAGGCCCAGGATGATCGCATTCAGAAAATCCACACGTTTCACTTTCTTCGAGGTACCCGAACCCGGCCGGATCGAGCGTGACGCTCAGCGCATCAGTAGCTTGTTAGCAGGTCGGTCAGGACCTGCCTGCCAAACACTAATGCGTCCAGGGGCACACGCTCGTCCACTCCGTGGAACATCGCAGGAAAGTCCAAGTCGGCCGGCAGCCGCAGCGGAGCAAAACCATAGCCCTTGATGCCGAGGGTGCTCAGTGCTTTGTTATCGGTGCCGGCCGACAACAGATAGGGCAACACCGGTGCGCCGGGGTCGTGGCGTTCCAGAGTGGTCACGACGGCCTCGATCAGCGGTCCGCTGAATTCAGTCTCCAGACCGATATCGCGGTGCATGGTGACAATCTCAATATCGGAACCGATAATCTCCTGAATCTGGGCGAGTACAAGGTCTTCTTCTCCCGGCAGCGAACGGATATCCACCAGGGCCTCGGCCGTGTCGGGGATGACGTTGTGCTTGTAGCCGGCGGCCAGGCCGGTCGGGTTCGCTGTTGTGCGCAGGCTGGCCTGGATGAAGCCCGACGCCGTCCCGGTCGCCAGGGCGAGCTCGTCTGGACCGACGCGTTGAGGATCAACGTCGAGAATGCGAGCAATCTCCCCGAGCAGCTGCTCGGTCGTGTCGGTCAGTCGAATGGGCCATTCATGGCGGCCCAGTTTCGCCACGGCCTCAGCGAGCCGGGTGATGGCATTGTTCGGGTGAATGCGGGAGCCGTGCCCCGCATCGCCGCGGGCGACGAGCTTGACCCAGATCAGCGCCTTCTCACCGGTTTGGAGCAGGTAGGCACGTTTGCCACCGAGCGTGATCGAGTACCCGCCGACCTCGCTGATCGCTTCGGTCGCACCGTCGAACAGGTGCGGCTGCTCATCGACGAGAAAGTGGGAGCCGAGCACGCCGCCCGCCTCTTCATCGGCGAAGAAGGCGATGACCAGGTCACGCTCGGGAGCGCCATTGGCGGTGATCACATCCTGCAGCGAGGCCAGAATCATGGCGTCCATATTCTTCATGTCGACCGCGCCACGACCCCACAGCAGGCCGTCCTTGATAATGCCGGCGAAGGGATCAACGCTCCAGTTGGCCGGGTCGGCCGGCACGACATCGAGGTGACCGTGCACAACGAGGGCGTCCTTGGAGGCATCGCGCCCCTTCACCCGCGCCACAACGCTGGTGCGACCGGGCTCTGAATCGAACATCTCGGGCTTCAGGCCGAGATCTCGAAGCTTCTCGGCAACGTACTCGGCGGCATCCGTTTCGCCGTTGGAACGACCCCCACCAAAGTTCGTGGTGTCAAACCGGATCAGATCGCGCGCGATCTCGGCGGTCAAGTCGAGTTTCTGCGGTACACCCCCGAGAGGCATACCCGCTGAATCAGCGGAACTTGCGGTCGGGGACACGTTCGAGGAGGAAGCCATGCTCAAACGCTACCCGTCGGCGCGGGGACGGTGACACAACGGGCGTTCCAATCCGTGCTAAGTTATTACCTCGGCAGCCGGTTCATCCGGAGGCCGTTTCACCCAGTCCGGGTGGCGGAATTGGTAGACGCGCTGGCTTGAGGTGCCAGTGCCCGTTAAGGGCGTGTGGGTTCAATTCCCATCTCGGACACGGAGATTTCTTTCGAGAGATCAACGAGGACTGGTTGAGACAGTTCACAAGGCCGGATCCATTGGATCCGGCCTTGTCTCGTTAACCGGCACCCACCATTACTGCTCGAGACTTCAGGACAGGATGTCCTTGGTCACAAAACGGCTGTAGGCCAAGGCCCCGAAAACTGCCATGTAACCCAGCTGTACGACCGCATTCTGACCGAACGAGCCCAAGTCGAGGGGTTGGCGCAGCAGGTCGGCGAAACCGAGCCAGTGGTGGCTGAACAGCCACGGGTGCAACCAGGACAACTGCGGGATGACATCGAGGATCTGCGCGACTACCGAGACCACGATCGTCGCTGCCATCGCCCCCACGGGAACGTCGGTGAGCGTGGAGATAAACAGGCCGATCATTGACAGGCCCAGCAGGGAGACCGTGACATAGGCGGCCACCAGCAATGAGCGCAGCAGCGACTCGGCCACGCTGATGGTGTCGCCCGATAACAGTGTGACCGGACCGACCGGGAAAAGTAACGCACCGATGAGCGCTCCGGACACCGTGAGCGTCAACGCCGCCACCAGAGCAAACAAGGCCGCCCCAGCATATTTGACCAGAAGCAGGCGCACCCGGCCGGCAGGCGCCACCAGCAGGTAGCGCAGCGTGCCGAGTCCGGCTTCCCCGGCGATCGTATCTCCGGCAACCACACCGATGGTAAGCGGCAAGAATAAGGGAATGGCGACGACCATCGCGGTAAAGCCAACGAACAAGCCGTTCTGGGTCACGCGGTCAAGAAATGGCGGCCCCTCCCCCGGAGCGAGAGTTGACGACGACAGCCGTACGGCGACGGCGAGCAATATCGGGATGAGCGCAAGGGCGACCAGCATCGCCCAGGTGCGGCGACGCCGAAACAGCACGGAAATTTCGGAACTGAGCAGGTCCCATCCGACCCCGCGGCGCAGCGGAAGTCTGTTCTCCTGTGCCGATGATCGCAACTCACTGGACGACATCAAAACCCTCCCCGGTCAGTGCGACGAAGCGTTCCTCGAGGCTCGGCTCCTCCACGGCGAAGCCTCGAATGCGCACCCCGCCGGCCACAAGCGCCGTCACGATGGCCTCCGGCTCCCAGTGGGTGCCGACGAGAGGCGCGACGACGATCGGATCGGCACCATCGACCACCGTAGGCGTCGGCTGCAGCCCGAGGTGCGTGAGCACTCGGACGGCGCCGACGGCATCCGGTGTGCGCACGCTCACCCGCGTCTGACCGACCTGCCGCAGAGCGGCCAAAGTACCCTGGGCGACGATGCTGCCAGCACTCATCACGGCGGCGTGAGTACACATCTGTTCGACCTCGGCAAGCAAATGGCTCGAGACGAACACTGTCGTTCCCTCAGCGGCCAGGGAGCGCACGAGGCTGCGCACTTCCCGGGTGCCCTGGGGATCCAGGCCGTTCGTGGGCTCATCGAGTACGAGCAGTTTCCGTGGGAGCAACAGAGCGTTGGCGATTCCGAGCCGCTGCTTCATTCCGAGCGAGTACGCGTGCACCTTCTTGTCGGCCGCGTGGGAAAGTCCTACGCGTGCAAGTGCCAGCTGGACCCGAGCCCGGCGGGTGACACTCGGCGCGTGCCGATCGGCGGTGTCGAGGCGTCGCAGGTTCGCCGCACCCGAGAGGAAAGGATAGAACGCGGGGCCTTCAACGAGTGCGCCGACGTGCGGCAGGACGTCGTGCAGACGATCCGGCATGCTCTGGCCAAGCACGATGATCGTGCCGCTAGTCGCCCGGCTGAGCGCCAGCAGCATGCGGATGCTCGTGGTCTTGCCTGAACCGTTCGGGCCCAGGAAGCCGAAGACCGATCCTCGCGGTACCGCCAAGTCGATGCCGTTCACGGCGGTTTGAGTGCCAAACCGTTTGGTGAGGCCTCGACTCTCGATCGCGAGGTCGAGAGCCGGGGCCTCGCCGTTCACAGTGTCGTGCACATCATTGCGACGACGATTGCTCCGCGGCGGCCTGAAGGCTGGCCAGCGGAGCCGCGCCGGCGAACACACGACCGTCTGCGGTCAGGAAGACCGTCAGCAGGGAGGTAGTCAGGGCGCGACCACCGTCCACGGCTGAGGTCAGCTGCTCGAGCATGGGGTTGTCGCCCAGTTCGGCGGGCACGGCGATTGCGGGCAATTCAATGATGCTGGACCAGCCGGTTCCTGTGACGACGGTTAGGTCGCCGGCAGCGGGAGCGTGTTCCCCATGGTGGTCGGCCGCGGCGGCGTCGCGCAGCGGCGGCAGTGCCTGCTCCGTCACAGTGGCGTTGACCGGTGGAACGAAGTCGAACAGGTCGGAGGACGGGGCTGCGAAGTCAATTGCCGTGAAACCAACCTGTAGCGCCGGTTTGCTCTGCCCCTGGGCGAGCACGGTCACTCGCAATGGCAGGCCGGTCTCGGAGTCAACCGAGATTGACACAGACTGAACGAGGGTGTCGGCCCCCTTCGGCGTGAGCACCAGCTGGTAGACGGTCCGCCCGGCGACGCGGGTGTCCGTGCCGACCGAGACCGTCGTGCCGGGGTCGAGCTGGCTCAGGAGCCGCTCTGCGAGTTCAGCCGGGCTCGACAGGTCGGCGGGAAGCTCTGACTGCAGGTCGGCGAATTTCGCGGGGGCGGTGTCGGCAGGCTGCGCCGGAAGGCTCAGGTGAGTCGCCGCATTGTTGCTGGAGTCGTACAGCCAGACGTCGTTGCCGTTGTGGATGACGTCACGTTCAGCCAGGTGATCCTTGATCTGTATGCGGGATTGCTTCTCGCCACCGACATAGACGCGAAATTCGTGTGACCCGCTGAGCAATTCGACAGCCGTCGTCAGCACCCCGGTCGACGATGCCCCCGGGCCGACGTCGCCCGAGCTATTCGGCATGCCCGCGCTGACATCGAACACTGGCAGTCCGAGATCAGAGGATTGGGAAACCGTTCCGGAGAACGCCGACACCGTGCTGTCGTTCACGAGGAGGAGAACCTGCTCGGGTGTTTTGTCGGGCAGGTCGACGGCGGCATCGGCCTGAAGTGGCACGGCGATAACCGCCGAGACGACGAGAGCCGGTACGACAAAGGCGGGAAGCCATTTGACAGAGTTGCGAGACACGATCAACGACCTGGTGCTTTCATAAACCGATCGTACGCCCCGCCGGCGGCTGTTTGCCGTGGGATCAGCGTATTTTCAGGTCCCCGCATCAAGTGTCAGGTCTGGTCAAGCATCCAGTGTCAGGCCGGTTCGCCCTGGCTCGGCGCCTCGTCGGTGATACCGATGAACTGGCTGCCGATGCCATCGCACTCGATGCGACCGAATCCGGCGGCCGGCTCTGGCAATTCGTCGAAGCCATGATTCGAGCAGCTGATGTAGGTGAACTGCGGCCACCATTTCTTCGGGCGCACAGCTTCGGTATACCCGCAGATCGTGCAGGTGAGCTGCACCCAGACCGGCTTCTTTCCGGTGCGATTGGCGCGCGACTGGACCAGCCAGGCAGGCGGCTCGGCCTCGAGTTTGGCCAGCTGTCCCTCGCTCAGGCGCGAAGGAATGCCGTGGCGTGCCGCCATTTCCAGCGGAATGTCCAGGCGCAGTGCTACTTCTCGTCGCGTAATCATCTTCCACAACGATAGGCGCTTGTCTGCGCCGGTGCAGCACAGCTTTGTCGTCGGAAACCGACTTTCAGCACCGGCCGTCATGGGACAATGGCCAAATGCCTACGACTGTGTCTCCCCTGGGATTGCTACTCGACGTCGACGGCCCGATTGCCAGCCCGATCACCCGCACCATTGCAACGCCGAGCATTCTGACCGATCTGATCACCCTCGCGGCCGGACACGTGCCGATCGCCTTCATCACGGGGCGGTCCGCCGATTTTATTCGTGAGCAGGTTGTCGCCCCGCTCGTGGCCGCCGGGCTGCCCGACACCGTTCGCATGTACGGCGTCTGCGAGAAGGGCGCTGTGTGGTTTCCGATCGGGCCGGACGGCATGGGTGAGGTGGTAGTCGATCGGTCTGTGGCTTTACCCCCTGCGGTCATCGACGAGGTGCGTCAGCTGGTCCTGGAATCGTTTGCAGCCGAGATGTTCTTTGACGAGACCAAACAGGCCATGATTTCGGTCGAGCAGCGCACCGATGTCAGCGCCGCCGACTTTCGGGCACGCCAACCCGACTTCAATGACCGGGCCGTTGCCATCATGGTGAAGCACGGCCTCGGCGTGCGCTTCGACGACCGTGAATTCACCGATGCGTCGGGCGCGGTTCCGTTCCGGCTGGATGCCACGATCATCTCGACCGATATCGAATCGGTCACGCTCGACAAGGACCATGCGGCGAAGCGCGCGCTGGCCTACTTCGCGCTGAACGGCCCACTCCCCCGGCTGTGGCGTTCCGTCGGCGATTCCCGCAGCGACTACCGCATGGCCGATCACCTGCACGAGGCCGGCTACGACGTGTCCCACGTCGATGTGCGGCCATCCGATGGAATCCTGGACCGGCCGTACCCGATCATCGTGATCGGCGACCAGATTCACGACGAAGCCGGGGCAACTTTTCTGCACTACTGGGTCGAGAAACTGGCTCTGCCCGCGTAATACCGCCCGATGGATGGGGCTGTGACAGGTCTCGGTGGTCTCGAACGTTCAGGTGTTGACGAAGCGGATGCCGTTTTGCAGCGTGCTCCGCAGTTCGAAAATTTTCTCGAAGCTGCCTCGCTCCATTCCGGAGAGTCCCTCACGCAGCACGCCGACAAGGCGCGAACGCGGGATCACGAGGATCATCGGTCGGCGGCCACGTTTGGGCAGCGACAGGGGGTCACTGAGTGTCCCGTCCGGCACCACGACGATCAGGCCGGTGAAACGCACTTTCAGACCGCGACTGATCATGCGAGCGGCGGCTTCGAACCGATGGATCGCGCGTTCGTCCTCCGGCAGGTCGACGCCGACCAGTTCGCCACGGCGTAGCTGCACCTCTCCGCCCCAGTCTTCGGAGAGTATGCCGAACAGACCGGCCGGGCCGAGGATGATGTGGTCGAGTTTGTCGGTTTGTCCGCCGGTATCGATGTCGTGCCAGGCCGTGAACCCAATACCGAGGTTGGCCACCAGCTGGGCGGTGGCCTCTTCGGCGAGGGCTTTGGCCAGGCAGTGCCGCACCAGTTTGGGGGCGCTACGGATAAGAGCCGGGGCGTACGGGTCGTCGATGACCGTGCCGCGGCCGGCCCATTCGCGCACTAAATCGAGGTATCTCAGCCGTGCCTGACCGCCGGGGTGACCGTGCATGCGGGTTTTCAGGCTGGACTTTGTGGCCGGGCCGCGGGTGGACGGCGCGGCGTATGCATCCGCTGTGGGCGTCTGCTCGGGGTCGCCGAAACGTCGACGGTCATACGCTGCCCGATTTTCGGGGCTTCCGATGCGTTCCCAGGCGAGCTGCACGGCATGGAATTTGCTCGCGCTGCCACCGACATCGGGGTGGGTTTGGCGCAAGAGCAGCCGATAGGCGCGACGCAACTCATCAGCGGTCGCGGTCGGACTCACGCCGAGGACCTCGTAAGGGGTGGATGCGGCAGGGCTGTCTTGCATCCTGGGCGGGGCCTTTCAGTGTTCGGGGAAATCGAAGCGAAATCGAGCAGGACCTAACGTTACCCTGCGATTCTGACACTGCGCCGAGGGTGCCTTGCGGGGTTGACCGGCCCATTATGTGCCACGATCAGCCTGTGACCATTCCGCTCGCACATCTGCACCGTTCCAGCACGAGGCTGTTCGTCATGCTCGTGGTCGGACTTGTGGTGGGAGTGGTGGCCGACGCCCGGGGCGATTGGGCCTTCGCCGTGATCCTCGGCTGGGCTGCAGCCTGCGTGACCTACATCGGCTGGGTCTGGATCGTCATCGGCCGCCTCGACGCGGACGGGACGGCCAGGCACGCGACCCGCGAAGATCCGTCCAGAGTCGTCTCCGAATCTCTCATTCTTCTCGCCGGACTGGCCAGTCTCGGTGCGATCGTCGTGTTGCTGCTCGGAACGACAGTGACGTCGGGGTCGCAGCGCGGGCTGCTGGCCGGCGTGGCCAGTGCGAGCGTTGCTCTGTCGTGGGCTCTGGTCCACACCCTCTTCACGCTGCGCTACGCGTCGCTGTATTACAGCGACTCCCCCGGCGGCATCGACTTCAATCAGACTGAGCCGCCGCGCTATGGCGATTTCGCCTACCTGGCCTTCACTATCGGCATGACCTATCAGGTCTCCGACACCAACATTCAGACTCACGCGTTGCGGATGACGACGCTGCGGCACGCTCTGCTGGCGTTTCCGTTCGGCTCGGTCATTCTCGCCACACTCATCAACCTTGTGGCCGGTCTGCTGCACTAGCAGTCAGATGCGCCTGCTGAGGTGTGCGCGGCCTCCGGAGTCAGTTGCGCAGCAGGTGGAACGGAATGGCCATGGAGAGGGACACGCACAAAATCCCGCCGATGAAGATCGGTGCCATGAGGGACGTGACGGCGAAGGCCAGGCCGAACAGCCAGAGGCCGAGGACAAAGATCGCAAACGCGACGATGAAGGCGACGATGTTCATGGGGTGGTCCTTTCACGGCAGCGCCCGCGTAATTTCGCCACGTCACTGATTTGAGCGTACTGGTTTATGTGTACTGAATCGAGCGTACCGGTTGAGACCGGGCGCCATTACATCGAATCGCCGTTGAGCGGCTCGATCAGTTCGGGCCCGTTTCCCTTCACCGGCGCTACCTCATAGAAGTTGAGCGATTCCATGACTGTCCGCGATACTGCAACGGCGGCGTCTACGAGCGCTTGGTCGCCCTGGGTAGCCGGAGCCAACCATTGGTCCCACCACTCTTCCGGCAGAGCAACGGGGCTACGGTCGTGAATCTGCGCGAGCGGACCCTCGGCATCCGCCGTCAAAATGGTCGCGGACAGCACCCATCGTGCCGGATCGCGGTCGTCGGCGGCCGGATTCTTCCACCAGGAATACAGTCCGGCGAAGGCGAGCGGCATGCCGTCGTCGGAATGGATGAAGTACGGAGTCTTGACGGTCCCCACGGTGTGCCACTCGAAGTATCCGGTAGCCGGCACAAGGGCGCGCCGTGAACGCACGGAAGCTGTGAAGGTCGGCTTTTCGGCGGCTGTTTCCGCCCGCGCATTGAAAGTCGGAAATTTCGACGTGGATTCCGTCGCGAAAGAGGGAATCAACGACCAGCGGGCCGATTCAAGCCGGCGTACGGCCGGGTCGGTTTTCGCGGATTCGAGCACGATCGGAATCTGCTCGGTCGGTCGGATATTCCAGGACGGCTCCGGCAGATTCTCCCCCTCATGTTCGACATCGAACATTGCAGCCAGATCGGACGCTGTATCGGAAATGATGAATCGACCACACATACGTCCAGAATACCGGCGCTGCGTTTCCCGCGCAGCACGAGTCGTTCCGAACGGGGCGCGAGTCTTCCGCTAGCGTCGATGCAATGGACGATCGATACAGTGCAGACGTGCTCTCCCCCGGTTGGCGTGATGCCGGCCGCATTATCATCCCGACGCAGGAGGCCACGCGTGACCTGGTCGTCGAGGAAGTCGCGACCGGCTTCTGCGGCGCCGTCATACGGGTGGAAAAGAAGGTTGTCACGCTCGAAGACCGGCATGGCTTGCTTCGGCTGTTCCCGCTGGGCTCCGGCTTTCTGATCGACGGCAGTCCGGTCACCCTGGTTGCTCCGACGATGGCGGCTGCCGTCGGCCGGGCGCGCACGGCGTCAGGGTCGACCGCCGTCCCCGATGCCCCGGCGCGGGTTGCCAGGGCCAGCCGCATCTTTGTTGAGGGGCGTCACGATGCTGAACTGGTCGAAAAGGTCTGGGGCGCCGATCTGCGCATCGAAGGGATCGCCGTGGAATACATCGAGGGAGTCGACAATCTCGACGCAATTCTGCGGGAATTTCGGCCGGGAACCGGGCGTCGCGTCGGCGTCCTGGTGGACCATCTCGTACCGGGCTCGAAGGAGAGCCGCATCGCCGAAGCCGTTGCGCGTGGGCCGTTCGCGGCGAGCGTGCTCGTTGTGGGGCATCCGTTCGTCGACGTCTGGCAGTCGGTGAAACCGGCCAGGGTGGGTTTGACGGCCTGGCCCGCCATTCCCCGAAACATTGAGTGGAAGCACGGCATCTGTGATGTGCTCGGCTGGCCGCACGATGAGCAGGCCGACATTGCTCGGGCGTGGCAGCGAATTCTCGGCCGGGTGCGTACCTTTGCCGATCTTGAACCCGAACTTCTCGGGCGTGTGGAACACCTAATCGACTTCGTGACCGCCGAATGACACGCCTTGGTCACATTCGTAAAAAAGTCACTGACCGCGTTGCGGGCAGTCGTACACCGGGAATTCACGGGCCTTTTCGCGGCAAAGGTAACGCTTTCCTGTCAAAAACTGCGGGAATTCGGAATCCATCCAGACTTGTGGGCTAGTGTGGGTAACGAAGTTGTAGTGCTTGCACGTCTTAAACGTATTGATCGTGGTTCATCTGGATCACAGTCAGTGCGCCACATTCCTTTCGGAAGCGGACGACGAATACCGCGACGAACGGTCCCGACAGTCGGGGCCGGTCTAACACTCCTGGAGGAGTTTTACAAATGGCAACAGGTACCGTGAAATGGTTCAACGCTGAAAAGGGCTTCGGCTTTATCGCACCCGACGACGGAAGCGCCGATGTGTTCGCGCACTACTCCGCGATCGCGTCGAATGGCTACAAGTCCCTCGATGAGAACCAGAAGGTCGAGTTCGAGGTAACCCAGGGACCCAAGGGTCCTCAGGCCGAGAACATCCGCGCCCTCTAAATAGAGCTTGCGAAGAACGCCTCCCGCTTCGGCGGGGGGCGTTCTTGTTTTAACCAGCGGCCCTTGTGTGTATCCAGCGGCCCCCGTGCTATGTCCTGCGACCTCTGGCGAGTCAATCCGTCCGGCCCTCGTCTACTCGCTCACCGGCCGCGCCGGAGTGTGTCGCTTCGCGCTGCGCCAGGTAACGTTCCACGCGTCGGTCGGGTACCAGCCAGATCAGCGCGACAACGCAAAAGACGGCGAGCGACAGCCCGGGGTGTACGAACGCGCTGAGTATTCCGGCGAGGTAGAGGAATGGGGAGGACTTGCCCTTCCAATCTCGACCGAGCGCCTGCACGAGCGCTCCGTCTGGACCTTGCAGACGTTCCAAGGCCGTCTGGAGCACGAAGAATGCGATGGACGCGAACAGCAGGTTGAGCCCGTAGACCATGACGGGGACCTGCGCAAAGGCCGATTCGTCCGACCACCGCGTCGTGAACGGAAACAGTGAGAGCCAGAACAACAGGTGCAGGTTGGCCCAGAGGACGGTGCCGTTCACGCGGCTCGCCAACTTAATCAGATGATGATGGTTGTTCCAGTAGATCCCGACGTAGACAAAACTCAGCAGGTAGCTGAGCATCGTGGGAACTACCGATACCAACCCCGGCCAGGTAGGTTCCTCTGGCACCCGCAGTTCCAGCACCATGATCGTGATGATGATCGCCAGCACACCGTCGCTGAACGCTTCGAGCCGATTCTTGTTCATGCCCTCTCCTTGTTCGAGGGCATCGTAGAACTACTTGACCAGGTCCTGCCAGCCATCACCGTCGACGTACTCAAAGATCAGGTTCGTCTCGGTGTGGGCAACGGCCGGATGCTCTGCCAAATGTTCCAGCACGAAATCACGCAGATCGGACGCATCCGCTGCAGCCACGTGCAGCAGGTAGTCGTCGGCCCCTGCGGTGTGGAACAGTCCGATCACGCCGGGCCAGTGCGGTGCGGCGTCGCGAAAGTCGTCGATCTGCACCCTGGCATGCTTGGCCAGCCGAACCGAAATGAGAGCCTGCAGGCTGGCGCCCAGCGCGGCAAGGTCGATATTGGCGCGGTAGCCACGTATGTGGCCGAGCTGCTGAAGCCGACGCAGCCGTAGCGATACAGTGGACTCGGCGACACCGATCTCGCTTGCCAGGGCCGCCCCCGATGCTCGGGCGTTCACGGACAGGGCGCGCAGCAGTGCACGGTCAACCCGGTCAAGTTCCGGCTTCTTCGATTCCATCAGGACACTCCCTCGTTATCAAGGAGTTTATGCGATTGGGGTTGTGGTTTTGCAAGAGTCTGCAGACTCTCTTGCAGAACTAGGCAGAATCTGCTTCTGCAATGGGCATGCTGCCACCGTTGCCACATATCGAAACCCTTGCCGTACATGCCGGAATATACGGCCTCACCGAGGCCGGAATCCACGTTGCCAGTATCGATTTGTCGACGACGAATCCGCTGGACGGAATCGAGTCGGGTGGTGACTCGTACGAGAATCTGGCCTCCGGCGGCACCCCGGGCCCCGGGGACTCCGCGGTCTTCCCGGTCAGGATCCCGAGGGTTTGATCGGGCGCCAGTGTTCCGGCGCCGGATCACTCCTGGCCCTGGATCTGGGAGATTATGCGACGGCCCGGCGCTTCACGGAGGCGCTGCGGCTGATCACTCATGCCGTGTCGCGCGGGGGTGTCGACTCCCTGGTGCAGCATCCGGCCTCGCTGACACACCGGCCGGTCGCGGCTGCGGCACGGCCGGCCGCCGGCATCGTGCGCATCTCCATCGGCCTTGAGCACGTTGATGACCTCATGGACGATATTCGCACCGCCCTGATGGTCGCTCGCGTGCCGATTGGGTCTGCGGTGACCGGATGATCGGTGGAGCCGCCGGCCTAACTGCGACCGAGGCGACGGCGCAGCAGATCGATGCGCATCTGCAACTGGGTGACGCTGGCCTGGGCGACCGCGGGACCGCCACACAGCCGGCGCAGCTCGGCGTGAATCATGCCGTGCGGTTCGTTGGCGAGTTTCGACCACATGCCCACCAGACTGGACAGCAGGGTGCGCTGTTCCTTGAGCGTGCGATACAGGGGCGGTGGCTCGATCGGGGCGATCTCACCGCTCACCGGGTCTTTACGCTTGTCGGTGGAACGCTTGGACTGCCGGGACTGGCGTTGCCGCAGTAGCTCAGAAACCTGCTCGGGCTCCAGCAGCCCCGGAATCCCGATGAAATCAAATTCCTCGTCGGTCCCCGGTTCGGCCAGCTCCCCGAACTCGTCCCCGTCAAACAGGACCATGTCGAAGGTCGCCTGCGAATCCAGGGCCTGCCAGGTGAGATCGTCCTGGCCCAGTTCATCCGAGGCCTTGTCTTCCTTGTTTGCCGCGGCGACCATCGCATCTTCGGGGTTGTACATGCCATCGTCGCCGTCTTCACGATTGCTGCGATCGAGGGCGTGGTCGCGTTCACGTTCGAGCGCGTTGGCGAGGCTGAGCAGGCCGGGAACGTTCGGTAGAAAAATGGATGCTGTTTCGCCACGTCGGCGGGCTCGCACGAAACGGCCGATCGCCTGGGCGAAGTAGAGCGGTGTGGCGGCGCTCGTCGCGTAGACGCCGACGGCGAGGCGCGGAACATCAACGCCCTCGGACACCATGCGAACGGCGACCATCCAACGACGAGTGTTCTTGGAGAACTCGTCGATGCGATCGCTCGACTCCTTCTCGTCAGAGAGCACGATGGTGACCGGCTCTCGACAAATATCCTCCAGGATGGCGGCGTAGGCACGTGCGGTGGTCTGGTCGGTGGCTATGACCAGACCGCCGGCATCCGGTATGCCGTGCCGCACCTCGGTCAGGCGGTAATTCGCGGCACGCAGCACGGAGGGGATCCACTGTCCGGTGGGCTCAAGCGCGGTGCGCCAGGCTTGGCTGGTGATGTCCTTGGTATTGCCCTCGCCGAGCTTGGCTTCCATCTCGTCGCCGGCTCTGGTGCGCCACTTCATGTGCCCGGCATAGACCATGAACATCACCGGACGCACCACGCCGTCGGCGAGGGCCCGGCCATAGCCGTAGGAGTAGTCGCTCTGCGACATGCGAATGCCGTGTTTGTCGGGCAGGTAGCTGACGAACGGGATCGGCGCGGTATCGGAGCGGAACGGGGTACCGGTCAGCGACAGCCGGCGCGTGGCCGGACCGAAGGCCTCGCGAATCGCGTCGCCCCAGCTCAGAGCGTCTCCCCCATGGTGAATCTCGTCGAGGATGACGAGCGTGCGACTCGACTCTGTCAGCCGTTTGTGCAGCGCAGCGCGCGCCGCAACCTGGGCGTACGTGACGACGACGCCGTGGTAATGGCTGCCGTAGCTCCGGTCGGCATTCTTGAACATCGGATCGAGACGGATGCCCGCACGCGCCGCCGCATCCGCCCACTGGTTCTTGAGATGCTCAGTGGGAGCGACGACTGTGATGCGGTCGACGGTGCGGCGGGAACGCAGCTCGGCGGCGAGCCGCAGGGCGAATGTCGTCTTGCCTGCTCCCGGGGTGGCCGCGGCCAGAAAGTCGCGTGGCTCATGCACAAAGTAGGCCTCGAGCGCCTCGGCCTGCCAGGCACGCAGTTTGCCGGCGGTGCCCCAGGCCGCTCGTTCCGGGAAGGCCGGCGAGAGGTGTTCGGCTGCACTCGTGCCCTGTGCAGGACCGAAAGCCGATGGAGTATTCACTTCTCCCAAATCTACCAAAGCCCGACGACCTTCGCGTGCGCCGACGGGGTTCGACCCACGACTGGATAATCAGACAGAATGGGTCGATGACGAAGCAACAACATCCATGGTCGCGCTACGTCGCGCTCGGCGATTCGTTCACCGAGGGCATCGGCGACCCGGAACCGCAGAGCCCCGGCGGCCACCGAGGCTGGGCCGATCGGGTCGCCGAGATTCTGAGTGACGGCACCGAGGACTTCGCCTACGCCAACCTCGCCGTGCGTGGCAAACTCATCGCACAGATTGCCGACGAACAGATCACTCCTGCCCTGGCATTACGCCCGGATCTGATCACCATTTCCGCCGGCGGCAACGACGTGATTCGTCCAGGAACCGACCCGGATCTGATTGCGGCCCGCTGCGACGAGGCGATCTCCCGGCTCAGCCAGGACGGTGCGACGATCGTTTTGTTCACGGGCGCCGATGTGGGATTCTCCCCCGTTTTTCGCAGCATTCGCGGCAAGGTCGCGATCTACAACGAGAACATCAGGGCCATCGCGACGAAGTACGACTGCATCGTGGCCGATATGTGGCAGCTGACCGAGATACAGGACCCGCGCATGTGGGCTCCCGACCGGTTGCACCTGAACGCGCTCGGGCACCACACCGTGGCGCGCATGGTTCTGCAGACACTGAATGTGCACAATTCCCTCGAACCGAGCGCACCAGAACCGATGCCGGGCACCACCTGGCGCCAGGCTCGCACCGAGGACATCGCCTGGGCACGCGAGTACCTCGTGCCGTGGGTGCTGCGACGGGTGCGTCACCAGTCTTCGGGTGATCACGTGCTGCCCAAACGCCCAGAGGCCGGTCCGTTGACGTTACCCAGGGCCTGATCAACCCCGGAAATCAATGCCGTTCAGACGGCGCAAACCGCGCGATCGGATTTGAGAGCGACCCCGCCCGCTGCAACGATGACGATGGGTCTGCCAGGTCGAGCATCGCCGTATTGTCACGCAGCTGCAGGCGGTTCAGGCAGGACAGCGGAAACTCTGGCGCGAACAGGTCATGTTTGGCGAATTCCGCGGCCAGCTCTGGTGCACCAGCCTGGTAGGCGCAGATCGTTCCGGCGACCAGCGCCCAGAAGTCGTCCTCTGGCAGTAGGGGGCCGGAGAGACCGGCGTCGCCGGCGAGTATGTCAGCGAGGAACCGGAAGAAGCAATCAAAAACGTCGGTGAAGATGGTCAGAACGTGTTCCTCGACAGGGACCTGCACTCGAATGCGGCGCACCGACTCTGGCAGTGGAGTCCGTTCGCCCATCACGACGATTTCCTCAGCGATATCCTTCATCAGGATGCGCACCGGGATGCCGTCGGCGAGTACGAGGATCACGTTCTCACCGTGGGGCATGTAGGCGAGCTCGTACGCGTACAGGCAATGCACGAGCGGTACGAGGTATGCGCGCAGGTACCGGCTCACCCAGTCGGCCGCGGTGAGTCCGGACTGTTGGATCAGTGCAGCGACGAGCGGACGGCCTGCTTCGTCACGGTGCAGGAGACTCGCCATTGTGGCGACGCGTTCGCCCGTTGCGAGCAGGGGAAGCGGGCTCTCACGCCACAGTGCGGACAGCATCTTCTGATAGGGCGACCCGGCCGGGGACGCGGCCTCGTAGTAGCGGTTGTGGTAGCCGACAGCCGCCACCTCCCGCAGAATCCCAAAGCGCACGTTTTGCAGTTGCGGGTCATTCTGCACGAGGCGCTGCAGCCAGTCGTTGATGGCGGGCGTGTGCTCCATATACTGCGGCGACAATCCGCGCATGAATCCCATATTCAGAACCGACAGCGCTGTTTTCACATAGCAGCGTTGCGGTTTGTCGAGGTTGAAAAAGGTGCGGATTGACTGCTGGGCCTGGTATCGGTCGACACCGACGCCAAGGTAGACGACGTCGTGTCGAGCGATGTCGGCCGCGAAGGTGACCGTGAGCTTGTTCTCCCACTGCCACGGGTGCACGGGCATGAACAGGTAGTCGGCGGCGTCGAGTCCGAACGCCTCCAACCGAGCACTGAAACGAACACGGGTTTCAGAGCCGAGTTCCTGCTGCAGGTGGTCGTCGTAGCTGAGACTGCTGCTCGCGGTGAACACCGCTTTGCGGCGGGTAACGGCGACCCAGACCAGGTGCACCGGCGCGCCGGTCTCCGGGGCATACGCGAGGT
>Ga0307486_1000997_pt1 | contig 23236 bp, 21 predicted proteins | sample CBIW02metaG_FD_203663 | JGI IMG/M metagenome (GOLD analysis project Ga0307486, IMG submission 203663) | Sea-ice brine microbial communities from Beaufort Sea near Barrow, Alaska, United States - CBIW 0.2 | ecosystem: Environmental > Aquatic > Marine > Coastal | place: USA: Alaska | collected...
CCAGGTGGGTCCAGTGATACAAAGGATTTCTAAGTGTACTGGGCACCGTTTTTGCCCAGGCCCCAAATTTTTCCTTGTCGGAAGCACCGCCTGTAATATATTTTTCATCTACTCCAAGGGTGCGCATCGCTCGCCACTTATAGTGATCGCCAGAAATCCACAATTGCGAAATATTATCATATTTTCGATCTTCGGATATTTCCTTAGGGGATAAATGACAGTGATAATCGATAATAGGTTGTTCGGCCGCATAATTGTAATACAATTCTTCTGCATATTTATTCTGCAGTAAAAAATTATTGTTTATAAATGTTTTATTTTTCATGTGTATATTCTACTCTTGAAGCGGATTCCCTATAATTATCGGGAATCATTCATTGAATCATTTCCCTGTTTGGGAAACTCATTTCTCATGAATACTGCATCCTATTAAAAAATTTATTCATTCATAGGTTTACCTATGGTGGCCAGAATTCCTCCGTCTACATAAATAATTTGCCCGTTAATAAAGCTGCTTGCTTCCGAAGCGAGGAAAACTGCTGTCCCGGCCAAATCCTCAGGGTTTCCCCATCGGCCTTCCGGGGTTCGGTTAATAATAAAATCGTTAAATGGATTTCCTTCCACACGAATAGGTTCGGTTTGTTATTACTATGGTTTTCATGTAAAAGTTACATTAGTTAATGTAGCTTTTACAAAGTTTAAATATTTGCTCTAAAGCAATCCATTTTTCACCATCTTTAGCCCAAGGTAATTCTTGCTGATAGTTCCACATAAGATTTTCCCATTCCTGTACTTTTGGATTATTAGCATCCATTTCTGCTTTCTTTGTAGGGTCAAATGTTTCATCTACTTCCATAATCATGAACATACGGTTCCCTGTTAAGTAAATTTCCATATTCACAATACCTGCATCTCTAATACTTTTAGTTATTTCTGGCCATGCTTTACTTTTTGCATGATATGATTTATATTCTTCAATTAATTTTGAATCATCTTTTAAATCACAAGAATAGCAAAACCTTTTAGTACTCATAATTTGTTATTTTGAAGTTTTAAACATTGCATAACCATAATGCGACACTACTGCTAAGCAAATTAAAGGTAAAATAAACGAAAAATTTACTTCGGGAATAAACCCTAATATCTTAACATCGGAAAACCCAGAACCACCCCAATCTAAAATACTTCCTTGTAAAACTGGCAATAAAGCCCCCCCTACAATGGCCATAACTAATCCTGCCGAACCTATTTTAGCTTCTTCTCCCATGTTTTTTAATGCAATTCCGTATATAGTTGGGAACATGATTGACATAAAAATTGAGACACTTACTAAGGAGAATAAACCTAACATTCCTGGTAATAAAATAGCTCCAGCACTACAAATAACACCGCCAATACCATATAACATAAGCATTTTTGAAGGGTCTATTTTTCGCATTAAGGCAGTTCCAATCCATCTTCCAACCAAAAATAAAATCATTGCAGCAATATTATAATAAGTAGCCGTTAGTTCCCAACCATAAGTATCATTCAAATTATCAACATATTGAAAAATATAAGTCCAACACATAATTTGGGCACCAACATAAAATGCCTGGGCAATGACGCCATGTTTGTAATTTCTATTGGTAAATAATTTTTTGAAAGATTCAGATAATCCCATTTTATCTTCTTTTGCCGTTTTTGGTATTTTTGTAAATATTATAATGGCCATAATAACCAGCACTAAAGTTCCTAAAGCAATGTAAGGCACGCTAATAATTCCTAAATCATTTTCTCTAATGGCAGCTAATTGAACAGAACGTAAGGCGTTGTAAGCTTCCGTTGAATAATCATCAGAACGTAGTGCACCAATAACAAAAACTTGAGCAATAATCATCCCTGTTAAAGAACCCATAGGATTGAAAGCCTGTGCTAAATTCAAACGTTGTGTTGCCGTTTCCTTAGCTCCTAAATATAATATCAGTGGATTTGAAGTGGTTTCTAAAAATGCCAATCCGCAGGTGATAATCCATAATGAAATTAAAAAATAAATATACTCATGATATGCCGCTGCTGGATAAAATAAAAATGCTCCTAAAGCGTATAGTGTTAACCCTAAAATTATTCCTGATTTATAACTATATTTTCTAATAAATAATGCAGCTGGTAATGCCATAAAGAAATAGCCAAAATAGAAAGCGAATTGTACTAATGATGCTTGTGTATTTGAGAGTTCTGGCATAACCTTTTTAAATGCCGATACCATTGGATTTGTTAAATCATTCGCAATACCCCATAATGCAAATAAAGAAGTAATAATAATGAATGGAAATAATAATTGTTTGCTTATTATTGGTGCTTTTGGTTTATTCATAAGTTTTGTTGCTTAATGGGGTTACAATTGAGTCCAGGTTTAACGGATTAATTATAAAGTTTATCTTGAATAGGTTATTATATTAGTAATCTCATCAAATATGGATTCTGGTAATTTACCTTCATCCCAAGCATCGAGTAAATCAATTAATTGCTCTTTTGTAGTTGGTCCTACAACAACTCTATCCGCCTCTTTAGTTGAAAATGCATATCGCAATGCCAGTCTGGATAACGGAATGTTATGTTTTTTTGCTATATCGTTAACTTTAAGAGCTATATCAACATCCAAATTTGTAATCCACTCATTATTTGGGCGTTCTTTGCTGTATGCTTCAAGTCTTCTACCTAACAATCCCATATGCAATGCTGAAGCAGCATAGTAAGCCATATTTTCTTTTTGAATTTGAGGAATGTCCTTTTTAAATCCAGAAAGATTACAAGCGTCTAATTTCAAAAAACCAGAAAGTACATCAAAATTTTCCTTGATCATGAACGGATAAAATCTATCTATCGAATTTCCACCAATACCTAAGCTTTTTACAACGCCTTCTTTCTTGAATGATTGTAAACAGTCCATAATGGTATCCATTTTTTCAATAGGGACCAAATGTGGTTCGTGCAAGAACAATAGGTCAATGGAATCTATTCCAAGAACTTCTAAACTTTCATATACACTTTTACGCATGGTTTCAGGAGAATAATCTACAATACAGTCATCAGCTTTATCAGCTTTTAATCTGCCTACTTTGGTGCTTATAAATGGTTTCTCTCCAGACCATTGTTTTAACGTTTTTCCTAAATATTCTTGTGATTTATTATACGATGGCGCTGTATCAAAAACACTTACACCGTTTTCAAGCGCATAGAGTAAAGTGTTAACAGCATCTTTTTCTTTAATAGGCCTCCATACCCCTCCAAGTCCAGAGCACCCACAAACCAGCCTGCTTTGATTGTTAAAAAATTCACTTTTTTTGTAACCACCTTTAATATATGTGGGTTTTATACTCATATTTTATAAGTTATAAAATTCAATAGCGTTTTTTCCCATTATGGCATCTTGCTCTAATGGACTTAATGTTGCTATAAAATTGGTTACTAGTTCTTTTACTTTTTTATAATTACCAGCAACTAAACACACAGGCCAATCGGAGCCAAACATAATCCTATTGGTTCCAAAAGCTTCAAGCGTTAATGAGATATAGGGTTCTATTTGCTGGGGAGTCCAAGTGTTATAATCTGCTTCAGTAATTATCCCGGAAAGTTTACAATACACATTTTTTTGCTTACCAATTTCTGTCATTAATGCTGCCCAACCATCAAAAAATCCATCTTTAATATATGGTTTTGCAATGTGATCGATAACAAATTTTTGATTTGGGAATTTCTTTACAAACTCTAAGGTAGCTCCTAATTGATGTGGAAATATTAAAATATCATAAGTAAAATTGTATTTTTCCAATAATGAAATCCCGTTTAAAAAAGCAGGACGCAATAAAAAATTGTGGTCTGCTTCGCCTTGTACAATATGCCTAAATCCTTTAACTTTTTCAATCGTACTATAATGATTTAATGTGTCATCAATATTTTCCGCTCTTAAATCTACCCAACCAACAATTCCTTTTATAAAATCATTTTCGGAAGCAAGTTTTATAAGGAAATCTGTTTCTTCTAAAGTTTGATCTGCTTGAACTACGACACAGCCATCAACCCCATTTTCGGTAAATACTTTTTTTAAATCTGAAGGCGTGAAATCTCTACGAATAACAGACATATCATCATCTAGCCATGCGTGTTTTACAGGTTCATAATTCCAAAAATGTTGATGCGAATCGATTATCATAAACTATTTTGTAAAATTCTCTAAAGCGGTTTTCATACCATTATTTAAAATGGTTTCTAAATGTGAAGTAACTTCTTCTTGAAGTCCATAAATTTCAGTTAAATCTATCCCCCAAAAACTGGTGTTGGTTAACACTTCTGAAACAACTTCCTCAAAATTATTAGAGTTCCATGCGTTTTTAAAGAAATCTAGAACAACTTGGTCATCTTTTAAAGCTATGGGTTGCCCATTTCGTTCTCCTTTATAAAAAGCAATTAAAGCAGCCAAAGAGAATAATAAATGACTCGGCAATTCATTTTTTCTTTTGATGAATTCTAAAACCGAGGGTAAGACACGGGTTTTATATTTGGAAATTGAATTCAATGAAATGCTAATCAATTCATGTTCTAAATAAGGATTTCTAAAGCGGTCTAAAACATCATTTGAAAACTCATTCAGTTCTTCTTTTGAAAGGTCTAATGTTGGGAAAATTTCATTAAAAACGGCATCTTTTAAGAACTTTCCAACCACTTCGTCTTCTAATGATTCACGAACTCTATCGATTCCATATAAATAGCCAACAGGAACTAATGTTGTGTGGGCACCATTTAAAATACGCACTTTTCGGGTTCTGTAAGGTTCCATATTGTCTGTAAATACAATATTCAATCCGCAAGCTTCTGCAGGAATTTCTTCTTTAACAGATTCTGGTCCTTCAATAACCCAAAGGTGAAATTGTTCGCCTTCAACTACTAAATTGTCCTTATAACCTAATTCCGCAGTAATAGCTTCCATCTTATCTTTTGGATATCCTGGGACAATTCTATCTACCAATGTGTTACAAAAGATGTTGTCTTCATTAATCCATTCTACAAACTCTTCTCCTAAATTCCAATTGGAAGCATATTGTAAAATGATACGTTTTAAGTTATCACCATTTTTATCAATCAGTTCACAAGGAATTACTATCATTCCTTTATCTGAAGCACCTCCAAATGTTTGAAATCTTTTATATAATAAAGCTGTTAATTTACCAGGAAAACTTTTTTGTGGTGTATCTGATAATTTATCTTCAGCATTATAAGATATACCCGCTTCGGTTGTATTTGAAATGACGAAGCGCAAGTCTGGATTTTCAGCATTTGCTAAATAACCGGCATAATTTTCATAAGGATTAATACCTCTTTGTATACAATCAATAATTTGATGCTCACTAATAGCTTTTCCCTTTTTAATCCCATTTAGGTATAAAGTGTATAAGCCATCTTGATCATTCAACATCTTAATTAAACCTTGGTCAATTGGTTGAACAACGACCACTCCAGAATCAAAATTTGCCTTTTTGTTCATTTCATGAATCATCCAATTTGCAAATGCTCTTAAAAAATTGCCTTCTCCAAATTGTATAATGCGTTCTGTATATATGTTGACTGATGCGGTACTTCTATTTAATGAATTCATTCTTAATTCTTTTAGCTTCAGGTTTTGCCTTTTGCTTATTATGTGTCAATTGTAATTTGTAAATCTAAAATCTTCAATTAAAGCGAAATACCTCGCTTCCAAGGAATAAAATCGTTATTTCCGTGTAAAACTGCTTTTGAAGGTGTTTCTCCACTAGCCACTCTAATGACGTGGTCTAATATTTTCTCACCCATGGTTTCTATGGTGTCTTCTCCGCTAATTACAGTTCCTGCATTAATATCGATAATATCATTCATACGTTCGTATAAATTGGTGTTGCTGGACATTTTTAAAACCGGAGCTACGGGGTTTCCTGTTGGCGTACCTAATCCGGTTGTAAAGACTACCACGTTGCAACCAGAGCCCACCAAACCTGTTGTAGATTCTACGTCGTTACCCGGAGTGCATAATAAATTTAAACCTGGTTTTGCAACTTGCTCTGTGTAATCTAAAACGGCAACAACGGGAGAAGTTCCTCCTTTTTTTGCTGCTCCCGCAGATTTCATGGCATCGGTAATCAATCCGTCCTTAATATTACCTGGTGACGGGTTATTTTCAAAACCAGAACCTACTGCTACAGCAGCGGTAGAATAGGCACGCATTAAGCCAGAAAATTTCTTTGAATCTTCATCAGTCACACAACGGTTGATAATTTCTTGCTCTACACCATTTAATTCTGGAAATTCTGATAATACTGGAGAACCACCAAATGCAACTAATAAATCGGATGCATATCCTAAAGCTGGATTTGCAGAAATCCCTGAAAATCCATCTGAACCGCCACATTCTAAACCTAGTACCAATTTGCTCAATGGCGCTGGTTTCCTAGAGATTTTATTTGCTTCAATTAATCCTAAAAAAGTAAGTTTAACAGCTTCTTCAATAAACTTGCGTTCGCTGGCACTACGTTGTTGTTCTAAATAATGAACAGGCTTTTCGCAATTTGGGTCAATCGCTTTAATGGCGTCTTGAAGCATTTCTATTTGAGCGTTTTGACAGCCTAAACTAAAAACGGTTGCACCCGCAACATTAGGGTTGGTAATGTAACCTGCCAATAATCTGCACAATGTTTCAGAATCTTGACGAATACCTCCACAACCACCATCGTGTTTTAAAAATTTGATCCCATCAACATTTGGAAATATTCTGTTTTTTTCTATTTCTTCTTTAGTTGTAATAATAGGTGTGCTTAAAAATTCTTCTTCAGAAACACCAGCTTTGTACTGACGAATTAATGCATCGGTATCTACCGCAAAATCTTTTTTAGTTTGATAGCCTAATTTTTCAGAAAGTGCGCCTTCTAAAACATCAATATTTCTGTTTTCACAAAACGTTAAAGGAATAACTAACCAATAGTTAGCAGTACCTACTTTGCCATCGTTTCTGTGATAGCCATCAAAGGTTCTATCTTTGAATTTGGAAACATCTGGTGCTGTCCATGTCAATTTTTCTTTAACATCGTTAAATTCTGCAGAAGCATGTTTGACGTTTTCAATGGTAATAGCACAACCTGATGGAATTGGTTTTAACGCTTTCCCGATAAGAACGCCATACATGAAGATTTCGTCTCCTACATTAAAATCGTTTAAAGAAAATTTATGCTTCTGCTTTATGTTTTCCTTTAAAGTAACTTCTTTACCTGCAACCGAAGCAATGGTACCTTTTACTAAATTAGTAATAGCAACAATAATATTGTCTTTCGGGTCTATTTGAACGAAATTCTTTGACATGTTTTTAATTAAAATTTACGGTTGCTTTTATTACACCGGTTTCTGGTTTTAACCAACTATCAAAATTTGAAATCATTTCTGTAAAAGGCACATTATGTGTAATAAATGACTCGGTTGGAAACTGGTCTAAAACATTTATTACATGCTCAAAATCTTCGGTAGTGGCATTTCTACTGCACATTAGCGTCATTTCTTTAGCGTGAATGGCGGGATGTGTATAGGTTAATTCACCTTTTGAAATCCCTACCAAAACAAACCTTCCTCCATGAGACATGTAAGACGGACACATTTCTAATGCGCCTTTATGACCAGAAGCATCAAAAACAGCCGTACATAAATCGCCATTAGTAATTTCAGTAATTTGTTTCACAGGGTCATTACCTACGTTCACAGTATAGTCAACCCCAATTTTTTCTTTGGCATATTGCAAACGTTTTTCGTTCATATCCAAGGCAATAACCTTAGCTCCAGCTATTTGAGCTAACTTCATAATACCAATACCAATTGGTCCACAACCTACAACTGCAACAGTTTCATCTGGAGTAATTGCTGCTCTTCTAACCGCATGTGCGCCAATTGCTAAAGGCTCCACAATTGCCATTTCATCATCCGATAAATGATTAGCAACTAACAAAATGTTACTTGGAACTGTAATTTGTTCTTGCATACCTCCATCTGTATGAACTCCTAAAACTCTAATGTTGGTACAGCAATTTGTTTTACCATTTCTACAAGCTATACATTTTCCACAGCTTATGTATGGCATCACTACCACTTTATCTCCAACTTTAATACCCTTGTCGTTTTCACCAATTTCTAAAACTACCGAAGCCAGTTCATGTCCCAAAATTCTTGGGTAGGTGAAAAACGCTTGGTTTCCACTATAAGCATGTAAATCTGTTCCACAAATGCCTACTTTGTTAATTTGCAACAATGCTTCGTTTTCTTTTCTAATTGGTGCTTCTTTCTCCTTTAACAGAAATTCTCCTGGCTTTTCACAAACGATATATTTCATTCTACCTGTGTTTATCTAACTTATTTCTAATGCACTGGCATAAGCCATTAGCGGCTTCTCCTGTGGAAAATATACTTCAAGACCTTGATTCGTCCGCTTAAATTTGAGCTTTTGATCTGTACTTAACAGTCTAACTTTCTTGATATTTTCTGTATTGTACTCAGAATTTTCTTTAAGACTCTTAATAAGAACTTTTCCGTTATCAGGCCAACTCATTACAATAGCATAGAGTTTATTTCCTTTGGTTACAAATCGAAAATCTTCTGCTGTAAAAGGTTTACCTTTCCCTTCGTTAAATCCCTGAGCTGTTAATGCAGCCGCACTTTCCTGTTGTGGTCCTTCTCCGAAAATTTTCCACGGTCTGGTCTCATAGATACTCTCGCCATTTAAACGCATCCACAGCCCTATTTCTTCAACAATAGTGCGTTCTAACTCATCGATGCTTCCATCTCCTTTAACTGGAATGTTAAGCATCAGATTTCCATTTTTACTTACTACATCTATCAAGCTATGCACCACCTTTTTAGCCGATTTATAACGTTTATCTTTATAAACGCCCTTATCATAATGCCAGTTAGCTATGCACGTATCTGTTTGCCACGGTAAAGGCTCTATCTCATTACTTTGACCTTTTTCTATGTCCCAAACTATAGCCTTACGCTGTTGTTCATCAAGTATTTTACCCGTAATTACTGCCTGTACTTCCTTATTGCTTTCTAAACTTCTGTTATACATATAAGCTGCAATGCGTAAGCCTGCATCGCTTACTGGCCATAAGGGCAGGGCTGTATCATCAAAATACATGAGATCGGGGTTGAACTTATCTATCAACTCTATAGTCCTGTTATAAAATTTCTCACAATACTCTTTGGAAGGTTCAGCTACCCCGTCACCCCAGTTCCATTGACTATGTATAGAACCGTCTTGTGTACTGTTTTTACTTAGAGGATGGCCTTGTGCATACAACTCCTGAGGATCGAAACCTTCCCACCATTTCCCTTCGTCGTCCTCTACCGTGAGATTACCGTCATAAGCCACATCAGCAAACGCACCGGTTTTATCTGACCCCTGGGAAGGTTCATACCAACTCCAGGCATGGGAAGCATGTACACTTATTGCAAAAGGAAGACCTTCTTTACGAGCTGCTTTTTCCCAACCTGCAATTATATCTTTTTTAGGACCCATTTGCACAGAATTCCAATTAGGTTGATACCTACTGTCCCACAAATCTAAATTATCGTGATGGTTTGCCATGGCCATAAAATACTTAGCCCCGGCATTTTTATAAAGACTAACTAATTCCTGTGGATCCCATTTATCTGCTTTCCAAACGTTTATAACATCTTTAAAACCAAATTTTGAAGGGTGTCCATACTTCTCTAAGTGATATTTATATTGCCAGGATCCTTCCTGGTACATTCCTCTGGCATACCAATCTCCTGCTTCAGGTTCACATTGAGGTCCCCAATGTGCCCACATACCAAACTTAGCATCTCTAAACCAATTTGGCACTTTATATTTTGACAAAGAATCCCAGGTAGGTTTAAATGGCCCCCGGTTTTCAGGATTAAAAAAATTTGCTCTACTTAACAGAGGGCTTAAATAAAGTCCTGCAGTAGCCATAGTTCCTAGTTTGATTGCATTTCTACGTTTCATTTGTCTTCTTTTTTCTATTAAATTTAAACTTCATCTATTTTATCTGAAATAATAAATTAATGGGGTATCAGATCATTACCCGTGATTTTGATTGATAATTTTTTCATATGAAATTGGGGGTGTTTTAACTCCCTGTTCAATTAATCTCAAGAACAAAAGCTCTCTACTTGTTGATGTTCGCCTATTATATCGAAATACATATTCATCAAGATAGTAGTCCAGTTTATTTTTATTCACATAGCTCTGTTGTGTGCCAAGCAACCATCTTTTTAATTCGGAATTGGAGATACCAAAAATGCCATGCGGCAACCAAACAGAGGGTAATTTTAATTCGGGAAAATCTTCTTTCATATTGGCCATTGTAACTATTTCATCACCTACCCGGCTTTACGCGCTCTCCGTCTTCATCCTTCTCAAAACGAGGATCTATTTTTTGATGAACCTGTGCTATAGTAAGATCTAATGGTGAATTAGGCATACTTGTCCAGCGAAGGCCGCCGGGATGACCTGTAAAATCCCCCTTTTTAACCTGCCAAATGCCTCCCGAACCTACCCAATCCCCTTGGTTTTCAATAAAAAAACACTTCTCCATCAATCATACTAAGTCCGGCAGGCGAACGAAGACCGGTAGCCCAAGGTTCTGCATTCAGAAACTGTGGAGCGAATGCCAACATAGCCTCAAGGATAGCGGAATCCTTTAAAAATGTTCTTTTATTATTTTTGTGATTATTTTTCACATAATTATTTATTCCTAGTTGATGGAGAAAAACTAGAAGCTCTTTTTCGCGACACTTTCGTTGTTAATCTATAGAGTATCTAAAAGGTTCCCCCTCCTTTAAGGAAACTGATATCTCCTCATTTCCATATTGAATTTTGACATTCTGTGCTTTGAAAGAATGAACTTTTGCAAATAAAATTTGTCCGTTTTCCCATTCGATATCAACTGTTATCCCTCCTCTTGCTTTTAACCCGTATATTTTTCCAGTAGGCCAGGCTTTTGGCAATGCGGGTAGCAGTTCAATGATCCCTGCATGGCTTTGCAAGAGCATTTCGGCTATACCTGCGGTGGTGCCAAAATTAGCATCCATTTGAAAAGGGGGATGTAGACCAAATAGATTGGGAGCAATGCTTTTTGATAAAACCACTTCCAAGCTACCCTTTGCTTTATCGCCTTCATGTAAACGCGCATATTGATTGATCAACCAGGCAGCACTCCAACCGGTATATCCACCTCCATGACTTACCCGGTAGTCCAGGGATTTTTTTGCGGCTTCCGCCAACCGGGGTGTTTTTTTCATGTTAATTTGTGATCCAGGATGCAATGCGAAAAGATGCGAAATATGACGATGTCCTGGTTCTACCTCTTCAAATTCCTCGACCCATTCCATTAGTCTTCCATCAGAAGCTATTTGAGGTCCAGCCAAGTTCTCTTTTGCTTTTTTGACTTCACGAACAAATTCCCCTTCCTTGTCAAGTTCTTCGGCAGCATTTAAAAAATCCGTAAATAGTTGCCAAATTACCTGTTGATCATGGGCAGGCCCCATACTTATTTGGTTTTGGCTACCGTCTGGAGCTACAAATGTATTTTCCGGAGATACAGCCGGACCGGATACAAGTTCCCCGGTATGTGGATCTACTACGAGCCAATCCATATAAAATTCAACTGAACTTTTTATCACGGGGTACATTTTATCTAAAAAAATTTTATCGCGGGTGAAAACATAATGTTCCCAGATATGAGTGGTTATCCATGCACCACCACTCACATTCATTCCCCAAGAAGCACTCTCGCCCGGAGAGGTATAGCCCCAGACATTGGTGATAGGATGTACTACCCACCCTTTGTTATGATACTGGATTGCTGCAGTTTTTTTTCCAGGCTCTACAAGGGAGGTCACCAGATCAAACAAAGGCAGGTGCATTTCAGATAAATTGGTAATTTCAGCCGGCCAATAGTTCATTTGTACATTTATATCTGTATGGTAGTCGCCATTCCAGGGGGATTGGATCTTATTTGTCCAGATACCTTGTAAGTTAGCCGGCAACGTTCCTGGTCTTGATGAGGAAATCAACAAGTAACGACCATATTGGAATATCAATTCTTCGAGATGAGGATCGTTTTTGGAATTTTTATATTCTTTGACCCTCTCTTCCGTAGGAATTGGTTTGATGGGATTGGGGGTTATATCAAATTCAACCCTTTTGAAATATTCCTGGTAATCCTTTTGATGATCCCTTAGAATAGCATCAAAACCTTTATTAGCAGCCTTTTTAATATTTCGGCTAGTGATCCTTTTATACTCCCTTCCCTTATATTCTGGATATTCGAGTTCATAATTGGTAGATGCTGCAAGATATAAAATGACTTCATCTGCATTTTCTACTATTAAATTTGATCCTTTATAGCTTACTTTGCCATTACTAGCCACAGCTTTCAGCCTTGCCATATACTCCAATCCTGTTCCTCCTTTTCCGTCAGAAAGGGCTCCAGACATAACCAATTGATTATCTTGATTTATGCTTTCATACCTTTCCGGTCTTGTAAGGGTACCGGTAAAAGAAATCTTTCCGGGTTGATTGGCTGTAAATCTTGCTACCATGACCTGATCAGGATAACTGGTAAAAATTTCCCGTTCATAATTCACCCCATTCTGGGTATAACTAATTCTTACAATGGCATCTTCTAAATCCAGTTCACGTCGGTAGTTTTCATAAGGCGCTTCTTTTCCATTATCAATCCAAAGATCACCCAAAGTTTGGAAGCTTCCAAAAGGTACTTTGGCTCCTTGCCCATGACCTGATCCCTTTCCAATAGAAACCTGAGTTTTATTAGTAAGTTCAGTGGCCTCTTTATACTTTCCTTCAAATAATAACTGCCGGATCTTATCCTGGGCAGCATAAGCTTCAGGATTGTCATTTTCGGCAGGACTTCCAGACCACATACTTTCCTCGCTCAATTGTATTCGCTCCCGGTTTACATCGCCAAAAACCATTAAACCCAAAGAACCGTTCCCCAACGGTAAAGCTTTTAGCCATTCGGGATCGTCTTTGGACCCTTCCATAAACGCATCATCCGCAGATGCATTGGCAGGTTCTTCGTACCACAGCTTTAGATTTGATTGATGTGGTTTCTCTTGTCTGGCAAATCCTGAGATTGAAGCCATACACAATAGTAGAAGAAAAGCTGACGGTTTTACGTATTTCATTTTATAAAGGTTTTAAACACCTGTTATTCCTTAGATTTGTTATTCAAAAGTATTTTTTTGCTTCAAGATCACAAGTTCCCTGTCATTTTGAAGTATGGTCACTTTTACAATGTATTCCACTCCTCCTGTTTCAAATTCTTTTTCTGTAAAGAAAGTTTGAGTGGATTTTTCAAAAGGTTTGAGGGATGGAACTGTTCCTTTGGCTATTTCTATAGAAGTATTGTTACTGATAAGCTCAATTTTAATTTCTGCTGGCTTTGATGTTACCTGTCCGAAATTTTCAACCTCGACATCAACATCATACCCACCTTTTTCTTTTTTAAATATTGGCTTTCGCGCAGATAATGCTGGTTCTAAATAATCTACTCCGGGTAAATGGGCATATCCAAAAAGAAGTCTTCCCTCATTGGTTTCTCCCAATAATTTAGCTACAAAATTTTCTTCGGTCAATCCATTCCCGGAGACTTCAAAGGTTAATATAATATCGGCTCCCGATTTTTCGGTTTCAATTAATTTGCTGCCTCTTCCAAAATCCACTTCTTCGGGCGCCCCAAAACGAAGAGAATTTACATCAATTGCGTGGTGCGGGTCAAAACCTTCTTCGGCCAGTACTTTAACCTTAATAAGCTTGGATTTGTTATTGATTTTGTTTTTGCCAATAATTTCAATTTGGCGGCCAACTGTTAAAGGAATGCTTATATTTTTAGAGCTATGGTTGTCATTGCCTTTATCTTCGTTCTTTAAAACATCAATAACAGCAAAATTTGCCTGGATTGCCCTTCCCAGTTCGTCCTGGAGAATTTTCATACGCTCATATTTGAACCACTCCTCTCTCGTACCATCTTCATATTCAATAATTCCAGGCATATAAGCCATTCCAGGATCCACCTTCCAATGGATGCCGTCCTTAGATCTTAAATAATAAGCAATACGTCCATACCAATCATTTACGATCAAATGGTATTGAATATTATCTTTCCATATTACCGGATCTTCAAATCTTCCATCTACAGGGGGATAAATACTTTTTTGGGATACCTGATAATAAGGAGAAATACCTGTTCGGCTAAACCATACCCCACCACCTCTACACACCATCAAGTATGATCCATTTTCACGTTGTGCAAAAGTTAGATTGGAAAGGCCTTCAATTATAGGCCGGCCTCTTGGGTCAAAATCAAAGCTGTGCTCCTCCCAGGGACCATTTATATCTTTTGAAATGTAGTAGCCATCTATAACATAAATGACATATCTCCCATCATTCAATTGAAAAACTTCTGGATTATGACCAGGCCCAACGGTATTCTTTACTTTATAAGGACCAATGGAATTATTGGAAACAGCGTGGACAACAGTAGAATTTGGCCATTGCGCATGGCCCTTCGAGGAATTTTCTGGCCAACGTGCAACAAACAGGTGATATTCTCGGTCATTACTGATTTCAATATCTCCTCCCCAATATGACCATTCAGGATCTTCAATTCCATTGTCAACGTCACGAGGAATAACATTATCTGCCCCCCAGGTATCCCTGGTCAGGCTCCCCTGTACCGGGATCGGCTGGAACAAATCCATAAAACTGCCTCCTTCAACTAAACCCTCCCATTCTTTAGGAATCTCACGATCAATTATCTGTGCATTTAGATTTAAATGAGCGGCACAGGCAAGAAATAAACAGCAAGTCAAAACTTTCATACTCATATGTTATTTTAGAAACTATGTAAATCTTTTACTGAACCTAAAGTCTTTCTTTTGAATTAGCAGAGTATTTTCATTGCCGTTAAAGCTAACTGAAGATTCCAAGCGGTGCTTAATCCTTTTCTAAACCCACAATTGTCTTTCTATTACAGATATGTTTGAAACCGGAGTTGTAAGACTCCGGCTTAAACATTCACAACCAAATGTTACCTATAAAAATTTGGATTTATAGAAGGGTGCCAACTTATAACTTTCTAATAATCTGGGTTTTGCTCTAATTCTCCTTGACTTCCGTCAATTTCTGCTTGCGGTAAAGGCCAGTTGTAGAACCTCTCTTCAAAATTATATTCAATTATTCCATCTGTGACATTATTTAAGACTTCTTCGGCAATTCTCCATCGTTTCAGATCATAGTACCGCAACCCTTCAAAGGCGAGTTCTATTCTTCTCTCGTGTCTAATTGCTTCTCTCATTTCCTCTTTGCTCAATCCTTCAGGGACATCAGGCATTTCAACTCTATTTCTGACAGCATTTATAGCATCATGTACAGATTGGTCTGGACCATTTATTTCGTTCTGTGCCTCGGCGTATAATAGTAATACGTCCGAATAACGTATTACTACCCAATCCTGTTCACTTGGTGTTGAATACCCAAATGGCATCAAATCTGGGCTAAGAAATTTTTTAACACCATACCCAGTAGGAAGATTGTTGGAAGGATGTTGAACATTGCCATCCAATTCTATCTGATTCTCAAATATACTCTTTTCCAGTCTTGGGTCTCCTTCTTCAAAAGCCTCAACTAGGTTCGGAAGGGGACTTATAACTAACCAGTCACCATACATTATATCCATGCGATTGACATCGTCTGGTGCTAAATACTTGATAGAAAAAATTATTTCAGGGTTACCTTCCTGTGTTACTGCCCTAAAGACATCTTCAAAATTTGAATCTAACTGGTAACCAGCAGTCATAACATCTAGAGCTAAATCTCTGGCCTCGCTAAGAATATTTAAATCAGGATTGCCCTCGTCATCGTATGCTGCATACATGAGTGCTCTTAGTTTTATAGCCTGCGCTGATGATTTCTTTGCGTGTCCGTTGTACAATCCTTCCGGGAGATTGTCAATCGCAAAATCCAAGTCTGAAAAACTTTGATTCAGAACCTCTTCTGAACTAGCTTTAGGTTGAATTTGGGTTTCCAATGTAAGAGGTTCAGTGATGATTGGAACAGAACCATAAAAGAAATTTAGAAGGTAATAGTAGTAACCCCGGATAAACCTCGCTTCCCCTTCCATTTGTAACTTCGTTTGATCATCCATATCAGATCCTTCATACTGGCTGAGCTGCGCTAACAAAATATTAGCACGTGCAATACCCTGATAACTCACACTGTAAATTTCGCTTATATAACCACCAATAGATGGGGAAATATTTCCTTGAACAATAGCCTGGCTCGACCAATAATTATGCTGTCCAAAAGCGTTATCTGTGAGTACATCCAAATTAGGTTTACCAGCACCTAGGATCCCTCCAAAGTCGTCCCAGAGAAATCCGTTCTGCAGACTACCGTAAACAGCGGTGAGGGCCATTTCAAAATCAGATTCAGATTGCCAAAATTCCGCAGCAGATAATTGATCCAGTGGCTGCTTATCTAGAAAATCTTTTTCGCAACCTCCAAGAGAAAAAGCAAATAGTCCTATAAATGAGTAAAATATATATTTTTTCATATTTTTTCTATTTAAAATTGAATATTTAAACCTAAAGAATAAATCTTGTTTTGTGGATAATTTACCAAGGCACCGCTTCCACCTCTTTCTGGATCCAAACCTGGGTAATCTGAAAAAGTTAATAAATTATCTCCGGAAAAATAGATCCGAAGTTTCCTTATCCCCATATTTTCCGATAACTCGCTGGGTACATTGTATCCAATGCTCAGATTCTTCAATCTAAGATATGAAGCATCCTCCAGAAAATAGGTGGAAGTCCTACTAACCTTTTGCGGAGCATTCACTCCCCAATACATTTTGGGCATTGTGGTCGAGGGGTTTTCGGGGGTCCACCTGTTCCTCCAGTTCGTAGTAGGAGGTGATCCCTGTACAAACGGAATGGTACCCCAGGAATCAACCAGTATTTTTCTTCCTTCTACACCTTGAAAGAAAACTGACAAATCGAAATTTTTCCAACTTGCGCTAAAATTTAATGCATATTCAAAATCAGGATATTGTCCATCAATGACGGTTCGATCATCTTCATTTACAACACCATCTCCATTTTGATCCTTCCATTTAAGGTCTCCAGGTTCTGTATTGTCATTAAATTGCTTGGGAGCGGCATCCACTTCTGCCTGATCCTGAAAGATACCCACCCAATCAAGCATATAAAACGTGTCCCAGGGACGTCCTTCTTCTCGAATTGTTGTCCCACCTATTCCTATTTCACGCTCACCAAAATCTACTAGTTCATTTCTAAAACGATCGATATAGAAACCGGCATTGTATGATAGATCCTCGAAGAAGCCTGATTGGACGTAGTTCCTATACTGAACATTTAATTCAACACCTGTATTTTGCATTGTTCCACTGTTCACAATTGGAGCTCCCAATCCTACAATTCCAGTTATCTGAGATGGCCTCAAAATATCCGAGGTTGTTTTCCTGTACCAGTCGAAAGTAACATCTAAACCTTCAAATGCAGTTAAATCCAGCCCAAAATCTGTGATTGTAGTAGTTTCCCACCTAATATTTTGATTAGAAAGAGTCGTTTGAGCCGCACCAGACGATAAATTTGAATTATCGAAAGAATAATTTCCTGTTAAGTCATATACATTCTGGTAAGGATAATTTCCAATATTCTGATTTCCCAGTTCCCCATACGAAGCTCTTATTTTGAAATTATCCAACCATTTAAAATCGTCCTTTTGCATGAAAGGCTCCTCAGTCAGCCTCCAGGCAGCAGAAACTGATGGAAAAGTTCCCCACCGCGTGTCTTTATATAATCTTGAAGAACCATCATGTCGAATGTTGAATTCCACAAGATACCGTTCCTGATAATTATATCCCAAACGACCAAAAATAGATCTAAGAGCCCACTCGTAGGTAGAGCCACTTGCATTTTGTACAGCAGGGCTACCCGCATCTAATTCGCGTAGATTATTACCAGCAAAATCTCTTCTGTACCCATACAGGTATTGATATTCGTTGTCCTCCTGACTATAGCCTAATTGAACTGTCAGGTTGTGTCCCGATGCTACTTCATCTTCGAATTTTAAGTATGAAAATATATTTGTAAATATATTTTGTTCATTCTGCACGGCCAATCCATTGACACCCACATCAAGAAAGGAAGCAAATTCACCCGTCCGGTAGTTGTACAAAGGAACGGAAGGGCGCCAATCTTTCCATTTAGTAAAGTCTCCTACCATTGCCGCCTTAGTATACCAGTTCAAGGAAGGAGTGAAATTAATGTCTGCCCATCCTTGGACGTTGACATTGTAATCTACTGTGTTCCTGGCGGTACCATTTTCGACAATAGCCACGGGATTTTTATTATTATATTCGAAATCATAAGCTCTAAAAGTATATCTTCCATCAGGCAACTTCGGTAAGTAAGTCGGAGCCTGTGCCATTGTGGAAATAAAATGATCTGTACTTCCTTGAGCAGTTGCGGTTCTATCTCCTTTTTTAAGTGCTATATTGGTACCTATTTTAATGTTTTCGCTTACTTCTGAGCCTAAATTCAAGCGAACATTAAATTTTTCATAATCGAAGCCTTTCATCACCCCCTCTTGATCGACGTAACCAAGAGATAGATTATAATTCGTACCTCCTTTACTACCATTTACGCTAAAATGATGTGTATTTACAACTGCGGGATTGAAAATGATATCCAACCAATCGGCATTCGGGTAGAGGGTGCGATCCGTTGCGTTTCTATACAAGTCAATTTCTGACTCCGGATATAATCCTGAATCAATTCCTGTATTAATTTTGGCCTCATTCCATAGTTCCATATATTCAGCAGAATCGGTAATTAAATCAAACATTTTAGTCGGAGTATGAATCGCAGTGCTCATATTATACTCCACGTTTATACGTCCTCCTGTTCCTTTTTTAGTTGTCACCAGTACCACTCCATTAGCTGCACGCGAACCATAAATAGAAGCTGAAGCTGCATCTTTAAGCACGGAAACGTTTTCGATATTATTTGGATCTATATCTGAAAGGTCTCCTTCCACACCATCAATTAAAACCAGAGGATTAGAGCCTGCTTCGCTAAAGGTGCCCTGCCCTCTTATTCTTACTGAAAGACCTTCGTTTCCTGGTTCACCAGAATTCTGTACAATTCTTAGCCCCGGAGCTTGCCCCTGTAACATCGAGCCCGCATTTGTTACAGGCCTGCGATTTAGGGATTCTCCGTCAATAGAGGAGACCGACCCTGTAAGGTTAACTTTCTTCTGTGTACCATATCCTACCACTATGACTTCATCAAGAGCACCCAAATCTTCTTGCAAAACGATTTGTATACTACCTTCCATACTTACAGGCACTTCCTTGTTCTCAAAACCTACATACGATAGAACCAATATATCGTTTGGACTGGCAGCCAGTGTAAAATTACCATCAAAATCGGTGACTGTACCCTTATTTGAACCTTTTATGACAACATTTGCCCCCACAATCGGGATACCATTTTGATCAGTTACAACTCCAGATACTTTGTCCTGCAGCATGTTCTCAACTACCAAAACGGATTCTGAATGAGTTGAATTGAATGTCAACGTATCTAGTATTTTAATCCCATTTGGGCTAGACCCATTATTAAGAGTTGAATTTGAGTGATCCTCGGCTTTTGCCAGAACTACTGAAAAACCTGTAATGAGAAATGCCACTAGCTTAAAATAACGTGTGAGCACCTTAATTAGATTACCTTTTGGTTTATTGGAACAATTCATTTTGATAAAAATTTGTTTTAGTTATTACTTTACTGGAATCTTCTGTTACTGATTTAAATCGTTTTTCTCTACTTTTAGTGTTTGATTATATATTTCCGTCCTTCAACAAAATCTCAACTTTTGGCTTCCAAAAACAACCTTGTTAAAATTGGATTACAAAGTTTTTAAAATAACCCAGGTATGTTTTGATTTTCAATAATTTAAAATTCATTTTTTTGTGTATTAGAAAACCCAAATTTTGAATAATTGATTTTCTAATCCCGAAAACCATTTCGTTAACAATAAATCCTTTAACTTAATGTTCCAAATATATCTAGCTCATTTAATATTTTTATTATATAAAAACGACTTGTTTTTATATAATAAAAATTATTTATGATTCATTCCCTTAAATAGTCAAACTAAATTATAAAATAACTGTATAATCGCTTATTTACAAGCACGACATATTTTGTCGTGCTTGTAATAGTTTTGGGATATTAAAATTCAATGCTATGAAGATATTGGAATTTGTTAATAAATTTTCTGATGAACAAAATTGTAAAGAGTATTTCAGGGATATTCGGATGAAAGAAGGGGTGGTTTATAAAAAATGTGGGTGCAAAAAGCATTACCGGTTGATTTAAAAATGGAATTTCAGTGCTCGAAATGTAGTTTTCGAACAACCTTAAAAAATGGAACCGATATGCAAAATTCGCGTATGCCTTTTCGTACCCGGTTTCTTGTAATGCTCTTTATGACCACCACTAAGAAAGGGATTTATGCTTGTGAATTACAACGACAGAAAGGCCATAAAAGATATATGACTATTTATCTGAATTGCATCGATTACGAAAAGTTATAGGTAAACGAGATGACTTATACCAACTTTCAGATATGATTGAATTTGATGAAGGGTATTTTGAAAAACACGTGCCGGAACTCACTAAATCGAACTTGAAACGAGGTCGAGGCAGTGAATGGCAGATTAATGTGGCCGTAATGGGATGAACATTAAAAGTTGGGGAGTAATAAAAAAAAGTATAGTTTTGAGGTAAAAGATTAGTGAAGCAAAAGACCTAAAACTATTTCATCAATTGTTTCCATCTGAACTGATGGATTACTTTCTGATAACAGGTTTTCAAACCTTATGTAGTGTTGAAAACAAGACTGACTATTGGCTCATAGATTTTGAAGAAAAGAATGAACTACCTCTAGGATATTCTACTTCCGAATAAGAATCTAAAGGGTTTATGGAAGGTGCGTTAATACGGGATTTTCCACTTTGGGGGGAAAGCCGTGTTTATTAAGATTAAGAAAAGCCGATGGAGGCATAAAATCACTAGAGCAGTCATTAAACGTGATTTTTCATTCATAGCCGATGGTTCTAAATTCACCCAGGAATTATCGGATTTTTTAAAAGGTACAAGTGGATACCAGGCCTGACAACATGAGTAACATCGCTATTAACCAAGCGGTAATACATCGGAATAAATGTTGTATATATTTACAGTATGGAAAAAGAAGATTTCAGAACTGTAACAGAGCAAGCAAGAGTAGTTATTCGTGAGAAAGCTATCCAGTTGATATTATCTGGCAAAAAGAAGAAAGACGTAGCAGCATTGTTTGGTGTAAAAAATGGAACCATCACAGATTGGTTTAAAAGTTACAAATCCAATGGCCTCAAGGGACTAGAGTCAAAGAAAAAAGGTGTAAAATCTGAAGACAAGAAGCTCTTAAAAATCGACCAGGAGAAGGCAATTCAGCTTATGATAATTGACAAAATGCCTGAGCAATTAAAGTTGAATTATGGCTTATGGACCAGGAAAGCAGTTAAAGAACTTGTAGAGAGGGAATTTCGTGTTGTGTTAGCCATCAACACGATGGGGGATTACTTGCGTTCCTGGGGTTTTACACCTCAAAAGCCAAAGAAAAAAGCATATGAACAAAGTCCTGAAAAAGTAAAAAAGTGGTTAGAAGAAGAGTATCCATTGATTCAAAAGAGGGCTAAAGCAGAAAATTCTGAGATACAATGGGGAGATGAAACAGGGGTAAGAAATAACTGTCAACACGGTCGTTCTAACCCTCCAAAGGGAAAAACACCAACAAAAATTAGTATGTCAAAACGATTTTCCATCAATATGATTTCTACGGTAAACAATCAAGGGAAAGTACAGTTTATGATATATTCAGAAAATATGAATTCAGAGAGATTCATCCTGTTTTTAAATCAATTGATAAAGAATAGTTCCCAAAAAACATTTCTTATTTTAGATAATTTACGAGTGCATCATAGCAAGATCGTAAAGGGATGGATTGAAGAAAACAAAGAAAAAATAGAGCTCTTTTTCTTGCCAGCCTATTCACCAGAAAAAAACCTGATGAAAATCTAAATTGTGATTTAAAACAAGGGTTATCAAACAAACCATCACCAAAAAATCAAGGAAACTTAAGAGAAAACGTAGAAAATCATATGAATATGTTGGATCAAAATCCAGAAAGGGTAAAGAAATATTTCAAACATAATGACATCTAATATGCAGCTTAATTTATTTCCGATAGGTTCCCGTCAGGTTAATAGTTACTACGGGGTGAATAGCCAAAAACTGCAACGACATTACAAGCATAAAATAAGTGGGTTTAAAGATTGGAAACAATTATCACATGCCCAAGACTATTTCATCTACCCAGAAAACATTACCAATAAAATAAGTATAGACGAAGAAAGTTTGTCCAAAGGAGAACTTTATACTTTTGTAACCAACAAAAATATCAATGTTAAAAATAAGCGATCGATGGTAGCTATAATCAATAATACATCAGCCAAAACAATACAAGCAGTATTAGAAAAAACATCTTTGGAAAAACGCAAACAAATAAAAGAAGCAACTATTCATATGGCTCGTAATATGGAACTAGCTGCCCGAGAAAACTTTTCAAATTGAACCTTGGTAATAGGTCGTTTTCATGTGATAAAACTGGTTATGGACCCCATGCAACATATACGGGTGGGCTTCCGATGGAAAGCCATAGCCCAAAAAAATACAGTCTTTAAGCAAGCTAAAGAAAAGGGAGAAAAGTATTATCCACAACTGCTTCCAACCGGAGACACTTTAAAAGTATTATTAGCAAGGAGCAGGTATCTGTTATACAAGTTTGAAGAGGACTGGACTATTAATCAAGCCAAAAGGGCTACCGTTCTCATTGAAAAATATCCAACATTAAAAAACATTTATAAGTTAACGCTAGGATTGGATAACTCGGATCAAATGGTGCCAGTGATTTCGGTCGGTTAGTGCCAGGCATTTCGGTTCAATTTGTGCCACTTTCAGCTGTTTAGCCGGACCTATAACGGTTCGTTTT
>Ga0307486_1001001_pt1 | contig 23211 bp, 21 predicted proteins | sample CBIW02metaG_FD_203663 | JGI IMG/M metagenome (GOLD analysis project Ga0307486, IMG submission 203663) | Sea-ice brine microbial communities from Beaufort Sea near Barrow, Alaska, United States - CBIW 0.2 | ecosystem: Environmental > Aquatic > Marine > Coastal | place: USA: Alaska | collected...
TTTGTGGCACTGACCACGGGTTGAACCTCGCGGAATTCCTCCGCGTACGGCATAACCTTCACATACCGAAGTACCTGGTCGAGATACTGCTGCTGTGAAAGCAGAAGTTCTGTCGCCGCGGAGACGGTCTGGGAGAAGGCTGTACCGGTTGCCACCATAAATGAAAGGGAGTCGAGGTCAGCGCTGCTAGCAACCGCCAGATTCGCGACGTCAAGGCTGATGATCTCGAAGTCGATTCTGTTCAGCAAGCGGATCGTGTCCAACCCGAGGTTCTTCATCGCTTCGTTCACGATAGAGATTCCTCCTAGCTGGTCGAGGATCAGGTTCGCCGCAGTGTTGTCACTGATCGCAATCATCAGCTTCGCGGCGTCCTCGACCGTGAGTGTCAATCCGCCAGCCAGTAACTTCAGCACACCCGACCCGGGGACTCGATCTTCACTCCGCATCTTGATGGGCCGCTCGAGAGCGACGTCGCCTTTCTCCACACTTCGAAGTAGCGCCACGAGAATTGGGAGTTTGATCACACTCGCAACAGGGAACGGGGTGTCTGCGTTGAACTGAATGCGTTCCTGGGTGCGGAGATTCGTTGCGGACATGCTGAGCTCACCGCTGAAACTTGCCGCGATACTCTTTATCTCGTCGAGTACCTCGTCGTGGTCGAGCATTCGTATGTCCCCTAGCAGTATCGCGTGTCATGTGGCGTGGCAAGCGTTCCACATGGCGTGGCAAGCGTTCCACAACTCATTGTCGATCGTCCTCATGCACTTCGCCCGAACCATTCGGGCAGTCCTTTGAGGATACAACTGGCGGATCGGACATTGTGCCCCGCGCGTTGGTCCGGGAAGCTGTGATGAACCCGTTGGATGGAGTAACTTTAATGAATGGTTCAACAGCGTCCACGTTAGACCCTACGCTGGACCTCGAGGTCGATCTCCTCATCGTCGGTGGACGAGGGATAGATCCGCGCTCGTCACTCGATTCTTTGGTCAATGTTGCGATCTCCGACGGCACGATAGTCTCGGTCGGACCGCAGAGGCCTCGAGCAAAGCGCACGATCGATGCGTCGGGGCTGGTAGTCTGCCCAGGCTTTATCGATATCCACAGTCATGCGCAGTCACCACTCGGGTTGGGGCTACAGGCCCTTGATGGTGTCACGACGGCCCTGGACCTCGAGGCCGGGACCCTGCCGATCGCGTTGCAATATGAGACCGCCGAGGCAGAGGGACGACCGATCAATTTCGGCTTCTCCGCTTCCTGGGCCGTAGCTCGCTTGAACGTAATGGCTGGAGTGCCGCTGCCCGCCCGGGATCCCCTTACAGGGGAACTAGTTTCCGCGTTCGAAGTGTTTCTACGGAATCAGTTAATGCCGGGCTGGCATGCCTTGGCAGCTCCTAACCAAGTGGACCGTATGTTGGGGATTCTGGCCGATGCGCTTGGCGAGGGGGCTATCGGGATCGGAGTCCTCTTGGGATATTCACCCGACTCAGGCCGGGAAGAGTACTTCCGGGTGGCGCAACTCGCTGAAGCTGCGGGAGTGCCGGTCTTCACGCACTCTCGTCAAATGTCAAATCTCGAACCGTTATCGTCGGTTGACGGGGCACTCGAGATATTGGGTGTCGCAGCTGGGAGCGGTGCGCACATGCACATCTGCCACATCAACAGCACGTCGTTGAGGCGCATAGACGATGTTGCCGCTGCCGTTTCTACTGCGCAAGCCCGGGGAAACCGGGTCACAACCGAGGCTTATCCGTACACAATTTCGAGCACAGGCATTGGCGCACGGTTCCTCGACCCCGGTCGTTTGGATCGAATTGGGATACAGCCCAGTGGGATCACATACCTCCCGACAGGGCGACGCGTCGAAAACGAGGCAGAGCTTGCTCATCTTCGAGCTACCGACCCAGGCGGCCTTTGTCTTATCGACTACCTTGACGACACATCTCCGGGTGACATCTCGATCTTGCTCGAGAGCTTTCAACTCGCTGGAACAGTGGTCGCGTCCGACGCTATGCCGCTGGTTGACGTCAATGGGAGCTATCTTGAAGGTGGCTGGCCCATCCCACCGGATGCGCGAGTACACCCGCGGAGCATAGGGACGTTCTGCCGAACCTTCGGCTGGCTCGTGCGGGAAACCGGCACGTTGACTCTTCACGAAGCGATTCTACGAACCTCGACGATGCCCGCCGAGCTTCTGGCGCCTTTCGTCCCAGCAATGGCGAAGAAGGGACGCCTTGCCCCAGGTTTTGATGCCGACCTCACCCTCTTTGACCCCCTGACAATTTCTGACCGCGCCACTGCATTCGCTGTGATCCCGTCGCACGGGGTCCAGTACCTTATAGTCAATGGGCTACTCGTCATCGACGACAACGTGCTTGACCAGTCCAGTTCCGCCGGCATGCCGATCAGATCGAAGTAGCCCGCCAGATGGACGAAACATGCGCGGACTCGATGACGATTCGGAATGTTATGTCTGCTATTCGTTGCCGAAAAGAACTGCCGCAGCGGCCATGGCTTCTGCTAAACACTAACTCCAATCTCGAAGAGTTCTGGCGGATCACACAAAGCAGGAGGGATGTGCATTGACTTTGACACCTGTATTATCGATCCGAAACCTTGAGAAGAGCTATGCAAACAACCCGGTACTCGCAGACATCAGCTTCGATCTGCGTCCCGGTGAAATAGCCGCGCTCCTTGGCGAGAATGGAGCTGGTAAGTCCACACTCGCGAAGATCATTGCCGGATCGATTCGGCCCGACGCCGGAACCGTACTCATTGACGGCCATAGCGTCGACTTCGGGAGTCCCCGTGAAGCCCTGGCTATGGGAATCGCCTTCATCCCCCAAGAATTGGTCTATGTGCCCGAACTCTCAGTGGCCGAAAACATCACCCTGGGAAGCCCGCCGGCCCGAGCGGGTTTCACGTCGCAACGACGAATGACGGCTTTGGCGGAACAACTTATAGAGAAAGCGGGGTTCGAACTTCCACTCAGGGCAAAGATGTCAAGCTTGTCGTTGGCTCAACGTCAGCTTGTGGAGATCGCGAAGGCGGTTTCGCGTAACGCGAGGATCATTATCCTCGACGAGCCTACAGCTGCTCTTGAGGCAGAGGACAGCAGGCAACTTCATCAGCTTGTCTCGCAGTTGGCGAGCCGGGGCGTCGCCATCATTTACATCAGCCACCGGCTGGACGAGGTCTTCAAAACGTGCGACACCATACACGTTCTCCGGAACGGAGACCTGGTCCGCTCTTCAGCGGTCAGCGAGGTCACCCCCGCAGATGTAATAGCCGACATGCTTGGCCACCAACTCAAAACCGGCAGATCGGTCGCCGCGCGTTCGATAGGCGCGGCTGTTCTCCGGGTGGAGAATCTCCACCGCTCCACGGCGCCGACACTGGACGCAGTCCAGTTTACGGTGGGTCGCGGTGAGATTCTTGGTGTCTACGGTCTCCGCGGTAGTGGTGCCGACACAGTCGCCGAGACTCTAGGCGGACTGCATCCCGACGCTGCCGGTGTAATCTCTATCGGCTCGATGAGGACCACCGCGATACGCACGGCCCGGAAAAGCTGGGACCTGGGCATTGCTTATGTGCCAGCGGACCGAAAGTCTCAAGGCCTTGTCCTGATCGACACGATCTCGCGCTCGTTCTCCCTCCCGAATCTTGCGTCGATAACCCGCTTCGGCTTTATCCATTGGTACAAGGAACGGCTTCTAGCGCGCGAGCTTTACGAGCGAGTCCGCATCAAAAGCCGGTCGATTCACCAGGTCGTCGGCGAACTCTCCGGTGGGAACCAACAAAAAGTGCTCGTAGGGAGCCGGCTACTTGCCAACCAGACAGTGCTCGTGCTCCATGAGCCCACCCGCGGCGTCGACGTTGGTGCTCGCCAGGAGATCCACGACCTGCTAGAAGAGCTCGCCGACACGGGTACCGCGGAGCTTGTCGTGACGTCAGATATTGAGGAGGCAGTCAAATTGTGCGACCGGCTGCTCATCATCCATCACGGTCGTATCGTGCTCGAGATCAACGATCCATCTCTGGCGGACCAAGCCGAAGCAATCCAAGCAGCAGGAGGCATCTCGTGAAAATGGCCAACACAACAGCCAACACGCCCACCAAACGGCCACGGTCCTATCAGGTTTCCGAGCAGTTCGTCATCCTTCTTGTCTTCTTAGCTTTAGTGATCGTGGCGTTCGCATTGCTCAATCCAAACTTCCTCAAGCTAAACAATGTTCTGACAATCCTGTCAATCTCGGCAGTGATCGGACTGGTATCGCTGGGACAGGTGCTTCCCCTCATCTCTGGCGGATTCGATCTGTCAGTCAGCGGGGTTGTTCCGCTCGGTGGCGTGCTGTTCGCGGTCCTATCCAATGCCGGGTTACCGTTTCTGCCCACACTCTTGTGCGTAATTGTTGCCGGTGCCGCGTGCGGTCTGGTTAACGGACTACTGATTACGCGGTTGCACATCAACCCGCTGATCGCAACGCTCGGCACACTTTCCATCACCGGAGGCCTGGCCCTAACGATCAGCAATGGCCTGCAGATTCCGTTCGAAAACACTGACATGGGTGTCCTCGCAGACAAAGGCATTTTCGGCGTCAATAACCAGGTGTGGCTCTTCATAGGCCTCGCCATCGTGATGCACATCGTGCTCCGATCCACTGCCTATGGTCGCCGAATCTACGCGGTAGGTGGCAACGGCGAGGCGGCCCGGCTCGCCGGCATCCGTGTAGGGGCTGTCACGACATCTATATACGTTCTGTGCTCTGTTTTCGCCGCCTTGGCCGGGGTCGTCCTTGCGAGCCAACTCCTCACGGGATCCGGCACGGCGGGAATCGACACCAACCTCCAGTCGATCACTGCGGTCATCCTCGGCGGAGCAGCCCTCTCTGGCGGCCTCGGCGGCGTCCCGGGCACTGTCGTTGGCGTCCTCATTCTAGGAGCTCTCTCCAACGGAATGAGTCTGAACCACGTTCCGTCATTTTACCAGACCATCGCAACCGGCGTCGTGCTACTGCTCGCGGTCGGGCTCAGCCAAAGACGACGCCGTATTCTCTAATCCATCTCCCAACCGCACCACGCTCTAGGAAGGACACGACAATGAAGAAGCACATCTCCATCGGTCTTGCAACACTCACGGCCGTCGCTATTTCACTAACCGGCTGTTCGAACGGGAACGAATCGCCCCCGGCAACCGGCGCGGCGGGTGATCCGATGACCGTCTCATTCGCGAACTTCGATGAGAGCGTTCCGTTCTTCCAGGTCATCCGAACCACCCTGCAGGACCAAGATCCGCCCAGCCATGGCATCAACGTCAACTGGTACGACAATAAGAGTGATCCCTTGATGATGCTGCAGAACGTTCAGCAGATGGTGAACGAGCAGCCTGATGCGCTGGTTCTGTACCCAGTGTCGGCGGCGACGGAGGGGATATCGCGCCTTATCGAAGACAGTGGGATTCCCTGTGTGGCCCTCAACCTGGACGCAGAGGCTTGCTCATTCCTGAACATCGACAACGCCGCTCTCGGACAAGAGAGTGCAGATATCGTTGGCGATATCGGCGCCGAACGCGGTTGGACCGCTGAGAACACAACCGTGCTCATTGGTCAGAACGCCGCAGCAGGAGAGCAGGTCAATGCTGCAGTGACAAACTTCTATTCCAAGATCGCGGATAAGCTGGGATTCGATCCAGTAAAACCCGAAGAAATCAGTGCCTCTACGACGACGATCGGTGACAACGGAGTGCAGTTCGACGGAGCTTCGACACTTCAACCGAGTTTTGAAGCAGTGCAGGGACTTATCGCTGGCGTTCCCGCTGACCACAACATTATCTTGTACACGGTCAACAATGATTCGACGAACGGTGCACTGCGTGCGCTCGAGGACGCTGGTCGCGCCGACGACAGCAAGCTCCTTATCGCTGGCCTCGGTGGCGATTCAACTGGAATCAAATCCCTCTCTGAAGACCCACGATGGGTTGCCGAAGGTGACATTTTTGTTTCCTATTGGGGACAATACGCCGTCGCAATGGCGCAAGCGCTTGCTGATGGAGTCACGCCTCCCGCAGACGTCACCCCGCTGCCGCAGCTCGTTCTCTCCAAGGATGAGCTGAAGGCATACCACCCGGATGCGACTACAGCTGTCACCAAGCTTCCGCCGCTGGTGGATGACAATAAGTACCTTGGCGACACCGCGTTCCTGAGGTCGCTCGGAAACGTCGAGGGAGTCCAGTGAATAACTCAGCAACGGATCAACTGCTGACCCAAATCGCGGTGGTTGATGATCGATTCAGTGGGCACATCCGGGTCGCGTCCGCAGCTCTCGACACCACGGAGGTGGTGGAGTATGGCTCCGCCACCCCCGTGGCGACGGCAAGCGTTATTAAGGTTCCTATTCTTCTGACCGCGCTCGCACTCGCTGAGGAAGGAGGAATTGACCTAAGCACGCGGGTCACTATCAAGAGCACCGATATCGTCGAAGGATCGGGCTTCCTGAAGCTGTTCCAAGCCGGCCTAGAACCGACGCTGCGCGATCTCTCGATAAGCATGATCGCAACAAGCGATAATACAGCTACAAACCTGATGATAGATTCGGTTGGCGGCGTCGAAGCGGTCAATGCTTTCTGTGGGTCGCTCGGGCTGGGAGACATTCGGTTACACAACCGAATCGACTTCTCGCTCCTGGGAGACGACCCCGAGGCGCTCGGAACCGCGAGTATCTCCGATCTCAATCGCCTCTCACAACGGATCGCCAACGGGACTGCGTTCTCTCCCTCCGTATCCCGAGAGGCTGAGGACATTATGGGCACCCAGATGTACCTCGATCTGGTTGCTCGTCACTACCAGCTCAATCCCTATGCAAACGAACTCGGCAAACCGACACAACTCACCGTCGCTTCGAAGACCGGATTCTTCGGCGGGATCCGAGTCGATATGGGGATCGTCCGTTGGGCCAACGGTGGATTCACTTACGCCTGCAGCGCGCACGATTCAGACGACCTTGCGTTTTCATGCTCCGCGGAACCCGCCATGGCTCTGGGGAAGGTCGGTCAACTCCTGCTTCAGCACTACTGGCCTGAAAGCGCAGGCCAGATCCCGTTGGCTCTTGGTTTGGAGGTGTGAACAAATGGCTGTCCGGCCCAGGGTCGCGATGTTTAGATAAAAGGGCTATCCATTTCGCGGCCCCTCGGCGTAGAGTCCGAGTATGCCAGCAGCGGGAAAGGACTATCCGGCTAGATACGCGAATTTTCTTGCATGGTTTGGCGACGATAAGGCTTGTCTGGACTATTTGGACTGGCTGCGGTGGCCCGACGGACGTTTCGTCTGCCCGTTTTGTCAGGGCCCGACCCGGTGGAAGATGCATGACCGATGGCGCTGCGCGAGTTGTCGTCGGCGAGTTTCGGCGACAGCGGGGACATTGTTCGCTCTGACGCGCACGCCCTTGACCGTATGGTTCGAGGCCGCGTGGCGGATGACGACGTCGAAAAATGGGGTGTCCGCTTTAGAGCTCCAACGCACGTTGGGTTTAGGGAGCTACCAGACCGCCTGGACCATGCTTCATCGCTTCAGGATCGCTATGGGCGCTGGGGACAAGGAACGACTCGGCGGTCGTGTCGAAGTCGACGAGACCTTTATTGGCGGCCCACGAAGCGGAGTGCGCGGGCGTGGCGCCGCCGGCAAAGCCATGGTGGTGATCGCAGTTGAACTAATCGGGGCGCATGCGTTTGGTCGTGTTCGAATGAAAGTCATTCCAGACGCCAAAATAGTCACTCTCAAAGAATTCCTGATCACGTCGACTTCCCCGGGTTCAAAAGTCGTCACCGATGGTCTTATGGCGTATCGCAAGGCCGCCGTCGAATACGAACACACGGTGCACGTCGTTGATGGCTCTGGGCACCAGGCGCACGAGCTCCTGCCGGCCGTGCATCGCGTCGCCGCGTTGGTGAAGCGCTGGATTGATGCGACTCATCAAGGCGGCATCCAAGCGGAGCACCTTCCGGCTTATCTTGACGAATTCACGTTTCGTTTCAACCGGCGTCGCTCAAGCGCTCCGGGAATGCTGTTCTACCGCCTCATTCAGGCCACCGTGAACGCACCGGCAACGACCTATCGAGAAATCGCCCAAGGACTCGTAACCAAGCAAACGCCGCTCTCGGGACGAACGGGGCCACACAGCCAACCGCGCACCCTCGCTCTCACTCCGCTGGACAAACCTTGGCGTGAGGGGCCGCGAAATGGATAGCCCTTTTAGATAAACGCGCAACGAGCTTCCGACCCTTTGGGCTTCGAGCGGGGTTGGATATTACGCCGGTTGGCCGATGCGGGGCACTTGGAGCGACTCGGGTGGCGTGGGAGGAAAATCTGGCGTTCGCCAGACGGGCTCGCGTCGGCCGCCAACACAGATAGGTGGGGAATGTGGGACAAATTGACCCTGGCAAGGAATGTGGGTTTGACGAGAGTCCTAGTGTCCTGCGCCTGAAATTCACTGGTTAAGTTGTAGAATGGGATATGCCGCGAACTGGACGCCCGAAGACTGAGCTAATTCTGAGTGATGAAGAGCGGGATCAGTTGCTGCGCTGGTCGAGGCGGGCGAAGTCCTCACAGGCTCTGGCGTTGCGGTCACGGATCGTGCTCGGCTGCGGTGAAGGTCTGGATAACAAGACAGTGGCCGAGCGAGCGGGCTGCTCGACGAGCCGCGCCCGGGGCGCCCGGCAACGATCACGGCCGAGCGGGTCGTCGTGGCAACGTTGGAGTCGACGCCGAAGAATGCGACCCACTGGTCGAGGGCGAAGATGGCCGACCGCAGTGGACTGTCGAAGTCCACGATCGGACGGATCTGGAAGGCGTTCGAGCTGAAACCGCACCGCGAAGACGGCTTCAAACTCTCCAACGATCCGCAGTTCGTGGAGAAGGTCTACGACGTCGTCGGTTTGTATGCGAACCCGCCCGAGGCGGCCGTTGTTTATTGCGTGGACGAGAAGTCGCAGGTGCAAGCCTTGGCCCGCTCCCAGCCGGCGTTCCCGATGATGCCAGGCATGCCAGAGAAACGCACCCACGACTATGTGCGCCACGGCACGACCAGCCTGTTCGCCGCGTTCAACACCGCCGACGGCACCGTCATCTCCTCGATCCACCGACGGCACCGGGCCATCGAGTTCAAGAAGTTCTTGGCCAAGATCGACGCGCAAACCCCCGACGGATTAGACGTTCACCTGGTCTGCGATAACTACAGCACCCACAAGTCCCCCAGTGTCGTCAAATGGCTCGAAGCGCACCCTCGGTTCCACATGCACTTCACCCCGACGTACTCGTCTTGGATCAATCAGGTCGAACGCTTCTTTGCCTATGTCACCGCCGACCTGCTCCAACGCTCGGACCACCGCAGCATTCAGGCACTCGAATCCGACATTCGCAAATGGGTCAAGGGCTGGAACGAGAACCCGAAGCCGTTCATCTGGACCAAGCCCGCGGAACAGATCCTCGAATCCCTCAAACGACTTCTACAGCAAACTACCGGCGCAGGACACTAGAGACTCCATGCAGAAATCAACATCACTGCTCAGGCTGTAGCTCGGCTCATCGACCTGGATCTCTGGATAATAAAGAAAAGAGAGCAACGACACACGCTGTAGAGCAGCATCGGCAAGTTCACGATCAAGCATGAATACATCCCGTCCATTCGATTCAAGCAACGACACGATCATAGCCATCGTCCCCCAAGACGACCCAGAGAAAGGCCCACACCAATCAAGGTCCACCTGGGCAGTCGGGGGCCAGCGTAAGCGACAACCCCGAGGTTGGCCGCCGCCAGCATTCACTGTCGAGCTCGGAGCGGATGTCCATTCGGGACCGGAGCCGCTGTGTTGCCTCGTTCGTGGCGGCGCCATCCGGGCGGCCGGCCACGAGCTGGAAAGGAACTTCCGCATCGCCTCCTGAGCTCCTGCTCGGTCCTGATCGCGCGGCCGAGCACTGTATTGGCGAAGCGAACAGAAGCGTCCGAGTGATTCTGTACCAACTGACAAGAGTTCGTTGCAACGCCGTCCTTAGGATAAAGGTGTGCCCAGTCCGCTGAGAACACCGAGGAGTACCGTGCTTGATACGATCGAATGTCTACCTGTCGAGCCCTGCGACACTTTGTTGGTAGGCGGGCGGGTCATCGACCCGGAGACCGGTCTCGACGGCATCAGGAACGTCGGTCTGAAGAACGGCACGATTAGCTACATCGGCCGGGAGCGTCCCGCCACCGACGCCGTGATCGACGTGACGGGCCTCGTGGTCTCGCCCGGGTTCATCGATCTGCACAGCCACGCCCAGTCTCCGCTGGGGCTCCGACTGCAGGCGCAAGACGGGGTGACGACCGCCATGGATCTGGAGGCGGGAACCCTACCGGTGCGCCTCGTCTACGAGCGCGCCGAAGAAGAGGGACGGCCGATCAACTTCGGCTTCTCGTCGTCGTGGGCGCTCGCCCGCATGTCGGTGCTCGACGGTGTGAAGCTCCCGGACGATAGTTCCGAGAACCCGCTTCCGAACAGCGTGGAGATCTTCGAAGACAATCAGACCAGACCCCGCTGGAACTCGCTTGCCACCGAGGAGGAGGTGGCCCAAATCCTTGAACTCGTCGAACAGGGCGTGAGCGAGGGCGGGATCGGCATCGGCGTTCTTCTTGGCTACTCGCCGTTGTCCGGCCGCGACGAGTACTACCGCACGGCGATTCTGGCCGAGCGGCTGGGGGTTCCGGCGTTCACCCATTCCCGCCAGATGTCGAACGTGGAGCCGGGCTCCTCGCTCGACGGCACGCTCGAGATTCTCGGTGCGGCTGCTGGCACCGGCGCGGCCATGCACATCTGCCACATCAACAGCACCTCGCTGCGCCGAATCGACGACGTTTCGCACGCGGTCGAGGCTGCTCAGACCCGCGGCAACCGCGTCACGACGGAGGGCTATCCCTACGCCCGCTCTTCGACGGGTATCGGAGCGGCGTTCTTCGAGCCGGACAAACTGCACCGCATGGGCATCACACCCCAGTCGATCCAGTACCTCCCCACCGGCGAGCGAATAGCTGATGTCAACCGCCTGGTGCACCTGCGCGAGACGAACCCCGGCGGGCTCTGCATCATCGACTACCTCGACGCCGACGATCCGGAAGACCTAGCCAAGCTGCTTCGGGGCCTCACTCTTCCCGGCGGCGCCATCGCCTCCGACGCGATGCCGCTGGTGCTCGAGGGCCACCACCTGCACGACCAGTGGCCTCTTCCCGACGGGGCGTTCACTCATCCGCGCGGTGCGGGCTGCTTCGCGCGCACCTTCGCCTGGCTCGTACGCGAGCTGGGGGTGTTCTCGCTCAATGAGGCCATCCGCCGCGTCAGCTACACCCCGGCCACGATCATCCAGGATGCCGCCCCGGCCATGCGGAAGAAGGGGCGGGTGCAGGTGGGCGCCGACGCCGATCTAACGATTTTTGACGCCGATACGATCTCCGACCTGGCCTCGTTCGAGTCCGTTCGGGCATCGACCGGGTTCCGCCACGTTCTCGTGGGCGGCACCTTCGTGGTTCGTGACGGCGAACTGATCTCCTCGGCTCGGCCAGGTCGGGCCATCCGAAGTGAAATCGGCTAGCGCGCAGATGACTGTCTCGACCGACGCATTAACCGCCGAAATTCTGAACGACCTGCGCACCCTCGTCGAGTGCGAATCGCCCACGAAAGACTCCGACGCGGTTCTTCGCAGTGCGCGTGCTGTCGCAGCCCTCGGCGAACGGCTGCTGGGCTTCGCGCCCGAGTGGCTGTTCAGCGAGGGCGTTCCCTACCTGAGATGGACCTTCGGCGGGGGCGCCGACGCTGTGCTGCTACTCGGTCACCACGATACCGTCTGGCCACTGGGTTCGTGGGGATCTGAGGTGTGGACCGTCGACGCTCAGACCGCGAGCGGTCCGGGTATTTTCGACATGAAGGCCGGACTCGTCCAGATCCTGCACGCCGTGGCGGGTCTCGACGATCGGCGTGGCATCACCATACTCGTCACCTCCGACGAGGAGATCGGCTCGCCCAGTTCGCGTGCCGTCATCTCTGCGCAGGCGCTCGCGGCCGGCGTAGTGCTCGTCACCGAGGCGAGCGCGCCCGGCGGCGCGCTCAAGACGGCCAGAAGCGGGGTAGCCCACTACCTGGTGCAGGTCGCCGGTCGCGCAGCCCATGCGGGGCTCGAGCCGGAACGCGGGGTGAATGCCACGGTCGAGATCGCCCGCCAGGTGCTCGCGATCGCGGCGCTCGGCGAGCTGACGACCGATGCCACGATCACGCCTACCCTGCTCGCGGCGGGCGATTCCGCCAACACGGTTCCTGCGTCGGCTAGGCTGACCGTCGACGTTCGCGCTCGCACGCGAGACGCCTTCTGGGCCGTCGACGCCGCGCTCACCTCCCTGGTGGCACAGACCACCGGGGCGACCGTCACCGTCGAACGCTCCTTTGCCAGCCCCCCGCTCGAGGCGGCGTCGAGCGTAGCCCTCTTCGAGCTGGCCACGACCGTGGCCCGTGAACAGGGTCTGCCTCCGCTGGCCTCGGCTGCGGTGGGTGGCGCCTCCGACGGCAACATCGCAGCCGATGCCGGGGCGCTCGTTCTCGACGGCCTCGGGGCGGTGGGCTGCGGTGCGCACGCCCGGGGGGAGCACGTTCTGATCGATGAGCTCGAGCCGCGCACGGTGCTGCTGCGCGAACTGGTGCGGGCCATCCAGAGCGGCCGGCTCGGGGAGGAGCGACGTTGAGCGCGGCGCAGACGATCCTCGATCCGCTCGTGCGATCCGCCTGGGCGGCTGCCGAGCGGGCCGCCACCGATTCCGGCGTCGAGATCGGTCTCGTGGACTCGGCCGCAGGAGCTCACGCGATCTCCGAGGTGCTGGCGACGATCTGGCCGCAGGACAACGGCGCTCCTCCGCTCGAGGCCAACCTCATCCGGGCCCTTCAATTCGCGGGGAACTACGTTGCGATGGCCATCCGCCCGGCCGGCTCGCCGGCAGCCGCGACCGCGGGGCTGCCGGCGACGCCGATGCAGTCGCCGAGCGGCGAGGTGATCGGTGCCTGCGTCGGATTCTTCGGGGCTCCTGCCACGAGCCACCTGCACTCCCACATCGCGGGAATCACCACCGCCTCGGCGGGCCAGGGGGTCGGCCGGGCGCTCAAGCTGCACCAGAGAGCGTGGTGCCTCGCTCGGGGGATCACGACGATAAGCTGGACCTTCGACCCCCTCGTCTCGCGCAACGCGCACGTCAATCTGGTGCGGTTGGGCGCGACCGCCACCCGCTTCATGCCCGACTTCTACGGTGACATGATTGACCTGCGCAACAGCAGGCAGGCGAGCGACCGCCTAGTGGTATACTGGCTGCTTCGGAGCGAGGCCGTCGTGGCACTCGGTGACGGGGCGCGGCACTTCGGCGACGTGCTCGAACGGGCCCGGAAGGGCGGCTTCGAGTGGATCACTGTCGACGGCGGCGAGCCGTCTACCGCCCAGGAGGGCGCCACGAGCATGGCGGACGCTGACCGCTCCGAGGTGAGGCGGTGCTTCATCCGGGTGCCCCTTGATATCGAAGCACTGCGCGAGGCCGATCCGCAACTCGCGGCCCGGTGGCGGCTTCGGGTACGGGAGGCCTTCGAGCGAACACTCGGCGATCAGCGCTCGAACTGGACCGTGATCGGCTTCGACAAGTCCGTGGGCTACATTCTGGAGGAACAATCATGAGATTCACCGGCTTCGAGATCAGGCGCATCACGCTGCCGCTCGCCTCCCCGTTCACCACCTCGTTCGGCACGCAGAACCATCGCGAGGCGCTCATCGTGCGTGCCGCGGGTGACGACGCGGAAGGATGGGGGGAGTGTGTGGCGATCGTCGACCCGGTGTACTCGCCGGAGTACACCGAGGGCGCGCACCACGTGATGCGCAGCTATCTGATTCCGCGGCTTCTCGAGGCGGGCGAGTTCACCGCTCAGCAGGTGGCGCCGTTGCTGCACGGAATCGTGGGGCATCGCATGGCTAAGGCTGCGCTCGAGATGGCCGTGCTCGATGCGGAGCTGCGGGCGACCGAGACGTCGTTCGGAACTTTCCTCGGTGCGGTCGTCGACCGGGTTCCCTCGGGCGTCTCGGTGGGCATCATGCCGAGCATCGACGAACTTGTCGACACCGTCTCCAACTATCTCGACGAGGGTTACCAGCGCATCAAGCTCAAGATCAAACCGGGCTGGGATGTGGAGCCGGTGCGTGCCATCCGTGAGCGCTTCGGCTACGACGTTGGGCTTCAGGTGGATGCGAATACCGCCTACACGCTGAACGATGCCGGGCAGCTGCGCAAGCTCGACGCCTTCGATCTGCTGCTGATCGAGCAGCCGCTCGGTGAGGAGGACATCCGCCAGCACGCCGAGCTCGCGAAGCTGATCGCCACCCCCGTGTGCCTCGACGAATCGATCGTCTCCGCTCAGGCGGCGGCGGATGCGATAGCGCTCAAGGCCGCGAGCGTGATCAACATCAAGCCCGGCCGGGTGGGCGGGTACCTCGAAGCAAGGCGCATCCACGATCTGTGCCGCGCGAACGGCATCGCCGTCTGGTGCGGAGGCATGCTCGAGACCGGCCTGGGCCGAGCCGCGAATGCCGCGCTCGCCGCTCTGCCGGGATTCACGCTGCCCGGCGACATCTCGGCCTCCAACCGCTTCTATGAAACCGACATCACCGAGCCGATCCTGCTCGAGGACGGCCACATTCGGGTTCCGACGGGCCCGGGCCTCGGAGTGACGCCGATTCCGGCCGATCTAGATCGCGTGACAACGAGCGTCGACTACATCACTCGCTGACCCGCGCCGCCCTCGCCCACCGTTGTTGATCGAGTAGCACCGCGAGCGCTAGCAAACGGCGCGTATCAAGACCCCGCGCCCCATAGTCTCGCTACGTGGGTCTTGCTGGCGAGAGCCCTGGTACACGACCAGCAAGGGGGCGGCTCCTCGAAGGGCAGGTTACTCGGCGGAAGGACGCGGTGCCGTAGCCGTTCCCCACATCTTGCGGCTCAACTTCGGCAATCGCTGCGCGTGCCCTGTGGTCAGGGCTTCGTACGTAGCCCGACTCCACTTCTGGAGGCGCTTGTCCATTGCATAGGCCTCGGCGACGCTCTCGTGCTGCTCGGCGAAGAAGAGTTCCACGGGCATCCTCCGCTTCGTGTACTCCGAGCCCCGCCCCGTGCTGACGTATGCGCGTTTCGAGATTCCGGGTGCTGCGGACGTAGTAGCTGCCGTTGAAACAGCGCAAGATATAAACGAAAGGCATGGCAATCCTCTCGCTGGGCATCGAAAGTGTGGCTCCTCTGGCGCCGTCCGGGTGCGAGTTCTGCACAGGCCTGTCTTGTTGTTGGTTGAGTAGCGGGGACAACGGGGCGGGCGTCGCGCCCTACTGCAGCCCCAGCCCCAGCAGCTGCAGCTGCAGCATCGCATTGAAGCGAGCATCCGGGTCGTTGAAGTCGAGACCGCTGATCTCGCTGATCCGACGCAGCCGGTAGCGGCAGGTGTTGGGATGCACGTGCAGCCTGGTGGCAGTCTGCCCCACGTCGCCGAAGCAGGCCAGGAACGCGTCGAGGGTCTGCATGAAGTCACTGTCGTGGGTGCGGTCGTAGGACAGCAGCTCGGGCACCGGGCCGGTCATCGAGCTCTGCTCGCGCACGATGCGGTCGTAGACCTCGAACAGCACGGTATCGATCTGAACCTCGTCTGCCCGCACCACGGTGCGGCCGTGCGCGGTCTGCGGTGAGCGGATCACCCGCATGGCCCGATCCGCATCGCGCCTCGACGCCGACAGATCGGCGGCATCGTGCACGATCGTGCCGATGGCCACTAGCACGGGATCGCGCTTCGCGCTTCGATCGTGGAAGTCCTGACCCACCTGTGACACGAACCGGCTCAGGCCATCGAGATCGGGCCGCAGCGGTAGGATACCGTAGGCCGAGTCACCCACGATCCCGGCGATGCTGCCGGGATGCGCTGCGGTGAGCTGCAGCGCTAGCATGTTCGCCATCCGCTGCAGCCGGGCCACGTCGTGAGCGGTGGGCGTCTCCGCCGCAACGCCGATATCGGGGCAGAGGTCGACCGCGATCACACAGATCGGACCGGAGTCGATGCGGTGCCGCCGGGCCACGGACCTGGCAGCGTTGCCACCGGCGAGCAGCGTCGAGAGCACCGCCTGGCGGGTACGCCGATGCGAATGAATCTCCACGCGCCCGCGCACGAGGTAGAGCGCGACGATCTTCGCCGCTTCGATGAAGTTGCGTTCGCGCTCGGCGCTCAGGGATCCGCGCACCACCGCCCAGATCGAGCCGAGGATCTCCTCGTTGGCCGCGACCCGGATGACGGCGCGCGGCAGCTCGTGCAGGCTCGTGTTCTCGAGGTACACGGGTCGCTCGCTGGCATAGATCTGCTTGAAGAAGCCCTCGCTGCGCAGCATGGCTGTCACCTCGTCGGACACCCGCTGGCCCAGAACGGAGTTCTTGCGCGCTTGGTCGCCGCGTTCCTGATCAGAGGAGAACGCGATGATGCGGGAGTTAAGGTCCTCGATCGTGATGGGCGCGTCGAGCAGGGCGGAGAGCGCGTCGGCGACGCTCGACAGGTCACCGACATCCGGTGAGCCGAACGAGGCGTTGCCGGCGTCGGGGTCGACGCCGAGCGACGACTGGCTGATCGTGTTCGACATGATCGCGACGATCTGGTTCCAGGCGATTCCTCGCACGAGGCCGAAGATCACCACGCCGCTGTCGGCCGCGGCTTTGGCGATCGCGGCGTGGAAGACCACCGGACCGCGCAGCACGAGTCCGACAGCCTGGTGCTCTGCCAGGGTGTTGATCAGCTCCACGATGGGATCGAGGTCCACGATTCCCACCCCGAGCACGATGGCGTGGGGCGGAATCGCGGGCGGATCGAAGGGGTCGACGATCACGGCGGAGCTCACCCGACGCCGAGGATCGATGCGTCCGTAGACCACATCGAGAACCGTGGCGCCAACATCGTCGAGCACGCGTCCCAGGGTGACGTCGTCTTGGTCATTCACCGATTCATCATGAAGCACTGAGATTCCACTCCGATCCGAGCTGTTCGTAGGCAGCACCCACCGACCGTTCCGTTCTATATTACGACCACTCGTCGAGGAAGGGGCTTCCGACGACGGGCGCCGTGCCCGGCTCGCCCGACCACCAGTACTCGGTGAGAGCCCGGCCGGAACTAACCCACGGATACTTAAGGAGAGCCCTCTTTTTGTGGCGTTACCGGTTCAGCGTGTACCCCTTTGCCCCAGAACAGCCGAATCAGGTGCGTGGACGGTTTGGGGGTCAAGTAACTAACCACGATCATGCAGAGCACGGAAAAGACAGTTGCCGTCACAACGCTGTGCATGCCAAACGGGTTTTTGAACAACACTTCGAGCACGATATAGCTAATAAGGCCACCATACATTGAGGCAATTGCACCCCATTTGTTTGCCCGCCTCCAATACAGGCCGAACACGATACACGAGAAGAATGTGGCCTCGAGTCCACCAATGGCGTAGATGACGACAAACTGCAGATATTCGGGAGGAGTAAGCGAAAACAGAACAATGACGATGCCGATCGCCAGAGTGCTGAAATACGATAGCCTCGCGACACTCCGCTCCGCGGCATTCGGCCTTATATAATTCAAATAGATATCTTTAACAACCGTTGAACTGGTCACCAAAAGCATGGAACTCACCGTGGACATGACCGCGGCCAGCGGAGCGGCTAAGACCAGACCTGCCACCCAACCCGGCATTATGTTCAGAATGAGGGTCGGCAACGCCATATCGGCGTTCTCCATATCCGGGTAAAGAAGTCGTACGAATGGCCCAAGAGTAGCAAAGCCGACTGAAAATAAGAACATAACGATACCGCCGAACATCATGGACCGGTGCATCGTCTTCGTATTATTGAAAGCCATTCCTCTTACCGATGCATGCGGAAGTCCAATAGCGGCGATGCCAAACAACAAGAAGTAGGACATGAGCAAAGCCGAACTTATTCCACCCGGCCCTGGCAATTCAACCAACTCCGGATAGTTGCTCACCAGATCGCCAGCTAAGGCAGGGAATCCCCCGGTTGAAATGATGAAAATAATCCACAGCACGATGCCGCCGACAATCATCATGATGCCTTGGATTGCGTCGGTCAGTGCGACCGCCATAAATCCGCCGATGGTCGTATAAATGACGACTATCAGGCCGAACAACAGAAGGCCTGCCTGATATGGAAAACCTGTGGTGGCTTCTAGTATCAGGGCTCCACCAACGAACTGGGCTACCATGTAGGAACCGAGGAAAATCAAGATACCGATAGCACTTCCGATGACTATCCATTTACTTTCAAATCGGGCCCTGAGAAAATCTGTCAACGTGACTGCGTCAATTTTTCGAGCCACGATAGCGAACTTCTTGCCCAGAACACCGAGTATGTACACACCCATTCCCACTTGGCTCATGAGTACTAATACCCACGCGAATCCGATATCGTAAGCGACTCCGGGACTACCGATAAAGGTACCAGCGCTTGCTGCGGAGGCGAGTATGGTGAACGTTAGAAGCAGCGGGCCAAGTTGGCGTCCGCCCACAAAGTATTCTTCTTTGAAACCTTGTTTCCGGTTTTTAGTATACCGATATGCTAGTAGCCCGACGATGAAGGTCAGGCCCAAGTATATAATGATCGGCATCAAAACATCCATTTGCATTATGCTGCCACTCCCTCATCTTCAGCTTCCAAGGACATGTCCTTGAAAAAGAAGCGGACCGTAAGAATCGATAAAACGATAAAGACGAGAGAACCCACTATGCCTCCCCAGAAAAACCAGGCTGGCAACCCGAATACAAACGATATTTCGTCGGCAGACTTATTCTGCCCTAACACCATAGCGGGTACGGATACAAGCAGGATGTTTACGACAAAAAGCACTAAAACTATATAGAATTCCCTGTTGCACTGTTTGAACCGTGGGTCCTCTTCAAATTCTTCTTCGTTATTCATGCCGCTCTCCCCTTTGCTTAGGCGTCCACTTTGGTCGTGTGATTGATTCATTCGTCGGAAGTATTTTTAGGCTTTGCGACGATTTAAGATATATCGAGGTTTTCCCCTGGGAGGAGGTGTTGTTGCGGCGCACGATGCCTCTTTCATTTAAGTTCATCCAACGCCGTCCGACACGGGAAGAGGCTCCCCGCGCCCTACGCGCTCAATAAGGAGACCGTAGTGTTCGGGCCGACGGTGCTCCGCAAAATTGAATACCTGCTGCCGATAATTCTCGCCCAGGTTCAGGTCGATAGTTGCGGCTATGACCTCATCATCTTCTGTGGCGGCTTGAGCTACCAGCTCCCCTGATGGTGCTACTATTGCAGACCCGCCGATCATATGATGTCCGTCCTCACTGCCACTCTTGGCGGCAGCAGCCACCCATACGGAGTTCTGGTAAGCACCGGCCTGCAGCGAAAGCAGGTGGTGAAACATTGTTTGGTGCGGCTGGGTCAGCCAGCCCGCCATGGACGATGGAGTGTTGTAGCCGAGGACCACTAGCTCCGCGCTTTGCAGGGCCATCACCCTGTAGGCTTCGGGCCAGCGCCGATCGTTGCATATGCACATCCCAATACGCGTTCCCAGGGCGTCCCAGACGCGAAACCCTTCATCCCCAACCTCAAAGTATTTCTTCTCCAAGTGCTGCGCCTGCGCGTTGGGTTTGTGCTCCGTATGGCCGGGCAAGTGGATCTTTCTATATTTCCCTATTATTTTTCCGGCTTCGTCCACAAGAATGGAGGAGTTGAAGCGTTGCCGCTGGGGAGTCAACTCGGCGTAACCGATGTAAAATCCCACACCTAGCTCACGGGCACACGCAAAGAGCGGCAGCACTTCGTCGTTCGGCATTGCGGTTTCGAAGTACTCGTTGAGCTGTGACTCGTCGTCGAACCAATACCGTGGAAAAAATGTCGTGAAAGCGAGTTCGGGGAAAACGACAAATGAGGCCCCCTTGGCCTTGCCTTCCTTCAGCAGCGCAACGAGCCGGCGTACCACGAGCGCCCGAGAGTCCGATCTATTCACTCCTCCCATCTGAGCGACTGCCAGAACCAATTTTCGATCTGTCATTGCTAACACCTCTTGCGTTGTGATTACTAAGGAAATTTGCTTCCATCCATCCCAACAGCCAGGGAGTGCCGGCTGCCTCACGTACGCTCCAACAATCGGAAGGAGTTGCGGCAAGGATGGTTCATAACAAAGCATGTCGCAGGGAAGTAGATGCAACTTCGTTCGATTGTCCAAAATTCGCTACTGGAACTAGTCGATCCGACAGATCACAGCCGGTCGGCAAACAGCCGCAATTGCAGCATGAGCCGGAACTGCTCGTCAGGGTCTGTCAAGGGCCATGAGGAACGGCCCGTAGCCGTCAGCGGGCAATTCCGTGGCCGCCCAGCTTCTCATGTCGGCCGACAAGCCGCCGAACCCCCGAGTTCTAGTCCGGAGTGCAACATGGGGCTGTGGCCTATTGGGAGCATAGTTCTTGGAAGACCTCGGCCGGGGTTGCCCAGCTGAGGATTTTGCGCGGCCGGTTGTTGATCTCGGTGATGAACTCGTTGAGTTCTGCTTGGGTGAGGTTCTCGAAGCTGGTGCCTTTCGGAAGGTATTTGCGAATCCGGCCGTTGAAGTGCTCGTTCGTGCCGCGCTGCCAGGCGGAGTACGGGTCGGCGAAATAGGTCGGGATTCCGAGGGTGTCGGCGAGTTGGTAGTGGAACGCGAACTCGGATCCGTGTCACACCCATGCGAGACAATCAGTTCATGGGAATGCGACATCTCGAATTCAGTGACAGCCTCAGCGGATTGCTGATCGACGGCGTCGCCGACACGCCCTACGTCGGGGCCGCATTTCAACTGACGCGCGACAAGGGCGTGACGGTCGATGTGCCCTATCTGTCCAGTCGGAGCGTTGCGCAGTTTGGTCACGTCCAAGCGTGGTTCACCGATCAGTCCCCGCCGACCAACATGGTCCTCTTGACGCAGGAAGGCACCATTTCACTTTTTGACATTGCATGGAGTGGGCACTCCGAAAACTGGGGCGGGAGGCGTGCGTCAATCGGATCGCTGCGACCCGCCCTTGCCGTCCTCGGTGACCGCGACGGCGCGTTGGCTGACCCGCTGGTCATGAGCGAGATGCACAGTCGGTTGGATGGGTTGAATGAATGGTCGCGTTTGTCAGCAGTTAGCAGCGACAACGAGACCGATGAGGAAGGCCTCATCCAGTCTGTGACGCTGCTCCTTCATCGAGACGACGGCATTACCTGGCAGCAGGGCGACGCAACGATGACCATTCGGGCGGGGTGGTATTACTCGCCCGAGCAGGATGGGTATGACCGGAAGACGACCGTAGACGACAACGTGCATATCGAGAGCACCTTCAGCTCGGGGCCGACGCCCTTCTGGGAACACTTTGTGGAACAGCGCAAGGTCGCGAACCTAATGGTCTTCCTCTTCGGGCGACCACTGTCCTTCCGCGAGCATAAGCTGCGCGATGACCTCTTTGCCTCGCGGATGATGGACGGGCGTATCCACGCGCATCCGCTAACCGAGATCATCAGTCGGCACACTTATCGGGAGCGGCTCACCGAAGTTCCGTCCAAGAAGGATCTAGGACGTCCGATCGCGCACCTGGCCCACATCGGGGCCGAGGGACTCACTACATGGTCGGAGAACTACGAGACCTGGGAGCGTTTCATTCTCCCTAGCGTGAGTGTGTTGGGTCGCACGGGGAGGTTCATCGAGGATGTCGTCATTTCAACTTCGATGAGCATCGAAGCGGCCGGCGGCATACTTGGCGAACGTGCCGGTGAACGGGTGACGTGGAGCCGAGGGCGACCCACAACTGCGACGTACGTCTATAGATGCCTAGACGTGCTCGAAGTGCGGTGGCCCGAGCGCATTCGCGACCGCATTGGGCTGTCGCGAGCTATTGCCAACAACTACAACGACGTCAAGCACTATGACCGAGGCGAATTCCCTGACCACGACGAGTCCTATGTCGTAGGCGAGGTCAATCAGATGATTGTGCGCCTACTGGCGATCCACATCACCGGCCGAGGCGAAGAGCTGCTCTCGTCTTACCGTGAAGGCACCAATCTCTACGAAATCAAGCAGGTGCTCGACGGGTGCGGACTCCGAGTTGACGAGACCGGAAGTTGGCATCGCGACACCGACGACGTGCCTTCCGAGTGATAGGCAACTTGCTCGACTTCATCGACGCGGCGATGGCCGAGAACGTGAACGGTCGGAAAAGCGGACCAGCCATCGACCAGCTCGGGCTCGCGCTGGCGGAGCTCGTTCAACGAGCCAACTCCTGGGGGATGTCGATCGGACAGCTCGACCCAGCTCACGCCACCGCACACCCGACGGCCCTCCCGAGACTTATCGCAGCCCTAGCGACCTCCTTCATAGGCCCCCGGTAGAGGATCCTTTGCCAGCCATTTCCACGGTCTGGCGACACACCCGAAACGTGTGACTCTTGGCGCTCTTTGGCGGCATTCTGTGATCGCTACTTGGCGCATCAAGCTGAGTCCGCGGGACTCTAGAGAAATCCCACGTCTCGTATCCCATTGGCGGTTTCAAACGGTGGAAGCAACAGGGGCTAATTCCTTCCTCGAGACTAGCTCGCTGAGCAGGTCAGCCGGGGTGCTGCGTTTGAGGGTTTTGCGTGGCCGTTCGTTGAGTTCAGTGGCGACTTCGAGGAGGCGTTGAGCGCTGTGCGCGTTCAGGTCGGTGCCTTTAGGGAAGTACATTCCCAGGGCACGAATCTCTCGACCCACACCGTCGAGGACCTCCGAGCCGTCGCAGCTGAACTCAACGAGAGGCCACGAAAATCGCTCGGCTGGGACACCCCCGCCGAGCGACTCCATGCTTTACTGGAAGCCAGTTAGCAAACAAGTGTTGCGACGACTACTGGAATCCAAGCTGTCAGACGTCGTAGAGGTCGACGAGACCTTCATCGGTGGCGAGGAAGCGGGCCTCGCCGGTGGTCGCGCCAAGGGCAAGAAAGCACTCGCCTGTGTCGCGGTAGAGGTGAAGTCTCCCAAAGGCTTCGGCCGTGCCCGAATGGCGGTGATCGAGGATGCAAGCGCCGCATCGTTGCGCCAATTCCTTATCGATCACGTCGAGCCCGGTTCGACTGTG
>Ga0307486_1001003_pt1 | contig 23164 bp, 21 predicted proteins | sample CBIW02metaG_FD_203663 | JGI IMG/M metagenome (GOLD analysis project Ga0307486, IMG submission 203663) | Sea-ice brine microbial communities from Beaufort Sea near Barrow, Alaska, United States - CBIW 0.2 | ecosystem: Environmental > Aquatic > Marine > Coastal | place: USA: Alaska | collected...
AAGGTACAAAAGCATTTTTTTAATTTTTCCTTTGCAGGTTAATTAAATGAAATTATATTTGCATCCGCTTGAAAGGCTTGTTACAAGTTTTAAAGCAACTGGTACCTTAGCTCAGTTGGTAGAGCAAAGGACTGAAAATCCTTGTGTCCCTGGTTCGATTCCTGGAGGTACCACTTGAAAACCCTGAAACTTATGTTTCGGGGTTTTTTTGTTTTTAACCATATTTTAAATGCACAGTTTATCTATTATTTTTAGCAAAAATTTGAATCGCTATTATATTGGGGAAACTTATGATGTGCAGGAAAGGTTATAAAAACATAATGAACACTCCTATAAATATGCCTTCACAGCGGCGACCTCAGATTGGGAATTGAAACTGTTAAAAGAAATTGAAAATAAGGAAAAGGCAGTTTATCTGGATAAATTTATCAAGAGAATGAAAAGCAAGGTTTTTATTCGATAAGTATATTGATTAAGGCTTATATTATTAATTCCCGTAAATATTTTAAATTAATTCTATTAATTAGGTTATTGGGAGAGTGCAAAAGGTAGCTCAAGAAAATCTACCTGAACATTAAAAATTCCAGTGATTTTTTTCCAAGTTTTTATCGAAAAAAATAGAGGTAATATCCATTGTTAAACCCGAATTTAAACTAGCACAATACCTTTAAAGTAATTGGTATAATGACGCCGGGTTTCAAAAACACCTAAAATTTCCCCTTTCCAATCAATGGCCATTTGCAAGTATCTGCGGGCGGCTTCCACGCGTTCTTCAATATAGCCACAAAATGTTCGCCGGTGTTAAAAAAGTGTTTCACTTGCTTAAAAAACCAAGGATTACCAATACTGGCAAGTCCAATCATACACATCTTCCATGGGTGCTAAAAGCAATGGAAAACCAGGAAGTTCTATGTTGTGTATTTTTACCAAGTGTTTTTAATTTTGGTGCAAAATTACACCTTTTAAATAATTTTCGTTAAAAGACCTCTTGTGTTTCAAAACGTAAGAGATTTGAATAAAATCATATTGCTCGAAAACAAATTAGAGCAATTATTAAATATTCATCCAACTTTTAATAACATCATTATAACTTCTCCCTGTAGTAATGCTTGTTTTTGTTTTGTTGATTAATGTAATGACAAACCTGCTATTAAAATATTTCTGCACTTCCATTACATAATTGGTGTTTATAATAATAGCTCTGTGGACTCGTAAAAAGTTACTGGGTAATTTTTGTTCTAATTGGGATAAGGGCTGCTCGGATAAATGTTCTTCTTGTTTTGAATGAATGGTTACATAATTTTTATCGGCTTCAAAATGAGAGATGTCTTCCAGTTTCAAAAAAATTAATTTATCACCTTTTTTTATTGTTATCGAAGTCATTTGCTTTTCTTCTTTCTGCTTAGAAAGCTCTTTTAAAACTTCCAGTATATTTTGAGGTGAATGATGATTCTTTTTAAACTGTTTTAATTTATTGACGGTTTGCTTCAAACGCTCCAACTGTATTGGTTTTACTAAATAATCAATGCTATTGGTTTCAAAAGCTTTTAAAGCATATTGGTCGTAAGCTGTACAAAAAACAACCATGGGAATGGTTTCCAATTGTTCTAATAACTGAAAACCTGTTAGCCCGGGCATTTCAATATCTAAAAAAATAATATCTGGTTTTAAGTGTATTATTTTTTCTTTTGCTTCTGTTCCGTTTTGAGCAACATCAATAACTTGAAATGTTTCGGGAAAATTTTCTAATAAATTCAACAAACCTTCTCTTGCAGGTGGCTCATCATCTATAATAATTGCTAAATATGGTTTGTCCATGAATTTAGGATATTTGAGTAATGTTAATACTTATACTTTTTTCGGGTGTGTTTTGCCAATTTAAAGAGGCGTTTTCACCATAAGTTAAACGCAATAAATCGTACACGGTTTGCAGCCCATGTCCACTTACCAATCCTTCAGGGAAATCTGGACCATTATCCGAAATTATAATACAAATGCCATCGCTTGTTTTTTCTATTTTCAATACAATTTCACCTTGACCTTCATTTTTTGAAACACCATGCTTTACGGCGTTTTCTACCAAAGGTTGTATAAGACATAATGGAATTTCCATCGTTCCTAATGTTTTATCTACTTCAATATTGAAATTTAATCGGTCGCCAAAACGGATTTTTTCAATCTCTAAATAATTTTTAACCATGGTAACCTCATCTTTTACAGTGCTCATTTTTTTGCCTTGTCTGTTAATGGTATATTTAAACAAATCGGACAACGCATAAGCCATTTTTTGAGTTTTACTCGTGTCTATTGGAGCTAAACTTGCAATGGAATTTAAAGAATTATATAAAAAATGTGGGTTTATTTGAGATTGTAACAGTTTGACTTCAGATTCAGCATTCACTTGTTTTAATTGACTTAATTCAAGGTCTTTTTCTTTTACTAAATTATCTGACATCTGTTGTAGATAGATTAGTAATCCCCTCCCTAACGACAGGAAAACAGATAGCATGAGCCAAGGATAATAAAATTCTATAAAATCTAAATCGGTAAAGGCCCAATTTTCGTTAGTAGTCAAATATAAAATAATTAAAACTGGTAAATTGAATGTAATAAAAGTAAACAAGATTTTTAAAAGCAAGCGAAAGGAGATGTTGATGGTGCTATTAACGATTAATTTTTCTGCCCCAAAAAGAAGCAATGAAATAATTATTCCGATTACAGCACTAAATACTAAACCAAATTGCAAATTTTCTTCCCAACCAATAAAGCTGTTGAAATCTGTTAAATAGCTGTATATCCAAGTCAGATTCGCGTAGTTTAGAACTATAAGAAATATTGGAAACAAATAACTCAAATATGAATATTTAAATCTTCTATTTTGAAAAAAGCTAAACATTAAAAGAAACACTAAAATTCCAATTGTGGTAACAATAGTAATGGCTAAAAACTGTATTTTATCTTTATTCAAAAAGGAATATGCATAGCGCCAAGGGTAATTATTATATAAATAATTGTTAAGCTGACTTTCAAAATCGTCAGCATATAATTTTTTTAACAGAAACTCATCCTCTTCTCCTAAAAAACCATAACCATAATCAAGAGAATATTCACTGTCGTTAAATATGGTCACAGGAAATAAATTGTTATAAGGCTTTGCAGTTGATTTGGTAGAAAAAATAGCTGTATAAAGTTCGTACTCAATATACATCTTTCTGATTTGATTTGAAATGCCCTCATGAAAATCAAAATCTCTATACGAAACCTTATCTCTAACAGACGTTGTTATAAAACCATCTCTAGATCTATAAATTGTAGTTTGATCTGGTAAATCTCTTTTTATAAAAAACTGGTTTAAGGATCCAAAAGAGTTCTTGCTAAAACCAAGAGCAATATGATGAAATGGCGGGTTAATTTTTTTGTCTAACTCAAATCCAATTTTTATAGATGGTATTAAAACTTTCAGTTTTTCAATAAAGCTTTTAACGATTAAGCTATCTTTTAAGGTGTGGTTTTGGTTTAATTGAATTAAAACGGGTTTATTGTAGCCTCTATTTAAGTTCCCACTTTCATCAAACGCTCTATCTTTTAGATATTCCCATTTTGAAGTTTCTGGTTTTTTTGAGTTTCCCTCACTTATTTCTCTAGCTTGAATAACTAAAAAAGTATCAGAAACAATTAATGACCATGAAACAACTAAAATAAGGACAAGCAGGATAATTTTTTTCATCTGTGGTAAATTTAACTATTTATACCACAAAAGAAATTTAATAGGGTGTGCTAAAAAACATTTTTCTTGTGAAATGCAAAATAGACTGGTGAGTTGCATTTTTTGGTAAAACCCAAAATTGTTGATGTTTTATTGCAGTGATTTCAAATGAGAAATGGTATTAACTATAAATTCATCCAACTTTTAATAGCATCATTATAAGTTATGCCTGTAGTAATACTCGTTTTTGTTCTATTGGTTAATGTGATGATAAACCTGCTATTAAAATATTTCTGCACTTCTTTTACATAATTGGTATTTATAATAATAGCTCTGTGGACTCTTAAAAAGTTACTGGGTAATTTTTGTTCTAATTGAGATAAAGGGTCTTCAATTAAATAGGTTTTGTCTTTTGAATGTAACGAAACATAACGTGGTAATACCCATGTTAAACCCGAATTTAAACTAGCACTAATTGATATTTAAAACGCCATTATCACATTGACAAAAGCACCAATTACTGAAAGAATTATTAATGCAAGGACAAAAATTACAATAATCTTGAAGAAGATATTAAGACCTTCTGTAGTTGTGTTGTAATTTTCGATGAACGGGCCGAATGTTCTCATGAGGGATTTATTTTATGTTAAATTTATATCCTAAAGTTAGGATTACTTAACACGCCTACAAAATTTAATCGCCAAAGGGTCAATATATTAGACCAAATACATTTGGTGTATTTTTGTAAAATGACACTTCTTCAACTAACCTTTATAAATACTAGAAATCCGATAAAATTAAAACCGGTTTCGGGTCATTAACATAAAAGAAGAAGTCAGAAAAATCTTGTAATTTTATAATTGCCCGCCTATTTCTTTCAGCTTTTGTACGCTTACTGGTTTACTTAAAAATCCGGAAATCTCTTCAAATGAGGCAGCCTTGAGTTTATCGGCTATGGCAATGGAGGAAGTTACTATATAAATTTTGGTTTCGTTCTTTAAATTAGGCCTGCAGGAACTTAGCTGTCCTATAAACTCCCATCCGTCCATAAGGGGCATATTAATATCCAACAATATTAAATGAGGAAGCGGGAATTCAGGATTTTTAAACTTTTCAAAAGCATGCCCTGCATTTCTATAAGCAGTACTTTTTACAAATATCGCGGTTCTTTTGATAATCTTTTGAATTATCATTTGATAGATATGATCATCATCTATTACGCATATTTCCTTCTCCATTTAAATATTTTTATAAAGATTTTCTTAGCTTGAAACTATCCAAGGTTTTCTGAATAATCACTTCCAGGATTCAATTTATTTTATACTCATTTTATTTGAAAGAAAGTTTAAATGTACTTCCAACATCTACCAAACTATCTACTGATACCCTGCCTCCCATAGCATCCATTTGATTTTTTGAGATAAAAAGTCCTATACCTCTGGATTTTGGTAAATCTGTAAAGCTTTTATACATCCCAAAAAGCTGTTCCCCATACTTGTCCAAGTCAATGCCAATTCCATTATCTGATATTTTCAAAACCCATTTCCCATTCTCGTGAATACCTGAAATCAAAATATCAGGTATTCTTCGATAATCGGTATATCGAAGAGCATTTGATATAATATTGAGCAATATACTTTCCAAATAGGCGGGATTAAAATTAACCTTCATTTCCTGCGGAATTTCCTGACGAATAATTGCCTTTTTTTTCTGAATCTGAACCTGCAGCGAGTCAAGGGTTATTTTTAAATATTCCGAAACCAAAAGTGGCTCAATTAGTAGATTCGTATTGGTTTGAATTGAAACGACTTCATTTAGATCAAACAAGGTTTGATCTAAGGCAACTCCAACTTTTGAAAGCAATTGCACATAGGATTCCCTTTCATCTTCAGACTCGGCCAGCTCATATAAATTTAAGATTGCCTGAATATTACTGGAATGAGAACGTAAATTATGAGAGACTATAAACGAGAAATTGAGCAATCTTTTATTTTGGTCCATCACCATTTTATAGGATTTATCTAAATTAAGTTCAGATAATCGCTTGTCGGTAATATCTTCAATTAATGCTACATGTTCCTCTGGCCCCAACCCGTTTTCCCGCAAAGTGGAAACCGTCAGTTTCACCCAAACAAAATTTCCATTTTTTTTGATGATTCGTTTATTGATGGTATATTCCTTGATTTCTCCGGAATTTATTTTTTGCATATTGGTAATATCCTCCTGGACATCCTCAGGATGGGTAAGTTGCATATAATCAAACTTGCTCAGGTCTTCCGGAGAATAACCTAACAACTCCCCGTATTTGTTATTAGTTTCCAGAATTTTGCCTGAAACTGAATCAAGCCTGGCAATTCCAATTGCTGCCTGGTCAAAAATGGTCCTAAATTTCAATTCACTTTGCATAAGCTCCCCAGCTTTCTCTTTTAATAAATCCTGCAACTGTGCAGGTTGTTCCAGCTCCTTGTAAATTATCCAACCCAACCATGCGGCCAATAAAATTATGAAAAATGCAACTGGAAATATTAAAATTAAAATTTCATATGGATTTTTAGAGGCTATATAAAATTTCCAATCACCATCGGGCAGAGTAACTGATTTTGAGAAAGATTTACTTAAATTGATTTTTTCCGGAAGAAAGAAAATTTCTTCACCGGTAAGCACATCTTTCTTGGAAAATTGAAATTGATATTTATCTCCCGCAAGCCTTTCAATTCCGGATTGCTTTAATAAATTTTCAAATCTTATTATTATCGCAGAAAAGCCCCAGAATTTTTTTTTAAGAAAAATAGGCAATCTACCAACCACAGCCATCCCTCCTTGTCTAAGTTTGAAAGGACCGGCAAAGTACATTTCTCGCGTTTTAATTGCTTTTAAAGCCTCAACCTTGACTGAGTTATCCTCAAGGATATTGTAGTTGACCACCTCTTGGTTTCCCTCTAGAGGATAAACCTTTGTAATAATACCTCCAGGCACCATTTGGACAATATCAATATTTGAATTTCCGTCGATGAGCTGTGCTGCAACTTCTTCGAAATTTTCAATATTTCCTTCATTATCAACAAGTAAGGCCAGGCTTAATGCGACCGAATAGCTATTTTTAAGAGATTGGTCTACATTATTTTCTACAAAATTAATAATATTGGACATTTCCTGCTGCTCTCTCTCATTCAAGATTTGGAATCTCTGCCAAAGCATAAAATATCCCAGTAAAGCAAAAAATATAAAGGAGAATATTCCAGCCAAAGCTGGCTTGGAAAAGGCCTTGCTAAAAGTATTTAATCTGCTTTTATTTTCTTTCATAAAAATTTAGGGGATGTTTTTATAAAAAAGTATTTAAATATTAACGGGTATAAAATTTAATTTTTCTCCATATTTATTTAAGCAAACAATTAAAAGGCCTTAAATCTGGTTGACAAACAAATTAGATACAAAGAAAGATTAATATGAATAACTTCCTACAGATATTCAAAAATAAAGTCGAATCGTAAGAGTAGATGAAAATCATCAAATAAAACCCCTTAAAATACTCTTTTTAAGAATATTAATTTTTGTTTTTATATTTAAATTGATTTTTAATCGAATAGTACGACCTAATAATGGATTATTAGATAGTTGTAACTATGCTTTTTTTGTAGGTATATAGACTACAAAAACAATAGAACCTAAAATAATTTAACCTGATTTTTAACCCCAATCTAATTCTTTAGTTCCTAAAACTGTGTACCTTAATTCTCGTTTTTTCTTGACCTTAAAAAGTAATTCGGGTTGACCCCATATTTTTCCTTAAAGATTTTGGAAAAATAACTGCGGTTATTTAAGCCGATAGCTGTCACAATTTCTGAAATATTTTTTTCTGAAGTCATTAGCATTTCCTTAGCGGCTTCCAGTTTTTTATTTTGCATATATTTATTCACGGTAAGATTGTATTCGTGTTTAAATCCTTCCTGAAGTTTATTTATATTGGTGCCGGCATCTTTCGCGAGACTTTCCACTGTATAATTACAACTTAAATTGGCAAGAATTCGGCTTGCTACCTGATCTACTTTCTCAATATCAGATTTTCTCAAAATCTTTGGCAACTTGCCACCGTATTGGTCATCATTATATTGGGACATTTGAATCACCAGCATTTCCAGAGATTTCCCTTCAAGAAATATTGCCCTCAAAAAACCTCTGTGTTTTCTTGAAATCATCTCATTCATCAAATCAGCAGATTTAATACTGTAATGCCCTTGATAGAAAAATGGCTTTTTAGAAAGTTTATCTTCAAAAAGCTCCTTCAAACCCGGATCCATATCTTGAAAATCGTAATTGGAATGTAGACTAAATTTACTCCTTATGATTTCAAGGCTAGATAAATGAGTGAGCACATTTGCCTTAAAATGAAGCACATGTCCATAATGTCCATTATTGGATACAATTATATTTTGATAGGTTTCAATTTTATGAAAAGTTTCCGAATTCTGAAAAGTATGTCCCACTTGGCCTTCTGAACAGAAAATAAATTTCAGAGGATGAACTGCGTCAATTAAAAAATGAATTGATAGATCTTGATTGAAGTTGCAATAATAATACATAACTCCAATCCCAGAATCAAAATTTATTCCACGGATAAATCCCCTTCCCAGGAATAGCGGTATTTCTATAGACCAGACTCCACTTTCATTACGAATTGGTACCATAAAACTCTTAGATAAATCTTTGATAATTTCATTTACAAGTAAAGATCTAACATTAATTTTCATAACTTGAAATATGATTTCCTATTCTAAGAAGAATATTTTTATATAGATTTTATTAACAAAAAGAAAACTTCAATTACTTTGGTCTAAATTTATTCAACACGGACGTTTTGCTATTTTCTGCAGAAAAATGCCACTATTATCAGTTTTCAGTACTATATTAATGATTATTCGTGGAATTCACACACTAAAATCAATAATTTATTCAAATATAATTTATTGTTAATATTTACTGAAAAAGCGTATTTTTTATGTGAAAAACGTTAATAAAAACTAATTGTTTAGCTGAAATTAACTTTCCCAATTTTAAGTAAAAATTTATTACTCCCCACTTACAATTTAAACCAATGTATTATGGAAGTATTATATATCTTTTGGGGGATGGAAGTTTGTTTAGTTGTTTCCATGACCGTAATTTTCTACAAAAAAATAAATAAAATTCTTTAGTTAATTATAACGGAGTTGGTCCTAAATGGAATCATCAACCGTTTTTAGTTAAGGGAGTTTTTATAGGAATTTATTTTCTCTTAATTCTTCATGAGCATATGTGATTTAGTCCTTTCTTAATGACAAGGCAATTTTAAATTCTTCAAATCACCTTTTTTCTCAGAGAATAGTAAGTATCGGTATCTCTTTTCGATTAATATATTAATTTTACAAATTCTGAACTTGAAAAAATCCTGATAAAGTACTTAATTATTTAATGGAAATTAAGCCGAGGTTTTTTTCTGAATTATTCTTTTATCTGGATAATGTGATAATTAGTTGGTAATAACTTAGAATTTTGATCTCTTTGTTTTACATATATGAATGGAATGAATGCAGTTTTAATTTTTACCAAATCTTCAAAGGGAAAAAGGTGATGCATAGAATAGGTAATTCTAAAGATTTTCAATCTAGACAGATTCAAGAAAATATTATAAAACAACTTCAACTAACGACAAATTATTATGGCGAATTCTTATTATGACCCGGCTGACCTTCGAAAATTTGGTGACATTACAGAATGGAGCGAAGAACTAGGTACAAAATTTTTTGATTATTATGCTAAAGTCTTTGAAGAAGGTGCACTGACTGCGAGGGAAAAATCTCTGATAGCGCTTGCCGTTTCACATACCGAGCAATGCCCTTATTGTATTGATGCCTATACCAAAGACTCCTTGGAACGAGGAATAACCAAAGAACAAATGATGGAGGCAATTCATGTGGGCGCAGCCATAAAAAGTGGTGCAACCCTGGTTCATGGCGTAATGATGATGAATAAAGTAAATAAACTTGACGGATAAAAATTCCAATCAATAGAATTACATTTTTTGAAGAAATTTGAGCGCGATGAAAAAGCTAAAGTTACAGTCCCTGCATAAAAGAGAAAATGAATTGGCTAACGCAAATCGTCAACTGGAAATTCTTTCCAATGGGATTTTTAAATCCGGAGAACTTCCGAAGTTTAAGGATAAAATAGACGAGGCTGGCCATTTCCCCTTACGACCCAAAAAACTTGAAATCCTACAAATAAATCTTGGATATATGTGCAACCAGGTTTGTGAGCATTGTCATGTGGATGCTGGCCCGGACCGAAAGGAAATAATGACCAGAGAAACTATGTTACAGTGTCTTGTGGTAATTCGCACTACCGGCGCGCATACTCTGGATCTCACTGGAGGTGCCCCGGAAATGAATCCGGATTTCCGTTGGTTTGTGGAAGAAGCTTCCAAAGCCGGAATTGAAGATTTCATCGTCCGGTCCAATTTGACCATAATTCGTGCGAATAAAAAATATTACGACCTCCCAGATTTTTTCAAGAAACACAATGTCCACGTAGTTTCCTCCATGCCACATTATACCCGCGGCAAAACCGACAAGCAGCGCGGGGAAGGTGTTTTTGACAAGTCAATTAAAGCTTTGCAAGAGCTCAATTCGATAGGTTATGGCCTACCGGGCAGTTCCTTACGGCTGGATTTGGTCTACAACCCCACAGGCGCATTTTTGCCTGGAAATCAAGATAGTCTGGAAAAAGATTTTAAAAAAGCGCTTCTCGAAGATTTTGGAATTCAATTTCACAGCCTTTTTGCCATCACAAACTTACCTATTTCACGGTTTCTGGATTATTTAATTGCTTCTGAAAATTATGAAGATTATATGCATTCTTTGGTAGACGCCTATAATCCTGCGGCGATAGAAAATGTTATGTGCACCAATACTATTTCCATCAGTTGGGACGGCTGGCTTTACGACTGTGATTTTAACCAAATGCTCGGCCTTAAAGTGGACAGTAAAGTAAAACACATCAGTGATTATAATGAAGATTTGCTGAACGACAGAAATATCATTATCTCACAACACTGTTACGGCTGTACGGCGGGTGCAGGAAGCAGTTGTCAGGGAAAGGTGACTTAATCAAAATATTTGTAGATTTCGGAATAGGAAAATAACAGGTATGAAATTAAAAGAAATATTAAAAACAATTAGAAATGTCTGATCGGGAATCAAAATTATCCAATTTACTTATAATCTTCTCCCGTAATCCGGAGTTAGGCAAGGTTAAAACCCGCCTTGCAAAAGATTTGGGAGATCAATCTGCTTTGGAAATCTATGAATTTTTACTAAAACATACAGTTTCGGTCACTAGGGATTTGGAATTTACAAAGGAAGTATATTATTCTGAAGAAATTCAACATAAGGATATTTGGGATGAAGATATTTATAATAAAAAAAGACAAATAGAAGGCGGTCTGGGAGAAAAAATGGAACAGGCCTTTATTAACGGTTTTAAAAATGGTTATAAAAATATCATCATTATAGGAAGTGATCTTTACGACCTCAGCAGGGAATTGCTTGAAGAAGCTTTCAAAGCCTTGGAAACATTTGATTATGTTTTGGGTCCGGCAGAAGATGGCGGCTATTATCTACTTGGGATGAATAGTTTAAATCAGAAAATATTCGAAAATAAGGCATGGGGAACAGACACAGTTCTTAGAGATACTCTTATAGATCTCAAAGATCAACAAATCCAGTTATTAGATGAACGCAACGATATTGATGTTTATGAAGACATCAAAGAACACGAAGATTTTCAGCAATTTTTTCGACATTTGAATCAATAAACAGAAATCATATGAATTTGGAATAATTTCTTTTGATTTGAGGTAAATCAAGAATAACTTCCAACTTTAGAAGAATATTTTTCAACTTATTAAAATCAATAATGATAAAAGATATACAGGAAACAACAGAATATTTAAAAAACAAAGGTTTTGACAAGCCAGAAATTGGAATAATTCTGGGAACCGGATTAGGCCAATTAATTGATGAAATTGAAATTGAGGCGGAAGTGCATTATAATCACATCCCAAATTTTCCCACTGCCACAGTTGAATTCCATAAAGGGAAATTGATTTATGGGGTTTTGTCAGGAAAAAAAGTTGTGGTGATGCAAGGCCGTTTTCACGTTTATGAAGGCTATTCCCTCCAGGATGTTACATATCCGGTAAGGGTAATGCATCTGCTAGGAATCAAAAAATTGCTGGTTTCCAATGCTGCGGGCTCCGTCAACCTCGACTATAAGAAAGGTGAATTGATGCTTCTGGACGATCATATTAACCTGCAAGGCGGCTCTCCCCTTGCATTCCGTGGTGTGGAACACTTTGGTGAACGCTTTGTGGATATGTGCTCTCCGTACGACACTGATATGAATGAAAAAATAGTGCGCATTGCAAAAGATCAAAATATCAAGTTACATAAAGGAGTCTATGCTGCTGTTTTGGGACCGCAACTTGAGACCCGGGCAGAATACAGAATGCTAAAAATATTAGGCGCAGATGCGGTAGGAATGAGTACTGTGCCCGAAATAATTGTCGCAAATCACTTAAAACTTCCTGTCTCTGCCGTTTCAGTAATTACAGATGAAGGAGATCCAGATAACCTGCAACCGGTGAAAATTGAAGAAATTATCGCCATAGCCAAAAAAGCCGAACCACAAATGATTACACTTTTTAAAGAGTTGATTAAATCAATATAAATTGAACTTATTTGAATATATACATTTTATGCAAATGGAGATGCAGTATATTAGAAACAAAATTAGTAAAGGCGTTCAAAATTTAAAACTGAAGCCTGAATAAATTCCAAAATTATAAGGTTTAACTCCGGAATTGTTGCTAAAGGTATTTAGTTGATACTTAAAAATTGGTTCCAGGTTCCATTGAAAACTTGAAGATAAATTATAATCAATCCCCATTCCTAGATTTGTACTAAAACTGATATTGTTTAAATTTTGCGCTTTTCCAAGTCTATTGGTAGACTCTTGAAATTTTAAAGTAACCATATTAGTGTTAAGAAAAAGGGTGCTGGCCCCTCCAATAAGGTATATTCCTATTTTTTTATCAAATAGGGCGTATTCAATTTCAACCGGAACTTCGATAAAACCCATTTGCTGATTAAGTTCTCCTGAGATCCTTGAGGAAATAAGAGGAGTGGTCTCGCCGTTAAGTTGTCTGGGATTATATGATTTAACTGCAACCATGCTTGCTGCAGCAGCATAATCAACATCCTGAGTGTTATGACTCAGTTCTACTTTGTTTATTCCGGACCGAATTTTCACCTTTTCAGAAATTTGATATGCGAAGTTAATTCCGTAAGCTATGGAAATCTCTCCACCACTTTTCTTAGTTCCAAACTGACTGTTTATAGTATTTCCGGTTCCCAGCTTATCAAAATACACCGCTCCAGCAGTTGTTCTAACACTTATTCGTTTGGAAGTAAGGGATAATTGATTTCCTTCTTCCATTAATTCCTCATTTACATCTTTACTGGTCAAATGTGCGAGGTCCTCTAATTCTTTTCCAGACGTATCTTTTTCTATAATTTCCTTTTTTCGCTCTTCTTGAGCAAATGCCACTGTATTGTAGTCATCAAATGTGTATTTAGAGCCATTTAATTTAACTTCTGATGGAGGTTTAATAATATCGGCAAACAGGATATTATTTGGGAGTGAGGTATTCTCAGTTTTTGAGTGGGTTCTGTTTTCTTCAAATTCAAGCTTTTCACTCTGGGTGTCCTTAATCAATGTTTGAAGTAAAATAGAAGTATGATGCATATTGTAATCAAAATCAGTTGATAATGAATTTAATTTTATTAGCTTTTCCTTAATTTCTGATGGAACAGAAGTGAAGGAATTAGATGGGTAGTTGTCTACATTTTTTGAAGGATTGAGAAAAGTAATTCCAACACTAAAAAGAAGAATAATGATTGCTGCAGTTCCTGCAATCCTAAACCAGAAGGGGAATATTCTTTTCTTTTTTCGTTTTTCCGGAAGGCTGGCAGAAATGTTTCTCCACAACTCTTCGCGTGGAGTGGTTTCCAAATCTTTCAATCTTTCGTGGTAAAGATGGTCAATGTTTTTTATTGTTTTCATAATGATCTTACCGAATTATCATACTGCTGATTAAGGATTCTTTCTCTCAGTTTTTGGCGCGCCCTGGACAAGTTAGATTTTGATGTGCCTACTGTGATGTTGAGAATTTCAGCAATTTCCTTATGAGTATGGCCTTCCATTGCAAACAGGTTGAAAACATACCTGTAGCGATCTGGCAGCTCCTGTATTATTCTGATCAAAAAATCTGTGGATATAGTTTCTTCATCAATTTCTACCTCTGTATCTTCGATGTAATCTTCTTTTATGGTTAAAAAAACCGTTTGTTTGGAAACCTTGGTAAGTGCAGTATTTATAACGATCCTAGTCATCCATCCTTCAAAAGACCCAGTTCCTTTATATTGGGAGATTTTTTCAAAAATTTTTAAAAAACTATCCTGAAGATTATCCTCCGCCTCCTCATAACTCCCGGAATATTTCAGGCACAGGGTAAAAAGCCTTCCCGAATACATTCGGTAAAGATTTTCCCGTGCCCAAATATCCTGTTGTTTACATCGATGTATGAGTTTTTTTAAACTCACCAGAAAGACAATTTCATTTCACAATTTTTGTTAATTAATTTGCTTATTCTTCAGTTACATCAGGTTCTCCCACAGGTACAACCACCTCTTTATAGATGTTTTCATCATCGTCATCTATGCCTGTCCAAAGGTAAAATGTATAAGGCTCGTCTTCAGTTGAGCCAATCTCGACATGAAAAGTATCCTCCCTTTCGAGTTCATCTTCTTCTGCTTCTATATCACATTCTGTGACTTTGGCATCATAAGAAGCAACACCTACAATGTAGATTTTTCGGTAGTTATCACCGGTTGGTCCCCCACGACGCACATCTATGTCCACGTCGGTGTGGCAAGCAGAGGGTAAAAGGTATGTAACCTTAACGTCGTAGATTTCCCCAGGTTCAAAGAATTCAGGCAGATCAGTATCAATTACCTTCGCAGCAGTCAGCAAAATTGTGGGACCATCGTCATCAATATCACAGCTTACAAGAATTAATGAGCTTACAAATAATAAAATTAACTTTTTCATTTTTAATGATTTAAAGATTGTTGTTTCTATATCTATTATGACTATAAATTTGAAAAAGGTTGCGTGAAATCAAAATTATATTCTTCTTTAACTTTCGGAATGTAATTTTTACATTTCAATTTATACGCTAGAGTTAATTTAAAATTTAGATGAATTCCTTTCTGACAAAGGAGTTTTCCCAATTTTCATAAATAACCCAACTATATCTTTAAAAATCTCTAATTGCAGGTCCGGTAACCATTCATTCTTAATGGAAATTGATCACTTAAGGATCAGACTTCCATAGAAATCTCTCACTACTTTTTCTGCAGGCTTGTTTTGGGGAGTAAACTGATTGTTTTCCTTTCCACCAGACTCTTCATGATCTTGATGCCATTTCCAGAGGAAACCTCCGGCAAACCATTCCTCCCCCCAAAATTCTTCATAAAGGGCAGTTAGCGCATTTGCTTGAAGTTCATTATTTGTGCCCTTTATTTCTCGGGAAGAATCCCACGGACTTTTGGTTGCAAAATTGATGTTACGGTAACCATATTCAGTAAAAAGAACCTGTCTCCCCGAAGTTCTGGAAAGATTCGCCAATCCGGATTTATGTAATTTCCAGCCGTCTTTTAATTGCTGTAAATTTGGAGAACTTTCTTCATTCAATGGGAAATAGGCGTTAACTCCAATAAAATCGAGTTCTTTCCAAAAAGGCACCCGATCTGCTTTATCCCAATTCTCAGAATAAGTGAGTTTGCCTTTATAAATTTTGCGAACTTCCAAAATCAATTCCCTCCAAAAATCGGGACGCTCATTTACAAATCCAAACAACTCGGTTCCAATGGCCAAAATCTCTAACTTTTCTTCTTCGGCAAGTTGTGCGTAGAGCAGAATAAAATCCCGATAGTTTTGTTCAAATTTCTTCCAGTCGGCTTCAGAATTCATTTTAATATAACCGGTAAACTCTCCTTTCCAAATCCAAATTTGAGGTTTTAACATCACCTTCAGGCTATCTTTTTTAAGCAATCGAACCGTTTCCCGCACTCCATCAAGCTTTTCACCCCTCCATTGCCGCTCAATATTAAATTTTAAATCGGGGCTTTGAAGGTTTTCCATAAAGGCAAATGGCATTACCGCTACGGTATTCGCATTAACATTCAAAATAGGTTTAATATTTGTAAGGTTAATCGCCTCGCGGGATGCAACTAAACTCACACCATTTATTTTTTCTTTAGCAACCTGGTCCTGACAAGAACTCAGTAATATCAATAAAAGGACCAAGAAAAAAGATCCTTTTGAATTCCTTCTGCTACAACTATTTAAGGTTCTAAAATTCATTTAATTTCCAATTATATTTATAAAACCCAATATCTAAATTATTAGGAATGGAGTTCTTACGGTATTTATTGGCAAAATCAATTAAAGTTTGGCCATCTCTGATGAAATCTTGTTCATACCATTTCATTATTTCCGAAAATAACACTTTATCTTTTTGTACATGAACAAATTGTGGATTGTTCATTGCTTTCTCGGTTTGTTGCTGAAGTTGCTTTTCTAAGGTTTCCGGCCTGTAAGCTTTGGAAATAATTGGTGGGCAACTTTTTGCAGCGCATACCAAAACAAAATGAAAGCGGGGTTCAGGGAATTTTGCCCGTAACAAATCATTTTCTATTGAGTTGAGTGTCAATTTATTTCCGCCAATTTCATAGATGGTTTTATCAAAAAAACCTTGGATATCCATAGGAGAATTTACCGGGTAATTTTTCACAATTCCACTTATAACAGCTAAATTATAGGAATTAATCCAAAACGCTTTATATTGGTCAGAGTTATCGGGCGAAACTTTTATTTTCTTTGCCTCTTTCATCAAAAATATTAAAGCTTTGGGATTCTGTTTTATGTCTGTGTATTTTACATTTCCATTCTCAACATAGGTTTGAAAGAAATTATCTATGGAATCAAAATATATTGAGATATCCTGTGCAGATATAATCTTGGAAATTAATAGGAATATCAATGTTATAGATTTAATCATCATTTAATTTTTACAATCTTATTATCAAACTTGCGACCAAAATCGCTAAGTTTAATTCGTAAGATAGATGTTCTAACTTTTCAATATCTTTATTCTCCTAAAATTAAAAACATACATGGAGCACATCGTCATTATAGGAAATGGAGTTGCAGGAATAACCGCTGCAAGGCATATCCGAAAACTTTCCGACAAGAAAATTACAATAATTTCTGCCGAAACGGAATTTTTCTTTTCCCGCACTGCTTTGATGTATGTTTATATGGGACATATGAAATGGGATCACATAAAACCCTATGAAGACTGGTTTTGGAAAAAAAATCGATTGGAACTTAAAACTGGTTATGTCTCTAAAGTAAATCCTGAAGTCAATGAACTGGAATTTGATTCCGGAGAAAAAATGGGTTACGATAAACTTATAATTGCCTCCGGATCCATCTCTAATAAATTTGGCTGGCCCGGACAAAATCTAAAAGGAGTCCAGGGATTATATTCCAAACAAGATTTAGATTTACTCGAGGAAAATGCTCCAGATAATAAAGTATGCAGAAGAGCAGTAATTGTCGGTGGCGGATTAATAGGAATAGAAATGGCCGAAATGCTACGAACCCGGGATATTCCAGTTACATTTTTGGTTAGGGAATCCAGCTTTTGGAACATGGTACTGCCTCCGGGAGAATCTGATCTGATCAATAGGCATATTCGCGAGCATCATATAGATCTGCGATTAAATGCAAATTTAAAGGAAATTCTCGCCGATGAAAACGGAAAGGCCAGAGCGGTTGTTTTGGAGGATACAGGCGAAGAAATTGAATGTAGCATAGTAGGACTTACTCCCGGGGTTTCTCCGAATATCAAATTCCTTGAATATTCCGGAATAGAAATTGGCCGCGGTGTAAAGGTGAACAGGAACCTGGAAACAAATTTTAAAAATGTTTATGCAATTGGTGATTGTGCCGAACAGTACGAAGCTATTGGGAACAGAAAGCCAATTGAAGCTGTTTGGTACACTGCAAGAATGATGGGAGAAGTAGTTGCCCAAACTATTTGCGGTAATCCAATGAAATACAATCCAGGAAACTGGTTTAATTCTGCCAAATTTCTGGATATAGAATATCAAACCTACGGATGGGTATTTGCGGCCCCGGAAAATGGTGAGGATCATTTATATTGGGAACACAAGGACGGGAAAAAGTGCATTACAATCAGTTATGAAAAGGCGAGCAGAAAATTTCTTGGCATCAACAGTTTTGGGATCCGGATGCGCCACGAGGTTTTTGACTGTTGGTTGAATGAAGAAAAAAGCGTCGATTATGTAATAGAAAATCTTAGAAAAGCCAATTTTGATCCTGAGTTTTTTGACAGGTATGAAGAAGAAATTCGAAATAGTTTTAAACAGACCTCAAACCACAAAAAATGAGCAAGCTAGAGCACAATATGTCAATAACCGGGGATGTTCCAAAATCCTTGGGGCTTTCACAAAAATTAGCCGCAGTATTTGGGATTGCAGGACTTTTCATTTTAGTCCTTGCTGGCTTCAACACTCATTTCCCCAATAAAACCTTATGGTTGACCATTTCGCTTTCTACCATTTCATTTGGAATTATATGGTATTCCTATGTTACTTATGCCGGAAAAACGGAAGGCATTAAAAATGATAGGCTATGGTTTAAATCAAATACAAACAGGGGTTTACCTGCCTGGTTAATAGGGATTTTACTTACCGGTTTTTACATCGTTTTGTATTTTTATCCACAGTATTTAGGATTAAATGCAGGAGGTGACAATACCGGTGTAATTTCCTTTTTTGACCCTCTAAGTAAATTATTGAGCGGTAATCCGGCCAGCCAATGGTTTGTTTATGGAACACTGTACACCCTTGCCATATTGGCTTTTGGAGTTAAATTTTTATGGAAATACCGTCACAATAACTATGAAAAATTGCGGACTTTTTCAGTAATGTTCTTTCAGCTGAGTTTTGCATTTTTAATCCCTGAATTTATGTCCCGATTGAATAGTGAAAACTTTTCATTGCCCTATTACGATCTAAAAAGCATATGGCCACTTAATTATTACAATTTTGATGAGTATCGGGTAGACCAGTTTATTAGTGCGGGAGATATAGGGATGGCAATGCTTGTTTTTGGAGTGATTTCCATCTTTGTAATTACGCCCATTCTCACGTATAAGTATGGAAAACGCTGGTATTGTTCCTGGGTTTGTGGTTGCGGTGGATTAGCAGAAACTGCTGGGGATTCTTACAGACATCTGAGTGATAAAAAGCAATCTGCATGGAAAATTGAGCGATGGGTGGTTCATAGTGTACTTGTTTTTGTGGTGTTAATGACTACTGCTGTAATTCATTCCTATTTGGGGGAGGATCCTTCTAAATACTGGCTTACCAAAGATACTTTTCTGATTGGGGTAGTACTCTTTCTGAGTTTGCTTTTCGCTGGGATCTGGATCTTCAAAAGACAGGAACTTCAGAAAGATGCACGCTACGGGGCAATCGGATATTTGGTAATTGTATTGGTGATGATTGGCATGCATTATGGGTCAGGAACACCACTCTTTCTGACAAACGCCGAAAGTATTAGACACGCATACGGTTTTCTTATTGGTTCTATCTTTAGCGGGGTTATTGGCGTTGGGTTTTATCCTATTTTTGGAAACCGCGTTTGGTGCAGATTCGGATGCCCTTTTGCTGCAGTCCTGGGAATGCAACAACGCTTATTTTCAAAATTCAGGATCACTACCAATGGCGGGCAATGTATCTCCTGCGGAAATTGCTCTACCTATTGCGAAATGGGAATAGACGTTAGGGCATATGCACAAAAGGGTGAAAACATTGTGCGCTCCAGTTGTGTAGGTTGTGGAATTTGTGCGGCGGTATGTCCCAGGGGTGTTTTAAAACTGGAAAATGATTCGATGGATGGCAGGATCAACCCAAATGAAATTTTACTTGGGAATGATGTTAATTTGATGGACTTATTGAACAAAAAATAAAACACATACAAAGTTCCATATTCCGAATTTTGAATTTTGAATTTTTGCCTTTTTGCCTTTTTGAAATGTTAGTATGCTAAATAAATAACGTCTTACATTTAACAAATGAAAGAAAACGCAAATCTCAAGATTTGGTGTCAGGAAATTAATTGGCTAAGCATGAAGTTAGATTATTAAATGAGTTTTATAATAAATGTAATTATTCCAGCCTTTAATGAGGAAGCGTCCATCGGAAAAGTAATTTCAGAGATCCCCGATCTTGTTTCAGAAATTATTGTGGTGAACAACAATTCTTCAGATCAAACCGAAAATGTGGCAAAAATGACGGGAGCAACCGTTCTCAGTGAACCTCAAAAAGGCTATGGATTCGCCTGCTTAAAGGGACTAGAATATATAGCATCCCAGGAAATAAAACCCGATATCGTGGTTTTTTTGGATGGAGATTACAGCGATTACCCACAGGAACTCCACAAAATTATTGCCCCCATTATCAGTAACAATATAGATTTGGCCATTGGATCACGCGTTAAAAGATGGCGACAGAAGGGTTCGATGACCTTTCCACAAATTTTCGGAAATTGGTTGGCAACCAGTTTGATGAAACTGTTTTTCGATGCCAAATTTACCGATCTAGGTCCGTTCCGAGCCATAAAATACGAGAAGTTGCTCGCATTGCAGATGCAAGACAAAACCTATGGCTGGACGGTAGAAATGCAGTTAAAAGCAGTAAAACAAAAACTGAGCTATATTGAAGTGCCCGTTCATTATAAAAACAGGATAGGGACCTCAAAAGTTTCAGGAACTGTTAAAGGGGCTATCTTTGCCGGAGTTAAGATTTTAAGTTGGATCTTTAAATACAGTTTCAAGTAATGGATGTTGCGATTATCATAATTTACACCTTTTTATTGCTACTAATTTTTTTATATAGCCTGGCGCAATTAAGTCTGCTTATAAATTACATTCGTTCAAAAAGGAATCCTGATCAATCGATTAAATTCAATTTTTCAAATGCAGAAGAAATCCCTTTTGTTACAATTCAGCTTCCCATATATAATGAAATGTATGTGGTGCAAAGACTCCTTAAAAATATAGCCAAAATTGATTACCCCAAAGACAAACTTGAAATCCAGGTTTTGGACGATTCTACCGAATCTGTAAAAAAAACGGCGTTGCAAATAGAAAAGCTGCATCAAACCGGGCTGGACATAAAACACATTTGTCGGGAAAAGCGCATTGGTTTTAAAGCCGGTGCATTAAAGGAAGGATTAAAGATCGCAAAAGGAGAATTCATTTCGGTTTTTGATTCCGATTTTCTTCCGAAAAAAGACTGGTTGTATCAAACCGTACCCTATTTTAAAGATCCTGAAATTGGCGTGGTTCAAACCCGGTGGGGGCACATTAACCGGGATTATTCCCTGCTCACGAAAATTCAGGCTTTTGCGCTCGACTTTCATTTTATCCTGGAACAGGTTGGCCGGAATTTCGGAAAGCATTTTATCAATTTTAACGGCACCGCCGGAATCTGGCGAAAAGAATGCATCATGGATGCCGGAAACTGGAGCGGTGATACTTTAACCGAAGATCTGGATTTGAGTTACCGCGCCCAGATGAAAAAATGGAAATTCAAATACCTGGAGAGCGTGGAAACCCCTGCCGAACTTCCTGTGGTAATAAGCGCTGCCAGAACGCAGCAATTTAGATGGAACAAGGGAGCGGCTGAGAATTTTCAGAAAAATTATCCCAAACTGTTATGGGATAAAAGCCTCTCTCCTGGCACTAAATTTCACGGTTTTTTCCATCTTTTAAATTCCAGCATGTTCCTCGTGATCCTCCTGTTGGCGGTATTAAGTCTTCCCGTACTGTATATTAAAAATTCGAACCCGCAGTTCAGTGCATATTTTTATGTGATCTCCTTTTTTGCCATAAGTACTCTGATCTTCTTTATTTGCTATTGGGTCACTTATGCCAAAATTCACGGAAAAGGTATAAAGAGTTTTTTTATTTTTGTTGGGATGTTTCTTACTTTTTTCTCTGTAGCTATGGGCTTTTCGGTACATAATTCCCTGGCAGTTTTAGAGGGTCATTTCGGCAAAAAAAGTGATTTTATACGCACCCCAAAATTTAATATCAATAATTTAAAAGACTCCTGGAAAGGAAATAAATATCTTTCAAAAAAACTCTCCTTAAGTATAATTCTTGAAGCATTGCTCTGGCTGTATTTTGGTTTTGCTATCATTAGCGCCTTTATATTGAATGATTTTGGACTCATAATTTTTCACCTGATGCTCTTTTCCGGCTTTGGTTTTGTGGTTGTAAAATCCCTGACTGCTAAAATTTAATTATCATAAAACCTAACAGGTTTTATGATAATTAAATTTTGAATCTTGAATTATTTTTTCTGATTTTTGGAACAACCCTATTTAATGTAATCCTGTACCTTTGCGCTAAAATATTTTTTTATGAGCCTGGAACAAGAATTATTTCAAAGAAGCGATTCTAAATGTGAACTTTGTACCTCCCAAGATGATCTGCAAGTATATGCAGTGCCCGAATCTCCTAAGGATTCTGAAAATAAAATTTTAATTTGTGCCACCTGCAAGGAACAAATTGAGGAACCAGAATTAACAGAAGCTAATCACTGGCGCTGTTTAAATGACAGTATGTGGAGTACTGTTCCCGCAGTGCAGGTGATGGCCTGGCGAACGCTAAACCGACTGAAGTCTGAAGGTTGGCCACAAGATCTTTTGGATATGATGTATATGGAAGATGAGCTAAAGGCCTGGGCAACAGCCGGATCAACAAAAACGGTAGCTCCCGATCAGGTTATTCATAAAGATAGCAATGGAGTGACCATAGAAGCCGGCGACAATGTGGTCCTTATAAAGGATTTGAACGTGAAAGGTTCAAGTATAGTTGCAAAAAGAGGAGTGGTAGTTCGACGTGTAGCTTTGGATTATGATAATGCCGAACATATTGAAGGAAAAGTTGATGGTCAGGACATTGTGATCCTCACTAAATATGTCAAAAAAATGTAAATTTTTTCGAAAAAAGAACAATAAGAAAAAGCGGTTGTGAAATACGTTCACAACCGCTTTTTTTAATTGACAACATGTCCCGTCCTGAAATAGAGATACACTAAATCCTTAGTGTAATGAAAACATCAGTAAATGCTGAGTATGTAAAGCGTACTCAAAAAGATTATTCGATTTCTTTTAAGCTTCAAGTTGTTGGAGAAA
>Ga0307486_1001004_pt1 | contig 23127 bp, 17 predicted proteins | sample CBIW02metaG_FD_203663 | JGI IMG/M metagenome (GOLD analysis project Ga0307486, IMG submission 203663) | Sea-ice brine microbial communities from Beaufort Sea near Barrow, Alaska, United States - CBIW 0.2 | ecosystem: Environmental > Aquatic > Marine > Coastal | place: USA: Alaska | collected...
GATCGGCTGCAGGGATGAAGTCCCCGTCAGGCTCGACGCGACCGTCCGGGTGCACGATCAGTGGCGCCTGGCCCTGCGAATCCTCGGCCACAAGCCGAACCGGTCCGCCCCTCTTGATCGCCGCCCTAGTGACCCGCGCGATGATCTCCTCGCGCACCCCGGCTTCGTCCGCCGCGGTCACCAGCTGCGGCACTCCGTCGATCGTCAAATCGGCCGTCGAGTCATCCCTGACGAACGCGCTGAAGCTGGGGAGGAGGGGTGCTTGCTTTGTCATGGTGCTCTCTTCTAGTGTTCTGGGATTCCTCTAGCGGAACCTTGACACTGAGGGTTCTTTGAAACGCACGGGCAACCCGGCGATCGGGCTTTGCCCCTGCAGTTTATGGGTTAGCCATCCCCACTGTAAGCATCGGGACTGCGAATTCGCGGGTGGTTCGCCCCGAAGGCTCCTCCGCTAGCCCAGCCTCCTGATCCGCAGCCAGCCGGCCGCTTCGCCATGCCCGCTCCGAGAAAACTCAGATCAACCCGGAACGACCACACTCACCAGACCAGACCAGACCGGTGGATCGAGGCTAAGGGACTACCGCGAGCGCTTACCTCGCCTCACGTGCGTGTAGATTAGTCCGATTAGGCCGAGCGCGAGCCCAGCGAACGCTGTCCACAACCACCACAGATTGCCGGCGGCGTTCAGCGGCTCAATAAAGAGCAGCAACACGGCAAGGCCGACCACCCACAGCACGATGCCAACGAGCATCGCCTTGCGGTCGTCGGTTTCGACCGGTTCTGGGTCGGGCCGCCGTTCCGAGTCTTTGAGCCAGATACGCACAGTGTCAGGTTAGTGGCTGTTGGCGATCACATAGTCGATTGATGAGACCAACTTGCGTACGTCATCCGGTTCGATCGCTACGAAGGTCGCAACGCGGAGTTGGTTGCGGCCAAGTTTGCGGTACGGATCGGTATCGACGATGCCGTTAGCGCGAAGGGTTTTGGAGATTGCGGAAGCGTCGATGGAGTCATCGAAGTCGATCGTGGCAATCACCTGCGAACGGTGCTCGGGGTTGGTGACGAATGGCGTAGCGATGTCGCTGGCGGCAGCCCAGTCGTAGAGCACCGACGATGATTCGCGGGTGCGAGCATCCGCCCACGCGAGCCCACCGTTGCCGTTGATCCAGTCGATCTGATTCTCGAGCAGCAGCAGCGTGCTGAGTGCGGGGGTATTGAGGGTCTGGTTGAGGCGCGAGTTGTCGATCGCGTTCTTGAGCGACAGGAACTCGGGGATGTAGCGACCGCTCGCCGCGATGCGTTCGACGCGTTCGATTGCGGCAGGCGAGAACAGCGCGATCCACAATCCGCCATCCGACGCAAAGTTTTTCTGCGGAGCAAAGTAGTAGACGTCTGCCTGACGTGCATCGAACTGGATGCCTCCCGCCGCGCTCGTGGCGTCAACAACGGTCAATACATGGTCGCCGTCGGCCCGACGTACCGGAGCCATTACGCCGGTTGAGGTCTCATTTTGTGGGTACGCAAACACGTCAGCACCGTTGAGGCCGTCGAGTTCGGCCAGCGACCCGCCCGGGGCGGTAACAACATGAGGCGATTCGAGATGCGGCGCGGCGGCAGCTTTGGCGAATTTGGAGCCGAATTCTCCGAAAGAAAGGTGGGCGCTGCGACGCTCGATGAGGGCAAAGGCTGCGGCATCCCAGAAGGCAGTCGATCCACCATTGCCGAGTACTACTTCGTAGCCTTCAGGTATTTGGAACAGCTCGCCGAGCCCCGTACGTACGCGGCCGACGAGGTCGCGAACGGGTGCCTGACGGTGAGACGTGCCAAGGATGGTGTGCGCGGCAGACGCCAAATATTCGATCTGCTCGGGGCGCACCTTGGAGGGGCCAGCTCCGAATCGTCCGTCGGTGGGAAGGAGGTCAGTGGGAATCGTCAGGCTTGCCATACGTCCGATTCTATTGGCCAGTTCGGGCTAGTCTTATTTCATGACCGATCTCGTTGACACCACCGAGATGTACCTGCGCACGATTCTTGACCTTGAAGAAGAGAATATTGTTCCGCTGCGGGCACGCATCTCTGAACGGCTCGGCCACTCCGGGCCTACCGTTTCGCAAACTATCGGCCGCATGGAACGTGACGGCCTTGTCGTCGTTGAAGGCGACCGTCACCTCGAATTTACTGCTGAGGGCCGCAGTCGCGCCACTCACGTAATGCGCAAGCACCGCCTCGCTGAGCGACTGCTCGCCGACGTCATCGGCCTCGATTGGGCGCTTGTGCACGACGAAGCGTGCCGCTGGGAACATGTGATGAGCGAGCAGGTTGAGCGCAAGCTCATCGAAATACTCGATCACCCCACCGAGTCGCCGTACGGCAACCCGATTCCCGGTCTCGAGGAGTTGGGTGGCATCGCGGCTCCGTTGTTTAGCACCGGCATGGTGAACATTGTCGAGCTGGTTTCTGAAACTACCGCGCCGGTCACGGGTCGCATCCGCCGCCTGGGCGAGCCAGTGCAATTCGAGCCAGAGCTGCTGCAGCAACTTTTCAATGCCGGTGTTATGCCGGGCAAGACGGCCACTTTCTCGGCGGCGGACTCCTATGTTGCGGTCACCGTTGAGGGCTTTGGTGAAGGTCTCGAGCTGCCCAACGAGGTTGCCGTGCACATCTTCGTAGAGAAGCCTGGCGTCTAACTGCCTGCTTTTGCCCTTTACCAAGACGTAACCGTCTTGTCACGTAATTCGGCGTGCCCGCGTGCAGTTTGCGCGAAAAATTGGGTTAGCCTGTAGCCCTTGGAGTTCACGAATGAACCGGAGATTCGCATGTTAGGTAGGCGCAGCATCCAAACCGTGGATGTGCGTGCCCACTTCTTCATACGACACAGCAGTATTGTGCGCGGCAGTTTTCGCGCACTGAATCATTAGGCATCGTCTTCCGACGGTGCCTTTTTGTTTTCTGCCTCCCATTTGTTGAGCCTCAGGGATGTCGATTGCCTGCAAGCCGTGCAGGCTCTTTCGAGAGGATGACAATGCGCACTTTGGTACTGAACGCTGGCTATGAGCCGCTCGCGGTCGTGTCTTTCAAGCGAGCGATCGTGCTCGTGTTGAATCAAAAGGCGACGATTATTGCTGCAGATTCGGAGCACCCGGTGTGGGGCTCTAGTGGGTCATGGGATCGGCCGTCAGTGATCATTCTGCGAAATTATGTGCGCATTCCGTCTACACGCAGGCTTCCGGTGTCGCGCCGGGGAGTGCTGCGGAGAGACGGTCACCGCTGCGGCTACTGCGGCGGCTCGGCGAACACCATCGATCATGTGCTTCCCCGCTCTCGAGGTGGACAAGACACCTGGGAAAACTTGGTGGCGTGCTGTTTGCGTTGCAACAACGTGAAGAGCAATCGCACGCCTGCGGAAATGAAATGGCGCCTGCTGACGAAGCCGCGCCCACCCCACACGAGCGCGTGGCTGGTGAGGGGAATTGAGAGGGCTCTCCCAGATTGGGAAGAATATTTGGCTCCAGCGGCATAGCTGTTATGCTGTTGTGATTATTCCCGGCGTTCAAGGTTTGCCCTAGTTCTTCCTTGAATGCGACCCACGTAAAGGTTTCCGATTGTCGCGTATGTCTTCTGAAAGCACTGATGCTTTCGGCGTACCCTCGGCAGAAGCCGCAAGTGAGACACCTGTCTTCTTGTCGCGTCGCGAAGCGCGTGCGGCGCTAGACGCTGCTGCGGTCAAGCCCGTCGCCACGCAGGCTGCAGTCTCTACCGAGGTTGTTGCTCCACAGTCGCGCACGCTTCCGAGAGCAAAGCGCGCGCGCAAGAACCCGCTGCGCGCTATGGCTTCAATGGCTGTCATCGGTGGTCTCTTCGCTGTCACTGCTCTGCCGGCTTACGGTCAAACGGGCCTCACTTCCGACGAGGGCCCCACGATTGCTTTCGCGAACGCGGCGGATGCTGCAACCGTGAGGGTTCAGTCGCTAACCGTCAGTTCAGATCTGGCTCTTCCTGAGCTTGAGCGGGACCAGTTCGACGCGACCTCTCCGGAAGATCTGGAACTGATCCGCCAGCAGTCAGCAATCGCTTCGGCAAATTCTTTGTATGCGGCATCTGGCGCTCGTGAGCTAGGCGATGACTACCCGTGGCCAACTGCCGACAACTCGATGTCGCCACTCAATTACTACTACCGTCAGTGCACTGACTTTGTTGCATGGCGCCTTAACCGCGATGTTGGTTCTTTCTCGGCACCGTTCCGTTGGGCGTGGGCTGATCTCACTCCGAATGGTGGAAACGCTACTCAGTGGAAGTCGGCGTGGGAGGCTAAAGGCTGGACCGTAAGCGCCACCCCCATTGCCGGTTCTGTCGCTTGGTTCGGTTGGGACAACCACGTGGCCTATGTCAAGCAGGTCAATGCCGACGGCACCGTCGTGGTTGAGGAATACAACTACGTTTCCCTCAGGTACAGCCAGCGCACACTTGCGCCCAGCGACGTAGAGGCGTTCCTTTACCCACCAGGGCAGTAGCTAGCGCTTCTCGCCAGTCGCACGCGGACTCATCACGCATGGATAGCGCAGAGCTAGTTGAGGCTTTCGAGGCAGGCACCATTGCCCCGGCAGCGTTCTCGCACGAAACTCACGTACGTGCTGCATGGGGTCTCGCTCAAAAATATGGAGAGACCGACGGTCTCGAGCGGATGATCGCTGGATCGAGCCGGATCTTCACCCCCTGCAGTTTCCGCTCCCCGCCACTGCGGCTGATCCTGCCGACGTATCCCGCTAACTTCAGCCCGGGCGTCTGAGGCTCTGTAGCGCGCGACTCGGCTACACTCGAACCGCCAGCCTCTGTAGCTCAACGGAAGAGCAACTCCGTCCTAAGGAGCAGGTTGGGGGTTCGAATCCCTCCAGGGGCACCATGGGGCATTTGCGGAATTGGCCAAAAATATTTGCGGAATAGAAATCCACGAATCCGCCCCGTTTTAATTGACCGATAAATGGTCGTTGACAACGAAAGAGCCCCGCTGACTGATTGAACTGGGCCCCGGAAGTTAGACAACTTAATTAAAGCATCACGCCGCGAGGGCATGGGTCCGGTATTCCATCGGGCTCATGCCCTCAAGCGTTAACGAGATCCGTTCCGTGTTGTACCAGGAAATATAGTCACGGATCTCGTGCTCGAGTTCCTCGATCGTGTCGAACGAGTCGTGGTGGAACATTTCTTCTTTCAAGTGACCGAAGAAGTTTTCCATGACCGCGTTATCGAGACAGTTCCCCTTCCTCGACATTGATTGCGTCGCGCCAGCCTGAGCAAGACACTGTCGCCAAGCCGAATGCTGGTAGTGGAACCCTTGATCACTATGCACGATCAGGGAACTGTTCATCGGCAGCTGCGTGACCGCTTCCCGCAACGCAGCGACCGCGAATTCGACAGTCGGGTGCCGACTCGTTGTGAACGCGATGATGGCCCGGTCGAAGAGATCTAGGACTGGGGAGAGATACAGCTTCTCTGCCCCGACTTTGAACTCTGTCACGTCCGTCACCCACTTCTCGTTCGGGCTGCCCGCCACGAAATCACGTTCCAAGATGTTCGGTGCGACCTTCCCGACATCACCCTGGTAGCTGGAGTACCGTTTCCTGCTCCGCGTTTTACATTTCAGCCCGAGTACCCGCATCAGCTTCAAGATGGTTTTCTTCGCCACCCTCCAACCCTGTTTGCGGAGCTCTACCTGGATGCGACGATGCCCATACCTGGACTTATTCACCGTAAAAACAGTGGTGATAGCTGTCTGTAATGCCTCGTGCGGGTCTGCCTGATCGAGCCGTGCGGCATGGTAGTAGTAGGTGGATCTTGCAATCCCAGCAACTTCCAGCAGCAGTGCGAGGTCGTGGCCGTCCTTGAGGGTGGCTATTGCACGCGTTTTCAGCGCAGCCCCTGATCCCTCAAGTTTCGCAATTTTTTTAGATACGCATTCTCCGCTTCCAACCGAGCAACTTGCCGACGAAGTTTCTCTTCCTCGGTAAGCGATCGCGGTGTGGGTGACCCTTTCGGACGGCCTTTGGGTTTCCGGCGGAGCCCTTCATCGCCTGCCTCCCGATATCTGCGCAGCCACGCAGCAATGAGTTGCGGGGAACTGAGGCGGTACTCCTGGGCGAGGGCAATTTTCGATTCCCCGGCAATAAACCGGGTCACGACTTCCTTCTTTATTTCGAAGGAATACTCCATCTTTGATGGTTTCTCCACAAGACATAATCTGCCATGGATCTTCCAACGGTGATACAGCATCCGTACCCGGTCACGAGACACCTTGAGCTGGTTCGCAACAGCGGTGTAGCCAAAACCTTGGTCAAAGAGTGTTACTGCAAATTCTCGTTGGTGATGTGCAAGCAATGAGCGTGTACGCATAGAACTGCTCCCCGGGAGTTGGTGTCTGATTTCTCAGTCCAACTTCCGGGGAGCAGTTCAGATTCAGCGGGGCTCTTTCGTTCTTGTTTTGTGGTCTACCGTTTGAGCAGATTCTTCTCTCGTTCTTTAGCGAACAAGGCATATTGCCCAGCGCCCTTCCTTCTGGGAGCGAGCGGTGTGAGCCCAAGTCCCTCCCGGCGTTCTTCATCCTGTTTCCGGTTCAGGAACCCTCGTACCTTCCGAAGATTCGAGGCAGTCACGAGCATCGAAGTAAGAAGGTATTGGGCGCCATATCCGCGAAGCTGTCGCCGCAGCGGCTCACCGATTGATTCGTGATTGGCGTCCTTAGTGAAACCATTGAAGCCTTCTACCGAGACACGCATCGCGTAGGTGCGTGCATGGGATTCGCTGGCGAACGGTATAGATTGAATCCACTTCGCGCCTGCCTCGAACGGGAAGTGCACAGACGACTTGTTCGTACAGATAGCCCCACGAAGCTCTTCCGGGCTGAGGTCTTTCTTAGCGATGCTGATGAGAGGCTTCTTCGAGAGGCGAGCGCGGAGCGGGCAATCTACGGTTGCGCCGGCGCCCATTGCGGGGCACATCATCGGGGTACTTTCCCCCGGCTCGATGGATGACTCTTTGCGGCGTAGTTCGTACTTAAGTCGCGCTTCGATGCGCGTGTAATAAAGCGCCCGTGCTGTGGCTCTCATCTCTGCGTCAAGTGTCGGGTCCTTTCGGGTTGCGCGGTATGTAATAGTTGCGTCGACAAGTACCTTCGGCATTGACGGGCAGTACCAACGTCCTTCAACAATTTGTGCGCCGCCGAAGCCATCTTTAGTACCGAGATCTTGGTCCTTCAAATCCGCGACGATTCCGTAACCCATAGCTTTCAAAGGAATCTGGAGTTTTTTTGCATCAGCATGAGGTGCGTATGCCCGGTCTGCGATGAAGAGCCCAATCGGGTAGCCTCCGTCGAAGATGGACTGCATGACCCGACGCGCTTCGTCCGAGATGCCGGTTCCTGGCTTGTGAAAAGCCATCCGGATGGCAAGGGCTGGAAATTCCCCGACCTTCCCTGGGGCGTTCGGAATTTGAACCGCGAACGTTGCCTCGTATCCGTATGCGTGCATGTCAGAGCCGCCACTTTCGGTCCCGACTGAGTGGTCGCCCTGCCGACTGTAGTAGGCCCCATCGCGGTCGAACCCGGTGATTTGGTTTGCGGCCGAAGTGCCCAGCTGCCCGTGAGTTCGAATGAGGGTCGCGTCGAGTGCCACGTTGCCCTGCCAAGTGCGGTACTTAGCTGGGAGAGTGTTGGCCGAAGCTTCAAGGAGGCTGTTAGCGAACCAGTCCAGGCGCCGGTGAATTACCTCGGTTCTCGGGTCCACTGATTGCTTCGCCTTCAGCTCAAGGTGTTCTTCGTAGGCCATTCGGCCCTGCCGGTTGGAGGGGTACGGGTCAAAGACAGAAACCCAAGCATTGGCAACACGCCATAATCTTGTGTAGAGACCTTCAAGGCACGCGTCATTTGCGGCGAGTCCTACCATCACCCGGTTCTCTGGCGTCATCCGGTTGGCTACGAGCTTCGCCATGTTCGTGATGAGGACACCTTTGTGGTCCTGTGCAAGAACCATGAAGAGAATCAGAATGGTGCGTATGGCGATTGAGCTCTTTCGTCCACCGTAGGCACGCATGTTGGCATTTGTGAGTCGGTCTTCATTTTGCCAAGCCTCAATTTGTCCAACGATTTCGGCGCGGTCAATTAGCGTGACGGCACGCTCAATATTGACTGGTGAAATCATTCCATCGTTGTCCTGAAATGCGGTTTCGCCGTTCACTCCGAACAAGGGGATAACTTCCACGCCGTAGGGGAGCACCTCGTGGACGAAGGCGACGGGCATCTCTGCGGCGCTCATCGTGCGCGTCCCTGAAGGAACGGAGCGTCGCGGAGAGCAGCCGCAGCAGCCCGGGCATCCCTCTTGATGAAAATGAAATACCGTTCGAGTGAACGGATGTCGCTGAACCCAGCAGCAACCACAAGAACATCGACGGGGGTCCCCGATTGGAGCTGCTGGACAATCCACGTCGCTCGAAGTCTGGCGAAAACCGGCCGAGCAACTAGGCTTCGACTGCTTTTCAGGAAGCTGGCTAGCGCCGATGCGCTCGCGGTTCCAGAGCGGTTGCCCTCAATGAGAAGATCGTTCGCGGAGCGGCCGGCGACCGTGACGGCGAGCTGGTCGGCCCAGACATTGACTAGAGTAACCACCCGCCCATTGGTGCGAATGAGAATGGTGACATCGTCACCGTCGCGAACGACATCGCCGACTCGCGCAATGTTCATCTCGTGGAGGGTCATCCCGGCGCCAGCTCCGAGGCAGAGAATCGCCATGGCCTTCCGTCGCCGAGAGGGAGTCGTTTGCCCATTTGCCCATCCGAAGAACTGCGCCAGTTCTTTTTGGACGTATGGAGCGGTGGGCTGCGGTCCGGTGCCGACACGAAGATCTGCCCGCTCTCCGTCTTCGGCCCACCAGTTGAGGACCTGAGTGAGCAGCGTCTGGCGGGTGCGGTCTTGGTGTTCCCCGAATCCAGCAAGGAACGCGAGCGCGAGCCCCTGAGTGAAAAGGGCGTCGCGGTTGAGTTCTAGACCCTGGCGCCATGCCCAGAGCACGAACTCCCTCAGCACGGACATTATCGCCTTCGCTTGGATTGTGGTGGACGGGTTGAAGTCAGTAACTGCTGCGCGAACGAATGGTCCGATGACCAGCCAGTGTTGTTTTGGCACTCTGGGCGTATAGCCCACGATGGCATCGGCAACCGCATGGCTATTACTATAGCCAATATCTTGACGAATCCGCAATTCGGCCGTGCCGATTCCGTGCGGCGGGGACTCGTGTTCTACTCTCGGTTCATGGCTCGCATTTCGCGGCCGACTCCGAGGGGCCTTTGCCCCGGTTGGCCGTCCCTTGAATCCCCCGACTTGGTCGGGGAGATTGCGCGTCGCTTTGCGCTGAATCTCCGCGAAGTCATCGGAAAGCAAAGCATCCGACCGCTGGCTCGTGAAGCTGGCGTGCACCACTCGACGATTCAGCGAATCCTCGACGGTGACATCTGGCCCGACATGTGGACGATTGCCAAGCTCGAAACCAGCCTCGGGAAGGCTCTCTGGCCCCGATAGCTGGCTAAATTGCTTTGGTGCGGCTGGTGCGGCTGGTGCGATTGGAGTGGTCATGACTGTCTTGGGGGCGGCGATCCCTCAGTCGCGCACAAAGTATGCGTCTTCTCGATACATTCTGTTGAGGCTTAGCAAGAGTTCTGCCTTAGCGGTATAGTTTTCGCATGGCAGAGCCTAGGTACCGGCCCCGCGATATGGCTGTGCATGACGGACTCTTCGGCGCGGGTCACGAAATTGAGTGGCGAAAAGACGCTCCGGAAGATCTGGTCCTCGCATCGAAACTCCAGCATGCGGTGGCTGGGCTCGTGCTGATGCACCTCCGGAAGACCAAGACAACGCGAGCTGCTTACGGTCGGCTGGCCCAGTCCACTCCTTCGCGCATCGGGGCGCTACTGAGAGGCGACCAACCGATGCGTCTCGACGACATTGCCGCCGCGGCGCGCATCGTCGGGTTTAAGCTAACCCGTTTGGTGCTCCCGGGTTAGGGGCCGCGTTTATCCGGGTGGTTACTGGGAGTGAGTGATTCCGGATATTTCGCAAGGTACTCCTGGTCTGAAAGCCCAAAGTCCTCGGTTGGCGCCGTCCCGACGTGCCAGTTCTCAAGCCGAACCTGGACCAGCTGCAGCAAGGATGCCAGCGCGGCCATGTCGTCGCCGCCGCCGTGTCGGATGTTCTCTGCCATTTTCAGGTATCTGTGAGCGACCGCGTCGTTCCAGCCTGACACGAGGCCTCCGTGCAACGGCGACATCTCCAAGGTCAACGCGCTCAGTGAAAGTGCGAAGCGATGTGCGGCGAATACGAACTCGTTTGGGCTCGCAGATCGGGGGAGCGCTGCGAAGAGGCCCTGAATAGCATTGAGGCTCATGATGACTCCATCGCGGGTTCGGGCACGCTGTGCTGAGCTTTCCTGCGTCCGGATGTCGGCCTCCCGCTGGGAGCGTTCACTCGCAAAAACTCGCCATGCAACCAACGCGGAAATACCGCCTCCGGCGAGGGCGCCTGTTAGTGACGCGATAGCCTGCGGCCAGATGGATTCCACTACCTTAACCTAGGCAGGGAGGGGTGTTCTTTGCGCTTTTGCATGCTCGCAAAGCTATCGCAATTGCGCGACTTTCAGCCTTCAGGCCGAATTTCCGTGAAGCTGGGCACGTTCCACGACGGGCGCCGGCAAGTCGAGGAACGGAATGTAGCGAGTGAAGGCTTCAAGCGAGTCAACGCCTGCCGCCTTGAGCAGCACTGCGACCGGGGTTGCGTTCTGGAGGTGGTGGACAATCCATGTCGCTCGCAATCGCTGGCTCTGTGGTCTAAGTCCCACGCCGTGCGACTTGTAGATGAAGTTGGTTATCGAGTTTGCTTGCTGGGTTCGGTTGCCGGGACGAAAGGCAAAGGCAATAGGGGCAAGGCCGGCGATGGCCGTCTGCAGCGAGGGGCGCCAGAATTCGAGCAGTGGGACGACCCGCGCTCGCGATCCCACGACTTTGACGAGTAAGCCCCACTCATCCTCTTTGATGTCGCCCACACGCACTGAAAGTACTTCGCCCGCGGACAATCCCGCTCCTGCGCCGAGAGCTACCAGCGCCAAGGCACTTTTACGCTTATGTTCAGTTCGCTGGAATCGAGCCCAGCTGTTCAACTCGGCGAGCTGCGGGGCTTTATACGGCACGCTTACCCCGGAGCTTGGAAGTACAACTAGCCGCTGGAGTGAGCGTTCTGGGGCAACGCGCTCGCCAACTCGCAGCAGTTGAGCACGGATTGTGCTTAGGCTGCCTTTCGACAGGTGGCCAAAGCCGAGTGAGATGGAGGCGTCAATTGTTGAGCGGTTGAAGAGTTCTGATCGGTCGAGTGGTAGTCCCGCTTTCCACCCCCACGCGACATGGTGCATGACGGTGTTGAGTAGGCGACGAGCGTCATAAGGGGCGCCGATCGAGTCGTCGACCACTTCGCGCACGAATGCTGAAATCTCTTGCCATTGGTCGGGCGGCATTAGGGGCATATAGCCCCGCAGCAGGTCGGCTTCTCGACCCGCATCGGGCTTGCAGGTGCCTGAATATAGTTCTTCCCCTGATGTCATGCCTATTACAATAGCCAGAAGTGGGTTGTCTGCCAACCCGATTCAGACACGCGGTATGCCGAACGGGCGCGAAGGAATTCGATCCTGCCGTCAAACACGGAACATTCGTTTACCGCTAGTGAGACGATAAGTGCTGAAGGTGGGGCGACATTTACTGGCATGTCCTCGGGCACGTAGAGGCCTGCAATCTGCGAGTCGCTCTACCGTTCTGAAGCGGACCTCAACTTTAAGTTGAGGTGCACAACAAATGCGGACTTGCTAGGGCGCGATGCGCATCACCGTCACCCGTTGTTTGGGCGGCACGATGACAACTCTCAGAGGCACCAATTGCGCGACTCGATCGGGTCGCTCATCACTAAAACTGAGTAGTTGGCCAGCTGTAGTTTTCAGCGAAAAGTGTGCCGAGAAAATCCTCGTCGCCGTTGAGCTCGAACGAAGGTTCTTCGGAGAGGGGCAGTTGGGCTAGTTCACGCATTCGTGAATTGTATTGAGTTCGATTCAGAGTTGTCGGTTGTTGTCCACATTCTTGCGTTGGACGCGGCGCCACCTTTCGTCGGCGGTCGGGTCCATACTCACGGTATGCATCAAATTGTCGCTTTCAATGAAAGCTCACGAAACGGCAATCGCCTTGCGGTGAGGTGTGTTCGTGCGGACGGAGAACGAAGAGAGGTTTCACCCTTCCCGGCGCCGGTCTAATCGAACGCGCGTGAGTGGGCCCGTCGAGCGGGGTAGAAGGGGTCTATGTAGGAGAATTGGGTTTTCGTATCCAGATATCGGCCCGTCCGTAAACAGAGCAAGCGGGAGGTTCGTCTTGTACTACTCGAACTTTCGCCAAATGGTGAGGCGATTCCGTCCATCGATGCTTATTCCTGCGCTGGCAGCGCACTCTGCAGAGCGCTATTCGATTTCGAGCGTCGATAAGGACTACACGAAGGGCGGCAGCCCCTGGGCGGTCTCGGCAATGGCGCGAGAGTCACTCATTTACTCCAACGAGTTCAGATCAAACGAAGCCCCGACACGTCGCGACATCGACCGACTGTATAACGCGTTCAACGAAACGTCGGATCTGCGCGGCGACGATGGCATCGCGCAGATAGTGACGCCGATAGCCTATGAGCAGTTCGGTTACCAAGAATCTACTTTCGAGGAACTGAGCCGAACTGCTGCTCTTCTCAATGACCCAACTCTGGGGCCGGAGATCGCGTGGAGCGACATTCTCGGCATGCCGCTGGGGGAGGCGGTCCGGGCAGCCTTCATCCTCCGTTTTTTGACCGAAAAGAACGGCGGGCGATATGAACCCGCGCATTTCGACGAACCGTACATGACTGACGTTTTTGAGAAGGCGGCGCCGAAAGAGCAATTGGAAACGATGGCCAAAGCGCTCACTGTAACGGTTGAAGGCGCGCGCGAATTGAACCGCAACGTCCCGGCGGTTGGGAAGCGCCTCCAGCGGCACGCTTTCAACCCACTTGTCGCCCGACCGCTGATTGACCTTGGAGAGCGAGGAATCTGGGCGCCACAGCCGATGCTAATCAGCGCAAGCATGTTCCCAAATAGTCTTTATTACCGCGGAATTCAAATGTGGGGCTCCAGTTTTGCTCGGACTTTAGGGTCCATCAATGAGCAGTATGTTGGCAAACAGTTGCGACTGCTTGCGAAAGACTCTCTGCTACCCGAAATCGAGTTCAAACCCGGGCATCTCACGGTCGACTGGATCTGGATTACCGATGCCGCCGTCGTCCTCGTTGAGTGCAAATCTGCGCGCTTGACGTTGGGGGCTAAGGCTGGAGATGATTCGCTTTCAGAGAATGTCACGCGCTCGGTAGGTAAAGGACGCGCGCAGATAGACACGACCGCACGACTTATCAGGGCGAAGCATCCAGCGCTTAGCCATGTTCCCTCCGACAGGCCCATTCTCGGGATGGTAGTCACAGCGGAACCCTTTTATCTGGCAAATTCGGGTATCCCCGAGTACCATTTCCAAAGTCTCACGCCCTCGCTTGTAGTATCGCTTCGCGAGCTCGAAACTTGGGTATGTCTGTCTCCCACCCGAGCGGTCGACTTCCTTTCGGAAGTTCTCGCTGACCCAGAAAAGCGTACCTGGGCGATGTCTTCAGCCATGTCAACGGACGAACGCGTTCGCAGAAACCCCATTCTTGACGATGCATGGAGTCAATACAGTTTCCTTTCAGAAACCGATCACGGGCCTCACGCGGTCGGAGACTAACCCCTATCGTCGTGTAATTCGTGAAGTAGGCGTCGTCTCGTACACGGGCTGAATGCCAGGGTTGCGGCGATCCCACAGCAATCCGATTGCTACCTAACCGACTATTCCGCGCATATCTTTGCGAGAGCCCCGGGCGGTAGAGGGGCAAGACAGCGCGGATTCACGAGCGACCAGCCGTAACAGCTGAGCGCTGCTCTTCTATACTGAGGCCGTGACATCACCTGAAACCACCGCAAATATGAAGCTTTCCCGACAGAAAGCTCGACAATTTGCCGAGAAGTGGTCGAAAGTCACCAACGAAAAGCAGTTTGCGCAGTCGTTCTGGACCGATTTCTTCCATGGCGTCATTGGCATCGAAGACCTGCTCGGTGCCGGTATCGATTTTGAGCACCCGGTAAAGAACGTCGCCACGGGGGCCACTAACTTTATTGACGTGTTCTGGAAAAACGTCGTCCTGGTCGAGCATAAGAGTGCCGGCAAGAATTTGGACGTAGCTGAGAAGCAGGCTCGCGACTACATGGTGAGCCTGCCGGCGTCACATCGACCGCCCATACTGCTCATCTCTGATTTCGCTCGGCTTCGCATTATCGACGTGTTTCTAAACCAGACTATTCAATTCGATATCACGGACCTTCCCGAGCATCTCGATCAGCTAGATGCAGTGTTTGGTGAGTACAACAAGAAGGCGACGCAGCAGGAGACGACGGCGGATGAGAAGGCCGCAACTCTCATGTCAGAGTTGTACATCGAGTTCGAATCGAATAATTATGAGGGTCATGCCGTAAGCGTCCTGCTTATTCGCCTGCTTTTTTTGATGTTTGCGGATGACACACGCATGCTAAAAAAGGATGTATTCAGAGAACTGCTCGAAGACAGCAACGAAGATGGTTCTGGACTAGGCGGGACGCTTCAGGAACTATTTCAAATTCTCGATACGCCGAAGGAAAAACGTCCACAGAACCTTCCCCCAGTTCTCGCAGACTTCCCCTATATGAACGGTGGTCTCTTCTCTGAGACCATCCCCGTATTCTCCTTCTCCGCCTCAATGCGGCAGGCGCTACTGAGAGCCGCTGCTTACGATTGGGCGGCCATCAGTCCTGCCATTTTTGGCGCGATGTTCCAGACCATCAAGTCCAAAGAGGAACGTCGTGAATTGGGCGAGCATTACACCTCTATCACGAACATCCTCAAAGTCATTCGCCCGCTGTTTCTTGACGATTACATGGAGCGGCTGCGCAAGGTCTGGGACGACAGAAGCGGGTTGCGTAAGCTACGTGTCGACCTTGGTTCCAAACGTTACCTCGACCCAGCAGCAGGTTCAGGGAACTTTCTAGTTGTCACCTATCAGCGCCTCCGGGAACTCGAACACAAGATCATCGCCCGCCTCATTGAACTCGAAGGCAAAGCTACGACAGGTCTCGATGGCACAGAGTTGCAGGTCGGTCTCGACGGCACTGGAACCATCGGGCTTTCCGTCACCCTTGAGCAGTTCAACGCAATCGAATACAACGAATGGTCGTCGCAGATCGCAGGCGTAGCGATGTACCTAACCGATCATCAACTCAACTTGCAGCTCGATGAATTGACCGGCTCGGCTCCGAACGTTTTCCCGCTGTCCCACTCCGCAAAAGTTGTCCACGGCAACGCTCTCCGCACTGATTGGGCCGAGGTATGCCCGATAGATGACAACACGATCATCATGGGAAATCCACCGTTTTACGGCTCTACATGGCTCAGCGCTGAGCAGAAGCTTGACCAAGAATACGTTTGGGGTGAAACGAAGAGTTCGGGCATCCTCGACTACGTTGCGTCATGGTATCTCGTCGCCGCGCGGCATATGGAAGGCACGAAAGCTCGCGCCGCGTTTGTCTCTACCAATTCCCTAACACAGGGCCAGCAACCCCCCGTTATGTGGGGGCAGCTCTACGCGTACGATATGCGGATCGACTTTGCGCACCGTACCTTTGCGTGGAGGAACGAGGGTGGCAAGAACGCTGCTGTCCACTGCGTCATCATCGGGTTCTCTGCTAACGCAAAACCCACGTTCCGCCCTCTATGGTCTTACGAGACCATCTCAAGTGAACCTGAGCTCGTGATGGTTCGTACCATTAACGCCTATCTTCTCGACGCTGCCGAAGTGCTGATCACGAGTCGGAGCACACCGTTACAGGAGGGCGTCCAACAAATCACGAATGGCTGCAAGCCTGTCGACGGTGGCTTCCTCTCAAATATTTCAGAAAGCGAAGCTCAGGAGATTCGCGAAACTGATCCCATCGCGGCGAAGTATCTCCACACTGTCATCGGGTCGAAAGAGTTCATTAACAGCATTCCTCGATACGGGTTATGGCTTGTCGGGGCGGATCCCAACGACCTGCTTGAATCGCCTATTCTGAGAGCTCGTGTTGAGGCAGTTCGGCAGATGCGTCTCAGCTCAACAAAATCTGACACGGTGAAATCCGCCAAACGCTCTGCGGAGTGGCAGCAGGCTCTGCGCCAACCGACGACTGACTATCTCGCTGTGCCGGCGGTGTCCTCCTACGACCGCGCATACGTCCCGATTGGCTACATGTCTGTTGACGTCATCGCCAATAACCTGCTTTCGCTGATTCCAAGCGCGTCTATGTTCACCTTCGGCGTGCTCACGTCACGGGTGTTCAACATTTGGACGATGGCGGTAAGTGGGCGCATGAAGTCCGACCCACGGATCTCGAATGAAATTACCTACAACAACTTTCCGTTTGCGCTTGGTGTTTCCGTCGACGCTGGCAAGAAAGTTGAAAATGCCGCAAATTCGGTACTTCAAGCGCGATCTAAGTTTCCCGACACTTCCCTCGCTGCCCTCTACCACCACTCTGCAATGCCGCCTGCTCTTCGAGGCGCCCATGATGCACTCGACAAAGCTGTCTTGAATGCCTACGGCTTAAAGTCCAACGCAACAGACGTTGCCATTTTGGAGATGCTTTTTACCCAGTACGCGTCCATCACGAACGGTCTACTCGCTGCGGAACCCGCAAAGTGAACGCAGAAATAGATCAGCCGATCGGCATCATCACCGGCCAAACGATAGGGGTTTCATGAGCAGCATCTTCTCTGGGCTTAGCAGCCCGAATCTCTCGACCACTGCGCTCGACCCGAAGCGCCTATTTCGAGCCCTTCCGAAGCCTTCAGGGTCGCAATTCAAGTTCCCTCACGACATCCAAACCGAAGTTTGGGATAAGTGGTTTGATCGGCGCGATGAACCAGACCTCGTTGTAAAAATGAACACAGGCTCAGGCAAGACTGTCATCGGGCTAGTCATTGCCAAGAGCTCGCTGAATGAAGGCAAGGGCCCCGCCGTCTACTTGGTCCCAGATAGACAGCTCCAAGCTCAGGTAGGGGCCACAGCTGATCAGCTAGGTATCGCTTGGACCGATGACCCAAGAGATCCAGCGTTCCGGCAGAGTACAGCTGTCTTGGTCGTGACCGTTCACGCAATGTACAACGGACTTTCCAAGTTCGGAGTTCGCGCGGTAGGGGCGAACCGACCGATTGACGTCGGAACCATCATTATCGATGATGCCCACGCTTGTATCCCGATCATCGAGCGTCAATTCTCCGTGCGAGTGCAGGAAGGCACTAGCGCCTACAAACAGCTTTTTGCCTCGTTCGCGGAGACGCTTAAGGAGCAATCGCTTTCTGGTCACGCAGGCCTCATATCGGGAACAGGTTCTCAGGCCGTACCTGTTCCGTATTGGGCATGGCAGCAGAATCTGCAGACGAGTTTTGGGATCCTCAACGGTATCGATGATGGCGACGACCAAGACCACAAGTTTCGATGGTCTCTCGTGCGCGACCAACTCACGCTCTGCGATGCCGCTTTCACCCCAAAAGAAGCCGAAATCCGACTGCCTTATCCTGACCTTTCCGTAGTCGCTTCTTTTGTGAACGCAAAACGGCGAGTATTCATGACCGCGACTCTCGCGGACGACGCCGTTCTGGTCTCTCAGATGGGTGTGGCCGAGACATGCGTTACAGCTCCCATTGCACCTGCTTCCGCGAGCGACCTCGGAGACCGCATCATTCTCACTCCGGTGGAAACTAGCCGTCGGATCGCACATGAGGATGTAACGGCAAGCGCCATTCGGTGGGCGAAAGATCACAACGTAGTTGTCATCGTGCCGTCAGGGCTGCGGGCGAAGGTATGGAGTGCGGCAACCACCGAGATTCACGATAAGGACACGATACAAAACTGCGTTGAGCGACTGCACGCCGGTCACGTCGGACTAGTCGTCCTTATCGCGCGTTACGACGGCATGGACCTCCCGAATGATGCCTGCCGCGTACTCATCCTGGATGGCCTGCCTGAGCGTTACTCGCCGCAGGAGTTGGTTGAGGCGGTTGCCACTAGTGGCACAGATGCTATGGGCGTTCGACAGACGCAGCGCATCGAGCAGGGCATGGGGCGAGGTGTTCGCTCCACCGATGACTACTGCGCGGTCGTGCTTCTAGACTCTCGACTAGTCGAGCGACTGTACACAGCAAACGACCAGAGACAGCTGTCTCCTGCCACGCGCGCGCAATACGAGTTGTCTGTCCAGTTCTCGGCTGAAGGCCGAAATAAGACCATGGACTTCTTTGATGACGCGGTTACTGCATTCCTCAACCGGGACTCGGGCTGGACCAATGCAAGTAAGCAGGTGCTTGAAGACGTTGTCTACACAAGTGCGGAGCACGTTGACTCTCTGCTGGTCGCGGAGCGAGACGCATTTGAGCATGCGCTCGCCGGTAGATTCCTTGAAGCGTTCCAATCTCTCTCGTCCGTCTACGACACCATCGGCGATGCTCGCATGCGCGGGTGGGTCAAACAGAGGGCGGCGTCGTACCTCAACCAGACCAATCCCGCGAAAGCTCGCGAGGTGCAGAGTTCGGCAAGACTCGATAACAATTACATTCTCAAATTTGGGCAGCAGGTTGCGACAACTCGTATTACCGCTCTAACCGACCAAGCGACCGCGAGCAGCAGTTTCTTGAAATCAAACTATGCTTCGGCGCGTCTGCTCGAAGTCGCAGTAGAAGCGATGCTGCTCGACTTGACTCCAAGTAGTGAGACCAACTCGCACAAGCGGTTCGAGGCAGCGCTTGAGAAGGTTGGCTTCATGCTCGGGCTAAGCTCGTCGCGCCCAGATCAGGAGACGGGGGTGGGGCCCGACAATCTTTGGGCAATCGGCAATGGTAAATATTGGGTAATCGAGTGTAAGAGCGAAGCGACCGCTGCGGAAGTTTCGATGGATAATTTGCGACAGCTTTCTGGTCACGCTGATTGGTTTGACCAGGTCTACTCGGAGACCGAATTCTCCGCGGTTCCCCTTCTCATCCATCCCTCCCGTCAGCCGATGTGGAATGCCGTGGCTCGACAAGGCGCAAGGGCAATGACCTTCGAAAAACTTGCTGAATTCCGCGCTGCCATAAAGGGGTTCGTTGGCGCTATCCGTGCAGACAACGGCTATCTCGACCCGGTAATCGTTGGTGCTAATCTCGCTCAATTTGGGTTTGCTTCGAATCAGCTTGAACAGAAGTGGACACAGGAGTTCAAGGTGCCTGGGGGCCGTTAGCCCGCTCGCCGGATGGTCATCCGTGTGCTGGAGGCCCCCGAACGTGATCGTCTTGAATCCGCAAATCGGGAGCCACCGGCAGGACGTGCCCTTTCGGCGGTTCAACGCGAGTGGTCGTGTCGAGTCGAATCTGGGTGAAACACAACCGAGGAGTGCTGCGACGGAGGATGCTGGGTGAGTTGGCAGAGGATTAGGCCCTTCGGCTTGGGCAGGTGGGCCTGAACCTGCGCGGGAGTTCTCTATTCCGCAAAACCCCCACCATTGTGATGTCTCAGGACATCGTGAACGGCTGAACCCCCGGTTTCGGGGGTTCAGCCGTTTTTCTTTTGGTATCCGGTCGCGGGGTTGAGGGTGAATTCGGCGAGGACGGTGCCGGTGTGGGCGATGACTGTTGCCTCGTGGTTGTGGATGAGGCAGATCACTTCCGTTCTGACGTGGGCGCGTCCAATTCCGAGGTGGAGCATGCGTCCTGAGTGGCGCAGGCTGATCTTTCCGTCGTGATCGATGGTGTCGTAGCGGACCCGCCAGAGATCGGGATCCTCGGGGCTGGTTGGTGTTGCTTTCGGAATCAGTTGGTAGGCAAATTCTGGGGTGTTGCGTCCGAGTGCCCGCCGAACTCGGACTCACTGTCGCGGGTCAGGCTACCGGCCACAATGCGGCACCCATGGGTGATCTGGGCGGCACTATCCTGCTCTCCACTCGCCGCATGCGCGAGGTGAGCGTCGACGCCGTAACGATGATCGCGCGCGTCGACGCCGGTGCAATCTGGGGCGACGTGACCCCAGTGGCCGGCGCGAAGGGGCTCGCGGCGTTGGCCGGATCGTCGCACGACGTCGGCATTGTCGGCTACACCCTAGGTGGCGGAATCAGCTGGTTCGCGCGCAGTCACGGACTCGCGTCGTCTAGCGTGACCGACGTGAGCAACGAGGGCAGTGACCGCGGAGAGCGGATCGTTCCAGAGGTCACCGCCGAGCTCGGTGATTCGGTGCTCGGCGGACGGGGTGGCGTTGATCAGGCGGCCCTCTCGCGAGAATACAAGCACCGCTGGCCCCTGATCACGCACCATGACCAACTCGGCCACCCGAGTCACCATGCCCGCGCGCAGGCCGATGGCCAGGAACTTACCGATCGAATCGATGAACTCGGCTTCATCCGGGGTGAATCTGCCGGAGCTACCGACGCCGCCGACGCGGTAGATCGAGAGCGCCCCCAGGTGGCAGCATCCGCTCGAGCAACTCCGCGCAACTCATGTTCGGCGCCGAGCAGCGGGCGCACCACCTCGGTGAAGCGCGCGCTGCGCTGCGGGTCGCCGCCCGTTTCGGTGCGCAGAATGCTGGCCCCCACCTCACGCCGGGCCAAGTCGGCGAACTGCGAGAAGTCGTCGCTGGCGTACTCGTGATGAAGGAAGTCGTGATCCGCGCCCGGGTCGTTGGTGATGTCGGTCTTGAACGCCCTAGTCATCATCACGGTGGCCGGATCCATCGTGCCGACGCAGATGCCATCCCAGGGCACCGCCATTTCGATTAGCTCGATCGCTGTATTTACGAACTCGTCGTATCCCCGGCCGGCACGCGAGAGAGCGTCGAGCCCTGCCCGCGCCGATTCGGCCCGATAGGTCTTCATACACGACATTGTGAAACACGTTTCGGTTCGCCGGAACCCCAGATTTCTGGTGGGGGAGTAGCTGGCGGTCGGCGCTAGTGGTCCACCTCCGTTTGACACGTCTACCACTCCCGCCGCTAGGGTCGAGGCGAGGCCCGCTTAGGTGAGCCATGCTTTCGCTACCCGAGCGGCGGCCCCGAACCTGATTGAAGGTGGAGCCGTGGCTCCCGCCCGAAAAAACCCGGAACGTGTCTTCGCCGTTCTCAGCCAGACCGTGCGAACCCACCTGCGGAGCGTCATCCCGATCGGCGTCGCAGTCGCGGTGGGGGTGCTTGTCGTTGCGGGTCTCGTCGCGCTGTACGCGCAGACGATCAGCGTATTCTTCTTCGACCAACTGGCGCAGTTGGCGACCAGTGCCGAAAGTCTGACGACGCTCAGCACCGTCCTCATGGCACCGATCGTGCTCCTCGCGGTGCTGGCGACGCTCGTATGGGCCGGAATTGCTGTGCAACTCTCGTATGCGGCCATCAGCGCTCGGCGTGTATCGACCGGGGGATCGGCGTTGAACGCGCTTCGACGTGCGCCGCGCACCCTCGTTGTCGTGCTCTTCATCACCGCCTGCTTCCTCGGCGCGGTACTCATCGCCCCGGTACTGCTCGTTCTTGGGGTGCTGGGTCTGTTTCTTATCGGCCTGGCGTCGCGTTCCGAGAACGCAACGCTCGCACGTCTCGGTGAACGGCTTCCCGACCGTTCAACATTGATCGCCATGGCCGTGCCGTTCGGAGTCGCGGTGGTCCTGCTCGTGCGTTGGTCGCTCGCTCCGGCCTCGATCTGGCTGGCGAACTCCGGTATCCGGGCGTCATTGCAGGACAGCAGCGCGCGGGTTCGCTCCCACGCGGTACTCGTCGGCGCAACACTGCTCCTTGCGGCGCTCGTCACCCTCGGCGCAACCGAAGGATTCGTCGCTCTCGTCGCGCTCGGGGGCTGGGGAACCTATCCTGAGTTCGGGGCCCGCGTCATTGCCATCATCGTCATAGGCCCGCTGCTCTTCGTGGCCAGTGCCGTTCACTACCGTCGCGGAGGTGTCGAGAACGGCGTGGATGCCGCGCCAGCAGCCCTGTCGGTGCGCCCGCGCGCGTCACGGCTCGCCCGCACAGCCGTGATCGTTGTTGTTGCCCTCCTAGTGCCGCTCGTCGTTTCCGGCAGCCCCACGCCGGCGAGCGCAGCCACCAGCGGTTCGCCAAGTGACGTGTTCATCTCCACGTCGCCCTCGAGCCCGCTGCCCGCGGATGCCGCGACCGACATAACTATCAACATCACCGATCCCTTAACAGCCGAGGGAGTTCAACCCACTGGCGAGATCACCATCACGATCGACGGTGACGTGCAGGGGCCGTTCGCGCTCACCCCGAGCGGGTACGGTAGCGAGTACGTGATGAACCGCACCTTTACGGCGGGTAGCCACACGATCGAGTCGACCTATACCGGTGACGACAACTACGCTCCGGCGAGCAATTCGCTCACCATCACGGCCGGATATTCGACAGCGATCGCCCTCGCCACAACGCAGTCTTCCGCCGTCTACGGATCTGCAAACTCGCTGACCGCGACGCTCACAACAGCAGGCGCAACGCCGACAGGCGACGTGGAAGTCTCCGCACGCTTCAACGGCGGCTCGTGGAACGTCATCGGCACCGCGGCGGTCATCAGCGGAGCGGCGACTCTCGACATTTCACGTCTCGCCCCCGGCAGCTACGAGCTCGGTGCTAGATACCTTGGCGATTCCACCCACCTCTCCGTGTGGCAGTCCGGCCTCTCCCATGCGGTGACCGGCGCGAACACCACCACATCATTTACGGTTTCCCCAGCCACGCCGAGCGCCGCAGGTGAGCCCCTGACCGCCCACGTGACGGTCACAGCACCCACCAGCGCCGCAGCGCCGACCGGATCGGTCAACATCTACCTGAACGGTGGCGGTTCGTCGCTCGGAAACGCGACACTCTCGGGCGGCACAGCGGACGCAACATTCACACTCCCGCCCGGAGCGAACCAGACGGTCACCGCGATTTACTCGCCC
>Ga0307486_1001005_pt1 | contig 23079 bp, 27 predicted proteins | sample CBIW02metaG_FD_203663 | JGI IMG/M metagenome (GOLD analysis project Ga0307486, IMG submission 203663) | Sea-ice brine microbial communities from Beaufort Sea near Barrow, Alaska, United States - CBIW 0.2 | ecosystem: Environmental > Aquatic > Marine > Coastal | place: USA: Alaska | collected...
AGTTGTGCATCCTTGGCCAAACAAACGATTTGACGGTATACACTCAAGATAGGAGCCGTATGCGTGAGTAGCGCACGTACGGATCTGTGCAGGGGGTGTCGGGTGACCGGCATTCCTACTGCGACCCAAACATTTATCGTGCTCTCTCCTCTGGCGGTCAGACTCGCAGACGATAACCATGGGCATCGTGCGTCTTCGACGATGAAAGTTGGGACTCATCTATTCGTGCTGCCTCGAGTGCTGCGTAATTGGGAGTGAAGCCGAGACCAGGAGCGCCCGAGAGCTGCATGATGCCGTTTACGGGATCAGGAGTGCCGTGAAAGAAATGCTTGCCGACCTGCCAGATACCATAATGAAACTCCACCGCCCCGCCGTTCATCAATCCGCACAGCAGATGCATGTTGAAGATCGGCCAGCCGCCGCCATTGGTCATAGGCATATTGAAAGCCTGGGCCATATGCGCGATTTTGATAGATTCGGTGTACCCACCATTGTAAATCACATTGGGCTGGATGATATCCACCGCACGCTCGGTGATGAACTCGCGGTAGCGCCAGCGATTCCCCTCCATCTGACCGACCGCCACCGGCATGCTGACCTGAGCGCGGAAGTCGACCAGCGCTCGTACGTCGTTTTGCTGGATCGGTTCCTCGAACCACAACAGTCTGCAGTCTGCTACAGCCTGGGCTAGTTGGCGCGCCTCGAACGGGTCGAACCAGCAGTTGGCATCGATGATCAGATCGGCATCATCGCCGATCGCCTGGCGCACGCAACGCACCCGCTCCGCATCGTCCTTCCAGGTGCGTGATGGGTCGCCGCCGACCACCATCTTGAGCGTCCGATGGCCATCGGCGAGGAAACGTTTGGCGTGCTCGGCAAGCTGATCGGTATCGAAGAACGGATAGCCGAAGGTGGCATAAGTTGGCGCCCAATCACGATAGCCGCCGATTAGCTCATGTATCGAGCGCTGCTCCCGCTTGCCCCAGATATCCCATAGTGCGATATCGATGGCTGATAGCGCATTGGAGATCACACCGGTGTAGCCGCGGATGTTGAGTTTACGCCAGACGTGGGCGTGAATGCGCTCGCGATACAGCGCCTGCATACCGAGCAGAGCCGGCTTGAGGTGGTGGTCGATACAGGCCACTACCGCCGCCGGTAACATCGCACCGGTGAGGCCGAACCCTGTAATTCCGACATCGGTCTCAACCTCCACAAATACAAACACCCGTCTTTCTATCGAAGTTTCGATGCCGGGCACATCGACATCAAGGGCGTGAATCGAGGCGCGGATATCGGTAATTTGCATAGAAATACGTCCTGGTCATAGTAGGTAGGATCAATCGCCGGCGGCCAAGCGGCTGGTCTCGTATAGATTTTTTATGCTCAGGCCTCTGATCTTCGTGACACCAAGTAGCGCCATGTCGCGGCGCATCTCATCAGCTAGTAAGGTCACCGCATGCTGAACGCCGGCCTCGCCCGCGCAGGCCGCGGCGTAGTTGAAGGGCCGCGCGAGGAACACAAAGCTTGCCCCTAGCGCGAGCGCCTTAATCACGTCACTTCCACGTCGGAAACCGCTGTCGATCATGATCGGAATATCAGGCACGTTGGCCACCATCCGTTGCAGCACTTGCTTCGATGTGTGTCACCGAAGTGCTCCTTGGCTGACATGGAAAACCGTGATCGTCGAGCGCCTTGGCCAACTGGTGGCGTTGGGTCTCGTTAAAAAACACCAGTGGCGGACTTACCTGACATCAGTCGGTACTGTCGCGAAAATTGGCGATCGCCGACTTGAGTGCCGGGATCATTGGAAATTCTTCAAAAACATCGCGGGTGTCATTCAACGCGAGCTGTGTCTAATCGGCATCGTCCGCTTCCCAATGTTTGGCCAGCGCCACGATGGCGCGTCCGTTGACGTTGGCCGTGGCACTGATACAGCCTGTACCGCCTTCACGCATGGTTTTTAGCAGGAACCTCTCGTTCCCGGCATAGACCTGGAAACCGTCACCAACGAAAGTCTGGATCAAGGCACGGGTATTGTCCCAGTCACCCGAGCTGACCTTGATGCCGACGAAGGTCTTCGGATAGGACTTATGCAGCCGCTCGATCAAGCCAAGGCTGATCAGCACCTGAGTCACCGGTGAAATGTTGTAGAGATAAATTTTAAGCTCCGCATCGCCAACCCGCTCGACCACTTCGGCGAAGTAGCGGAAAAGCCCTTCCTCAGACACGTTTTTGTAATAGAACGGCGGCAGCATCAGTACGCCGTGACAGCCGGCCTTTTGGGGCGTGACGACTCAGTGTCACTGTATCCTTGATAGAACAACTGTCAGTGCCCGGCATTATTGGGTTGCCCAGCACACCGGCCTCGATCAACGCATTTATCCGTTGCTGCTTCTTAGCCCCGCATAGTGAGTTGGCTTCAGAGTTGGTGCCGGAAACAGCCAAGCCCACATCGTTGTCTACCAGCCACTGGCAATGCCCGATGTAGTGTGAAAGATCAGGCGACAGATCGTGCTGGAACGGAGTCACCACCGGTGACCACATCGTGCCACCAATGCTGTTGGCATTCATGATTTTCTGCCTATAAGTTATGTTTTTGAGAACTTAGCTGTAAGATTATTCCTCAGCCTTGTCCTGCAGCTCTAACCACCGGGTTAGCCCTTTAGTGGTATGCACGAATCCTGCCTGATAGGCGCGAGCCTTGTCGTTGGCGACTATAGCAGCGACGATTTCGGCATGCTCTTCACGGGATTCGCTTATCACTACCGCCCCCTGCAGCAAATACTTGCGCGCCAGTAGGGAATCCCTGACCAAGTCGCGATAAATTGTGCTGGCGCGTTGGTGGTTGGCTATTTTGCTGATAAATTCGTGTAAAGCTAAATTGAGATTAAAGTAAGAATCCACATCACCACGCGTCGCGGCTTCGTCCATTTTAATCAACTTCTTTTTAATTTTAGTCTTTTCTGCGTCACCGGCATTTTCCGCCGCTTTACTGCATAGAAATGCTGTAATCATGGTCCTGATTTCGCTATTCTCTACATACTCTTCGCGGGTGATTTTTTTTACGAAAGCACCGCGATTGGATAAGCTTGTCACTAACCCTGTCTGTTCCAGACCGCGCCGGGCTTCTCGGATAATACCGCGACTGACATTTAATTTTTCAGCCAAGTGCATTTCGTTTAGCCGCTCCCCTGGTTTTAAATAACCAGAAAGAATCAACTTTTCCAATTCTTCGCTGACTATCGTCGTTAATGACGAAGCCTTGCGCTCAGAAATGATATTTGCCGATTTCAGGACGGATTCCATGGTACGCCTCGCTAATAAAGAGATATAAAATTAATCATATCAATACTAATTGCTCGAGCGCTATCCACAGCAGACGAATAGATAATATTGTTAACAATACTTTCATAACAAAATCGAAACTATTATTACTGACCTTTTTTAATACTTTTAGTCCTGCCCAAGTGCCCACAAAGCCGACACCAATCATTGCCGCCATTAGCAACAGCCAATCGAGAAACAAGAAGCCGGTAAAGCCGAAGATGAAGACCTTGGAAAGGTGCTGTAACGACATCACCGCCGAAAAGGTCGCTACGCGCACCAGTCGCTCTGGGCTGATGTGTTTGAGGTAGGCGGCTACGATTGAGCCGGCGGCCCCAACGAAGCTGGATAAAAATGTGGTCAGGGCACCCATCACCAGGCTGCCGCCCATGCCCACTGCACATGAGGGGAGCGATGGCCCCCAGCACATGAAGATCATGAAGCTAGCAATGGTCAGCTCGAGCACGCCCGGCGGCAGACGTATTAGTAACCAGGATACCATCGCAGCGCCGATCAAAATGCCGGGGACGATGGCGGCCAGACGTCGGTAGTCTACGTCGCGCCAGGTCATAGTAAAGCGGCTGCCGTTGGCACCCAGTTGCACCATTCCGTGGATCGGGATAACCGCGACCGGTGGCATGACTTGGGCCATGGACATGATCAATAAAGCGCTACCGCCGATACCAAAGGCACTGGTTATCCAAGAAGTTATCAGGCTGAGGAATATCAGCAGCGCATTCGTGCCCCCTGACAGGGGAGAGAGCCCATCCAGCAGGGCAATAAAGCTATCCATTTGCAGGCATCTTCCAGGTCGAGGTGGCCATGCCGACCAGCTTGCCGGCGTCATTAAAGGCGCGTGACTCGAGGAAGGACACGTTGCGGCCTTTCTTCATGAAATGACCCTCGAAGCGCACGGCCCCTGTAGTGATCGGATGCATGTACTGAATTTTCATTTCGAGGGTGCTGCCGCCGCCGCCAATGACATGGTTAATGAGGTGTCCCATAGAGATGTCCATTACCAGCGCCATCACTCCGCCATGCAGACTTCCCAAAGGATTATAAAGATGTGGCTTGACCGGAAGTGACACATGGCACACATCGTTACTATAGTTGATCGAAAGCTGCAGAAACTTGGCCAGAAAAAATTTTCCGAAGGCAGATTCCTGAGTGGCCAGCGCCTCGTCGAATATCCGCCTTACCTCTGCTTCATTAATCATTCTTAGGCTCCCTGAAAATTTGTTTTCTTGCGACAAGCGTTGAGGAGAACACCGGAAAAAATCACGGCGACGAAGAACACCAAGATGTAGAGCGACGCTGGCCGCAGTAAGAAGATATCGAACGAGCCACGGCTAATAATCAAAGTCTGACGAAGTGATTCTTCCGCCATAGGGCCCAGCACCAGCGCCAACACCAAAGCGGCCGGCGAAAACCCAAAACGTTTCATTACAAAACCGATCACGCCAGCCCCTAACATGATGAAAACCTCAATCAAGCTAGCATTGACGCTGAAGGTGCCCATCGTGCAGACCACCAGAACCACAGGGGCTAGAATGCGATAAGGTGCCTTGATGATGTAAACGAAAATAGGAATAGCAAAAATGCTGATCATCAGTAGCGCCATGTTGCCAAGGTACATACTGCCAATAAGCCCCCACGCAAACTCGGGGTTTTCGGCCATCAACAATGGCCCGGGGCGAAGCCCCCACATGATAAATGCCGCCAGCAACACGGCGGTAGACGCCGAGCCGGGGATGCCCAAGGTTAACAGCGGCACCATGGCCCCAGAAGACGCCGCGTTGTTGGCCGACTCTGGAGCCGTCAGACCGCGCATCTCCCCTTTACCGAACTTCTTGGGCGTACTAGATAGCGATTTTTCTAACGAGTAGGCCATTAGTGAGGCGACGGTCGCTCCAGCACCTGGGATTAAACCGATACAGAAGCCAAGAATCGAATTTCTCAGCATGGTGAACTTGCTCTCGCGAAAATCCTTCTTGGTCGGCCAGAATCGCTCTTCATTCTTGTACTCGACGATACCACCGGTACCACTCTTATGAGCGCCACTATAAAATGCATGGAAGAGCTCGCCAATCCCGAAAAGGCCAATGGCCACAGGAATAAAGTGGATTCCTCCGATCAGTTCGGCGGAACCAAAGGTGAAACGCTGGTGGCCCGTCACCATATCGACACCCACCGTGCCCAATGCAAAACCGATTAGCGCCGACACAAGGCCCAGAATCCAGTTGCCAGACATCAATGCAACTAGCGTCAGAATACCCATTATCGTCAGTAAAAAGAATTCAGGAGGACCAAAACTGCGAGTGACCAAGGCAAACATTGGCGCCATCAGCGTGATCAGGATCACGCCGATCGTGCCACCAGTAAAGGAGGCACACGCTTGCATAACCAACGCCGGCCCAGCACGCCCCTGCTTGGCCAATGGGAAGCCGTCAAAGGTCGAGGCTACCGTGGTGGAGTCGCCGGGCGTATTGAGTAGAATGGCTGTGATAGTACCGCCGTACATGGCACCATAGTAAATCGCTGAGAGCATCACCACCGCACTGATGGGGTCCATGTTGAACGTCACCGGTAGCAGGATAGCGATCCCTGCCGAAGGTCCGAAACCAGGAATAGCGCCGATCGTCATACCGATCAGAGCACCAAGCAACAGGTACAGAAGATTGATGGGCGTAATGGCTATCGATAAGCCCATCAACAGATTGTCAAAGATTTCCATTGTGATGCCCTTGTTTATTCTTTGTGGACTACCACCACAGACCGTGTGGCAGTGATGCGTTCAATAGGCCAGCAAACAGGAAGTGAATGAGAGCCGGAACCGCAACCGTGACGACGCCATTGGTAACGTGTTTCCCACGATTAAAATAAAATAGGGTAGCGCCGAGGTAGGCGGGTATTGCGATGACATAACCGAGTACCATCAACACCACGCCGAAGGTCAGCGATAAGCCGATTAGTACAGCAGCATCCTGGTACTGGCTATCCTGGGGTCCTGAGAACAGCGTCCCTTTCTTAATATCACCCAAGATCAACAACAGCATAGATACGATTAGGGTCACGCCCAGAACTCTAGGAAAGAAGCCCGGTCCCATATACCCACGATTGTTCAGAAATGTGAGGTCAAAAAATGCCCCATAGGTATAGCATATCGCTACTACCAAAATGCAAAGGTAAAACCATAGTCTCATGGTAAATCTCACTGAGGCTGCCGCGCGATTTAACTGCTGCGCAAATAGTTGCGAAGCGCCGCCATGCTAAGCTTTTGATGCTCTTGGCCATGCTTGCGCATGGCCAAGAGCATCAACTATCAAAACTTAACTCGTGGCCGAATCATATTGCGCCAGTTTCAGTAAGAATAGTCTTGAAGTTATTAATGGTTCGTTCCAGGAAGTTAGTAAAGTTATCCCCATACTGAACGTTCTCTGTAAGGAAGTTGGACTCCACGTATTCCGCCCACTCAGGAGTCTCAACCACCTTGGCAATGGTATCGATCCACCACTTGCGAACTTCAGCGGGCACTCCCGGCGGCATGACCAGACCGCGCGGCATGGACACTGCAGCTTCGCCATAGCCAATTTCTTCGAAGGAAGGCACACCCGCGAGCGCATTTGGTACGGTCACACCAGTGAATGCCAGCGCCCGAAAGTCGCCAGAGTCAATCAGACCTATGACTTCGCCCGGGTTCGCGACCATGGCATCAATGGACTGAGACAACAGCGCTGTGACGAGCTGACCCTGCTCGTTGAAAGGCACATAGTCGTAGTCGAAACCGGCTTCCTGGGAAAGTAGCTGGGATACGATAAAGTCGGTGTTCACCGAACCGATACCGCCTACTGTCGGCGGATTTTCACGGGCCCATTCCACGTAGTCGTCGAAGCTCTGGATATCACTCTCACCATTGACGACCAACACCAGATCATCGGCTGCCATTAGCGCTATATGTGTGAACGACATCGTGTCCCACAGCGTATTGGCCTGCAACGGTGTAGCGATAAAGCTGCCGCTGGTGGTGGAAATGTGATAGGGGTTGCCTTCCTGATTGAAAACATAACCCCAGCCCACTGAACCACTGCCTCCAGCGCGGTTGGTGGCGACAATGTTCTCAGGATAGAGGTCGTACTTTTCGAGAATGTCAATCAGCGTGCGCGAGAGCACATCATTGCCACCCCCTGGGCCGAAGGCAATGGTGATATTCAACTGCTCTTCTGGCTCCCAGCTTTCAGCAAAGGCAGGGCTGCTGGTCAGGGCTACGCTGCCTGCGGCGATTGCAACAGTGATGGCTAAAGTGGCACCGCTTTTCTTGAGTTTAGCGTTGTTCATGAAGTACTCCGTCTTATTTTTGTGGGTATTGACGAGTTCTTTTTCTACGAAACTTACTTTCCTTTAAAGTGCGGTTTACGTTTTTCCTTGAATGCGGCTTGCCCCTCCCGATAGTCTTCACTTTCGAAACATGCCGTCACCATGCGACTGACCCCTTCCACTGAAGGCGCATCATCTTCCTGCAACACGCAGCGGATACCGGTTTTGACGGCCTGCATAGTCAAGGGCGCATAGCCGGCCATGGAGGCAATTCGTTCATCGACGATTTTGTCAAAATGCTCTTCGCTGAAAACCTCATTGACGAGACCGATCCGAGCTGCCTCGCTGCCGCTGAAAGTACGGGCGGTTAAAAATAGCTCTGCTGTGCGTGAGGAACCGACAATATCCACGAAGCGCTTGATGCCCTCGTAGGCATACCCCAGGCCCAGCTTGCCTGCCGGCATGCAGAACTTGGCCGTCTCAGTGCTGTAGCGCAGATCACAGCAGAGTGAAAGTCCCATTCCGCCACCCATACAGATACCCTTGATCGCTGCAATGGTTGGTTTGCGGCTGCTGCGTAGTGCTGATTGGGCGGCATTGACGCTGTCGGCGTAATGCTGTGCCTGCCTCTTATCGTTACGATTCTCCTTGAACTCGCTAATGTCAGCCCCCGATATGAACGCAGACTTGCCAGCACCTTGCAGCACAATGACACGTACTTCATCGTTGCTCTGAACGGCACTCACTACCTCGGCAACACTTTTCCACATGTCCAGTGACATCGCGTTATAGCGCTTTTCATTACTGATAATGATGCGCAATATTCCCCCAGCAATAGCGGTGTCGATATAACCGGGTGCTTTTTCTTGGGTACTCATTGTTACGCTTCCTCGTAATTGATAAGGCCGGTCGGTTACACAGCACCGATATCATGAAAGTGACTGATCTCTTCTTCCGAATAGTTCAATTCACCGAGAATCTCATCGGTATGCTCGCCGCATTTCGGCGCAACCTTCGCCACAGTGGCAGTAGTGCGGGAGAGAGTGACTGGCTGGGTGATGAAATATTTTTTACCAATATCGGAATCGTCGACTTCCTGATATACACCTAGACTTTGAATTTGAGGGTCTTTGAACATTTCCGGCACCGTGTAAACTGGGCCTGATGGCACGCTAAAAGCGTTCAGGAGATCGACCCAATAGTTGACGCTTTGCGTGGAGAAAATCTCCTGAATCAGAGCATTGAGCTTCTGGCGATTCTCGCGGCGGTCTTTGACCGTCTTAAAACGCGGATCTTCGACCCACTCCAACTTTTCCAGCGCCTTGCAGAACTGTAGCCATTGGCCATCTCCGGATACACCAATATTAAAGTCACCGTCGCTACTGTGAAACAGCCCCATTGGGGAGCTGGTGGGATGATCGTTCCCCGCCTGAACCGGCACATCACCCTCGTTTAGGTAACGTGCGGCCTGAAAGTCAAGCATAGCAATCTGGGCATGCAGTAGTGATGTGTGTACCCACTGGCCCTCTCCGGAATGCTCACGCTCGAGCAATGCGGTCATGATCCCCAGTGCGGTGTAAAGGCCGGCACTGGAATCGGCTACAGCGATTCCAGCTCTAACTGGCCCTTGCCCTGGGAGGCCGGTCACCGACATCATTCCCCCCATGCCTTGGACGATCTGGTCGAAGCCAGGGCGCTTGACGTAAGGCCCCGACTGCCCGAAACCAGAAATACTGGCCAAGATGATGCGCGGGTTAATCTTTTTGAGCGTCTCGTAATCGACCCCCAGGCGCTCCTTGACGTCGGGGCGCCAGTTCTCGACCACCACATCAGCATCTTTGACCATTTTATAGAATATATCCTTGGCTTCCGGCTTTTTGAGGTTCAGTGTCAGCGATCGCTTGTTTCGATTGAGGTTCTGGAAGTCGCCGCCAAGACGCACATCGGCAAACATGTTGGCATTAGAGTCGACGCCCATCGGTGGCTCGATGCGAATGACGTCAGCTCCAAAGTCGGCCAGCATGCGAACACAAGTTGGCCCCGCTCGTACACGCGATAGATCCAACACACGGAATCGCTTCAACGCACTTGACGCTTGAATTTTCGGCATTCTTTCTTTACCTCACCAAAGTGTTTACAGTTAACATTTCGATAATGTAAACAGTGCCAGTGGATATTTAACAAGTCAACCTTACGTGGACATTTTACTTAAAATTGATGTGAAACTTTTTGCTTCAGCGCCTTACGTGTAGACGGAAGTTGTAGTGGTTCAATGATCCCGGACACCAATCAAAGTGGTAATATTGTCGCCATAAGTGAGGTGTCTGATGACTAGAAAACGACGATCTTTTAAGCCGGAGTTCAAGCAGGAAACTCCCTGCCTGGTGCTTGATCAAGGCTGCTCTATTGTCGAAGCTAGCCGCTCTTTGGATATCGGCAAAACGCCCTAGGGCCATGGCTAAAGCAACTCTCCGAAGAACTTGGTGGGATTACCTCCAAATCCAAAGCTCTGACCCCGGAGTAGCAGCGAATTCAGGCATTGGAAGCCCGCTGTGAGTGGCTGGAATGGGAGAAATCGATACTAAAAAAGACCACATCTCTCTTGATGTCGGACGAGATGAATCGTGCGCGCTGATAGACCAGTTAAGTGAGCAGAAGTCGGTTGAAATGGTCTGCAAAGCGTTTGAGGTATCTCAGCCCAGCTATTACGAATATCGCCGCAGGCGGTCCGTAGTAGATGCCGAACGAGTAGTTCTGAGAGCCAATGTAAACCGAATATTTTGCAAGAGTCAAAGCTCGGCAGGCAGCCGGATGATCACTACCATTCTCAATGAGGAAGGCGTTGTGATTGGGCGCTTCAAGGTTCGTCGGCTGATGAGTGAGCTTGGGCTGATCTGCAAACAGCCAGGTCCACACGCCTACAAGCAGGCCACAGTGGAGAGGCCAGACGTTCCTAACCGACTGAGTCGTGAGTTCAGCGTCAGTCGCCCAGACCAGACGTGGTGCGCTGATATCACATACATCTGGGCTGGCTAGAAATGGAGATATCTGGCGTTTTGGACCTTTACGCCCGCCGGATTGTTGGCTGGGCGCTATCAGACCGGCCTGATGCTAAGTTGGTGGTAAAGGCGCGGGATCACACTTATGAGCAACGAGGAAAGCCGGCGGGGATTCTGTTCCACTCCGACCAGGGCAGTCAGTATGCCAGTCGATTATTCCGTCAGAGGCTCTGACGTTACCGCATGGAGCAAAGCATGAGTCGCCGGGGAAATTGCTGGGACACGGTGGAACGGGTCTTCCGAAGCTTGAAGAGCGAGTGGGTCCCATCACTGGGTTACAGATCAATTCCTGATGCAAGAAAGGATATTGCCGACTATTTAATGGACTACTACAACCGACAACGGTCTCACACGTTTAACGGCGGTATGCCACCCGTGGTCGCGGAAGAAAAACTTAAAATAGTGTCCGCACGCAACTGTTCAGCGGCAGGCATGCGTTGTCGCCGCAACCACGACTCCAGCTCCTCTCGTTCAGAGTCACTAACTTCAAGGGGTCTAGCTATCCGCGCCATGAGCACGTCTCCTGTGTCTGTTTGTCAGATTATACAGGACAGAATAATTACCTATACGAATTTTTGTTAAAGGACACTGGGACGGAAGGTGAAAACGATTGCCACGCTAGAACGACTGGTCAAAGCGCGACCCAATTTGTTTGTGCATTGGTCGCTAGGAATGTCGGGTGCGTTTGCTTGATGGGAGCGGTGTGAGCCGAGAGGTTCACGCACCGTTCTGCGAGAGGCTGAGAGTGAAACTCTCTTGGCCTACTCACCTCAGTTATTGCCCCTCAGAGGTGCGCGGCCAGCACTGGTATCTGTACCTGATATTGGACATCTACAGCCGCAAAATCGTGGCTTGGGAAATCCACGAAGCAGAGTCCGGCGAGCTTGCCAAAAAGCTCATAGATCGAGTGCTGTTGCGCGAGAGATGTTGGCAAAACCCACCGGTGCTGCACTCAGATAATGGCGCGCTGATGACATCCTACACACTGAAAGCGTGGCTGGCAGAACTGGGGATGTTGATATCTCACAGCTGGGCAAAGGCTTTAGATCACTGATAGCGGTGAGTGAACGGATGCTGTTGTTCGAGCAGGCCTATAACGAGGAGCACCTGCACAGCGGCATCAACTTCGTCACGCCCGCGCAACGGCACCAGGGCGTTGATGCAGAGTTGTTAGCCAAACGTGAAGCGGTTTATGAACGAGCAAAGAGTCTGAATCCTGGGCGTTGGTCTGGTGAAATTCGAAACCGGGAAGTCGCCGTAGCCGTAGCTGTATCCCTCAACCCTGGAAAATTGCAGGAAATTGAGTTCAATAAGCAGGCTGCTTAAACGCAGCTATTTGGACAACTGGGTTGCAAATCATCGAATCCGGGGCGTTTATTTTGACACCACCAACCTCAATTTATCAGCACAGCAAAGCTAATCAAGGCACATACGTAAACAGGCTAATTTTTGGACGATATTCCTGTGATAGGCACGACCCAAGGGTGGTCGACTAAATAGTGGTGTTTAAAAGTCTCTATATGTTGACTCCACGCCAATGTGGCTTGGATATCGTCAATGCCATATAGCAGCTGATGTCTGCTTTCTTCATCGATATTGAAGTTCAGGTGGTGATCTTCTGCCCAGAGGATCTCACAACGCTCCAGATCAACTGTCAGCTGTGCTTGTTGGTCATTGCAATGAGCAACAAGGATATTGAACATGTCCTGCTCGAGTTGGATCGGTAGCAAGCCGTTGCGTATTGCATTACTGCGAAAAATATCAGCTATTTTAGTCGAGATGATTACCTGAACACCAAAGTCGGTGAAGGCGTAGACGGCCCCTTCGCGGGACGAGCCACAACCGATGTTGTGGCCTGCCAATACAATGGATTGATGCGGAGCGGATGACGAGATTGGCGAGTTGGCACGCTCGTTACCATCCATATCGTAACGGGCATCATAGAACAAATAATGATGATAGCCGCTACTACGTGGCTTACGCAGAAAGCGCGCTGGGATGATCTGATCAGTATCAATATTGTCATCGAGCAGCAGCAGTGCGGGACTAGTGACTTGAGATACGGGTTTCATACGGAGTTTCCTGTTAGCTGGCGAACATCGACGAGTCGGCCATGCAAAGCTGCAGCAGCTGCCATTGCGGGGCTCATCAGGTGGGTACGGGCACCTGGGCCCTGACGGCCAGGAAAATTACGGTTGCTAGTAGATGCACATCGTTTGCCAGGCTCGACCCTATCGCCGTTCATCGCTACACACATCGAGCAGCCACTTTCGCCCCAGTTGGCGCCAGCTGCTCGGAACACAGCTTCCAGGCCCTCGGCTTCTGCTTGAACCTTGATGTGATTGGAGCCGGCGACTATTAATGTTGGCACCTTAACTTTTCCTCCGGCGAGTATGGCAGCAACAGCACGCAAGTCACTAATTCGCGAATTAGTGCAAGAACCAATGAACACCTGATCGATGGGTAGATCAAGCAAAGGCTGACCGGGACTGAGGGCCATGTAGCTCAGTGTTGAGTGACCGTTGTCGAGCTCAGGGACGACTCCGGTGTCGATAGGTACTGATTGTTCCGGGTTGGTGCCCCAAGTAACCCTCGGGGCGACATCGCTGACATCAATGATGATGGACCTGTCGTATTCCGCCCCAGGGTCGCTGTAGAGGCTTCGCCAATAAAGTTCAGCCTGTTTCCAGGCTTTACCCTTGGGAGCGCGTGGGGCGCGGTGTAGCCAATGGATGGTGGTTTCATCTGGAGCAATCATGCCAACCCGAGCACCGGCTTCAATAGTCATGTTGCACAGAGTCATTCGAGCGTCCATAGACATCGCTCTGACTGCTGCTCCGGTGTACTCAACGGCGTGATGAGTGGCGCCGTCAGTGCCGATTTCGTAAATGATGTGTAAAGCTAAATCCTTGGCGGTCACGTCTTTTGCTAGATGCCCTTCGAGATGAATCTGCATCGTTTTTGGGCGCCTTTGCCAGAGAGTCTGGGTGGCAAGTACGTGAGCAACTTCGGTGGCACCAATGCCCATGGCCAGCGCGCCGAAGGCGCCGTGGGTAGTTGTGTGAGAGTCGCCGCAGACAATGATCAAACCCGGCAGAGTCAAACCGAGTTCGGGAGCTGAGACATGCACGATGCCTCTATCGTCATGGCCCAGCCCAAAGTAGGTCAGCTGGTGGCGACGAGTGTTCTCGTCCAATAAATGAATCATACCAGCGATTTCGGGGTCGTCATCGAGCTTAGCTAGGTCGGAAGGCACGTAGTGGTCAGCGATACCGAAGGTGAGCTCTGGATGAGCGATCTCACGCTTACTACTATTGAGCTTGTCGAATGCATGAAAGGAGCCTTCATGGACGAAATGCCGATCGATCCAGAGCAGGTCGAGATCGCCAGTTGTGACAACCAAATGTTGGCGCCAGATTTTTTCGAAGAGTGTCAGGGTAGAATGTGGCATGCAGGGCCTCCAAATATCATTAGATCGCCGCACGACGGCGCTTGAGTAGGCCTTTGGCGATGCGTGGCATGATCGACAGCAACAACAAGGCGAGTAACACTAGGGTGATCGGGCGGTTGGCAATGAAACTAATGTCGCCGCCGCTGATTTGCATACTGCGGGCCAGCTCCCCTTCAGCCATGCCACCGACCAATAGGCCCACAACGGTTGCAGAGACCGGATAACCATAGCGACGCATAAGCCAACCTATGATGCCGGTCGCCACTACGGTAAGCGGACCAACCATATTGCCAGTGATGGCATAAGAGCCGACGACCGAGAGCACCATGACGACGGGGATCATAAGCTTCAGCGATAGCTTAACAACGTAGCCCGCAAGAAAAATAAACACGGTGCCGATGAAAAGCAGCAGTAGTGCCTGAGCCATATTGCCCAAAATCAACGCATAAACGATATCGGTATTCTCGCGAATGAAGCGTGGACCACCGGTAACGTTGTGTAGCGCAAAGGCACCCAGCAATACGGCAGTGCCGGCGCCACCAGGGATGCCAAGGGCAAGCAGAGTGATCATCGAGCCACCTTCGGAACTGCTGTTGGCCGATTCGGCAGCAATCAGGCCTTCAGGATTGCCTTTGCCGAATGATTCAGGCTCTTTTGAGCGCTGCTTGGCAGTGGCATAGGCGGCAAGGTTGGCAATGCTGGCACCGACCCCAGGTATAGCACCTATAACAGCACCCATGAGACCGCCGCGCAGTAATTGGAAAGGCTTGCTGAACGCATAGCCCATGCCATTCAGAATATTCGCGAACTTGACCACTCGCAGACTACTGTCATCAACGATGTATTGCTTTCCAACTAGATTGAACAATTCTGACGCAGCGAAGAAGCCGATTAGTGCCGGGATTGCCGGAATGCCGTCAAGCAAATACATGCTGCCGAAGGTACCCCGCATTTGGCCAGCGTCGCTGTAACCGATTGTGCTAATCAGGATGCCAAGTATGCCAGCTGAAACTCCTTTGGATACACTGGCATCATTGAGTACGGCAATCAGTGTGACGCCCCAGAGCGCTATTACTAGCATCTCAGTGGGGCCGAGTCGTAATACCCAATGAGAGATGAATTGAACGGTAAGTAATAGAAGCACGTAGCCCACAAGTGTACCGAGTACAGACCCGATTAGCCCAATACCGAGAGCTTGAGCGTGCTCACCACGGCGCGCCATTGGATAACCATCAAAGGCGGTAGCGACTGACGAGGAAGTCCCAGGAATGTTGAGCATGATGGCTGGAATGGCTCCGCCAAAGCCACCACCAGTAAATATGGCGGTAAGAAATAGTATCGCTGGCAAAAAATCCATATACAGCGTGGCTGGAAGGAAAACTGCCATAGCGATTGAGATCGAGAGTCCGGGAATTGAGCCGAAGAACAACCCGATGATCAGTCCTGGGGGTACCACCAACCAAGCAGCAGGTGTGCTAAGCAGGTTAATGGCTGCCTGAAAGGCATCAACATTTATCATAGTTTGTAATGCCGTTGTTAGATCAGCAGCGTGGGAAGTCGGATGTTTAGCAACTCAATGAATAGCATTACGACAGGCGCTGATATAGCGAAGGAAAAGCCAAGAATGATCCACCATCGCCTCTCGCCCTGAAGATAGAGGGCGAGGCAGATGAATAGAAAGCTGCCAAGATCGAATCCAATAGCTGGAATCAGCGCTACGTACAATGCCAAAAGCCCCATGAACAGCACAGCGGATAGAGCGGGGGCACCACCTTTCGTGCTGTTGGCAAAATCTTGGCTAGGTAAGTAGCGACAGCGGGACCAGTTGATGACCTCGACCCCAGCGTTGATCAGTAGCGCGGTAATACCAATGCCCGCTGCAGGTACAATAAGCAACCAGTCGGTGATGCCCCGGGCAGCGGCTTGTACACCGTAGGCATAGTAGCCAAATGTCGCCGCAAGCGTTAGGGCGAACAATATGTTGCCCAAGGGGAATTGTTTTAGTTGATTCTCAGATGTCATGCCGCACTACCTACTTGCTGTGAATGAATCCAAAAATTACTTAAGCAGTGGAGCGTACTGTTTGACTACTTTATAAGCTTTATCGATTAGAGTTTGGCTTTTTTCTGGAGACACCCAGTCAGCGCCAATTGACGCCTCATCAGCCCACTTTTGGAAATCATTGCTTTGCAGTGTTTCTTTATAAACTTGCACGATGCGCTCGTAACGCTCGGGATACTCTTCCTGAAGTGAAGCGTGAACGATAAGGCCGGTGATATTTCCGCCGATCAGCGGTAACGCGTCGACACCCATCGCGGCCATCTCATCGTTGAAAAGTGGAGCACCCCAATTATCGCTAAGCTGATCGTTGACTACAGCTAATGCGCGAACGTTGTCGCCGATGGTCAATGCAGCTTCGGCGGCCAGAATCTCGAAATCGACCTGATTTCCGGCTAGCGCCGTCCGCAGTGGTGCACCTCCACTGTAGGTCACGAAGCGTACGTTGTCATAATTGATGTTGAGGGCATCCATCATCACCAGCGTTTGAAGGTGACCACCGTTACCAACGATGATGCCGGAACTTAGTTCCCCTGGTTTACGCATGGCTGTGACTAATTCTTTCAAGCTGTTGTACGGGCTGTCGTTGTGAACTGCCACGATGCCGTAGTCGTTCCATTGAGCACTGAGCAGTTGAAAATCTTCCCATTTTACCGGCGCGCCACCGATCTCGATGGCGCTGGCTAAGTAAGGTGTCGCTTGCATGGCTAACAGGGTCTGTCCGTCGGCGGGCTGTTGCTGGAAATAGGTGGCTCCCAGTGCGCCGGCTCCACCAGGACGGTTGACAACAGTGACCGGTACATCAAAACGTGGAGACATATATTCAGCTAGTCCACGTGCGAGGCGATCCGCGCTGCCACCGGCATTAAAGGGCACGATGATATTTATGGGCTCTTCCGGCCATTCTGCTTGGGCCGCAGGGATGGCTCCAATGCTTAAAACCAAGTACGACATGCCAACAGTAAACCTCGGCAAGCTGCGCTTGATTAATGACGTAAGGAGCTTCTGATAAAGTTTAGCGAGATGTTTCATTTTTCACCTTTCCTAATATTTTGTTTTTTTTGGTATTAGTCTAGACTAGCGCAGTTCGATTAAGTCATTGTATAATTGTTATGTCAATAGAACATAGAGTTTAATTTTCAATAACATGACTAAAAAGAGATGAAGATGACAGAGCATACAAAGCAGCATGGCGAAGATATGGCAAGTAACCCTTGGCCAAAGCATCACCGTGTCTACTTAGTGTTGCGCCAAGAGGTCTTGGAGGGGCGCTACACGCCTGATAAGTCGCTACCTAACGAGCTGCTTTTAGCCGATCAGTTCCAAGTGTCTCGAATAACCATTCGTAAGGCGATGGAGCGTCTGGGGCGTGAAGGTTTGGTTGTGCGATCCCGCGGTAAGGGAACTTTCCCAGTGGCATCTAGTGAGTCGTCGCCAGTTCAGGTGAATATCTCGGGGGTAATTGAAGACCTGATCGAAATGGGTCTCAAAACAGACGTCGAAATCCTCGACTTTGGTTATGTGACTGCATCGGCTAAAATCTCACAGGCGTTAGACATCTTGCCTGCTTCTCTGGTTCAGAAAGCAGTGCGGGTTCGAAGCCATCGAGGTTTGCCCTTCTCTCTGCTGACGACCTATGTGCCTGAGGCTATCGGTAATACTTTTAGTCAGAGCGATATGACTACTCAACCTTTGTTGCTATTGCTCGATCGCCCCGGTGCTAGGGTCATGCGCGGCAAGCAGACTATCACCGCCAAGCTAGCTACACCAAAGCAGGCAAAAGTCCTTGGGGTGGAACCGGGTGACGCCTTGCTGTGCATTAGTCGCATCATGTTCGACGAGAACGACCGTCCGGTGGAATACATAGAAGGCTACTACCGTCCAGATATCTACGAACATCAAATGTCTCTTGGTCGCCGAATACATGATGATAAACTTGTTTTGGAAAAGTTATGAAGCCTATTTTCATCACTAATAATCGCATCAGAAGAACTGCTATAATATAGTTAGTAAGGTCGCAGTAGGAATGCCGGTCACCCGACACCCCCTGCACAGATCCTTACGTGCGCTACTCACGCATACGGCTCCTATCTTGAGACAACACCATTAATATCTGGCCTTGGCTTAATGGTAGATGACCACAGCAAACCCACTGAACTCCGCAAGGAAAGCTATAGTTTGGCTCGAATGGAAGAAAGGTGTCCCCATGAGCGTTATCTGCCGGCTTATTGAAAAGCCCTCTTCGACCGTTTTTTCCTATCTTCGCTACCATGGCGGTATCGAGCCAAGGAGACGAGCCAGGCGGCCCTCAGCGTTGTCTATGCTAGAGCGAGAAAGCATCTCTAGAGGACTGGCGGTCGGTATTTCTATCCGTGCCATTGCGAGTTCGTTGGGTCGACATGGTGCTGGAGATTGTGGAAGGGGAGCACAAACAGTTTATCTGTCTCGATAGCAAATATTCAGCTAGCCGCGGAAGGATTCTTGATTCAATGTCCTCTGCTCATATTTACCACGACTCCTTACGCTATGGCTCCATTTCACCCTCACTATCGATCATCCTTGTACCCGCTAATAGCGCTTTGGCTATTCTTAATAGTGACGACTACTGGAACAAGTACATGGTCGGCTGCGCCACCCTATCGAAAAAAAGCTGTCACCGCCAGAGTAATACTGACCCACTAACGCCAACTGAAAATTGACCCATCTGAGACAAAATGGCCGCTTAATCACACGATCAGGGCGGCGGCCGATGTTGACTCCATTCGGAAGCGATTGCTCAATTCTCGCAAGCCGCGCCAGGCGTTAATGTGCTGCTGGACGTGAAATCGCTCAGCGATATCGAACGAATGGTTTTGAACGATGGGGCGGATATCGGCCTGATTCCTTATCATCGCCAGCTTACCGGGCTGGATTATCGACCTCTTTACGCTGACGACTGCCACCTTTACTGCAGTCGCACACATCCGCTTTTCAACGCAAAGGCATCGCCACAACTGTCGGGCGAGATTCTCTCCAGTAAAGTTGTACATGCAGAAGTCACACCAGCCCCAAGGTTGGCGCTCAATTGGAGGATATGAACAAGGCAGCGATTTCGTATTTCTACGAAGCGCGGCTTGCTATGATTTTGTCCGGCGCCTACATCGGGTTCATGCCAGACAATTACGTTCAGCGGCATGTTGAGGCTGGGGATTTATGCGCTCTGGTGCCGGAAACCAAGAAATATTCGTTAGAGATCTGCACCATCACGCGCAAATATGGCAGGGCCAAGAGGGCGCGGGGGCTTCTTCTTAAGCATTGGATGATTACGTGGAGGCATGATCAAATTCAATGCTCTAACAATATGGCGCGACCGACAGGATTCGAACCTTTGACCACTGCCTTCGGGGGATGGCGCCGTTACAACGCTGTGATAAGTGAGCTTGATCGACCAAAATCCGGAAGCTCAAACACTGACCTCGACAACTCCAAATATAAAAAATGTCTATGTATTGATATTTTGACTGATTAAAGCCGACTTTTGGCACAAGGCCGATAGAAAATGGTTTAAATCGAACGATCTCGACTAGCCAGGCGCCGACGGGTTTGATCCGAATTAATGTAAATAGCTTCGGTAAACGCCGCACTGGCGTGACCCAGCTCTTCCGAAACATGGCGAATATCAATGCCGGCTTCGATGGCCATGCTGGCGCCAGTATGCCGTAAATAGTGAGTTTCAGACGCGATGGCTTTTAATTGCATCGACTCGCTCTCTAATCCTTCTGTGCTCATTCGCTCAACTGCCAACATGAGAGCTTCCTCGCAAGTGCGCTCGACCTGTCGCGCACCCAAGCCGCCGCCTCGCATGGACGGAAGAATTGGGGTGGCATCAATGGGTAGGGGTAAGGGAGTATCACTGCAAAGGTGCTTCCTCCAGCGTTTCAGGTAGCTCATGTAGGCATTCGGGCACGTAATTGTTCGTCCTTTTTCGCCTTTACCGAACACGTAAAACGTCCAGTATGAACTGTCTTTAAAAACTCGCTTCTGATAGTCCCCGAATGTAGGTAGTCGCGGTTCACCATCAATTGAGCGAACGGCCAGCTCACTGACTCTTAAAAACAAGGATTTCATGGTGATAATGACAAATAAGTGTCGTTCGTATCTGGAGTTCTGGTCTGCAGCAGTTTCAACCGTCTCCCGGATGTACGCCCACTGCCAGTCCGTGTACCGGCGCACGGACGCCTCAGGTTGCTCAAGCAGGTAGCCCGATTTAGCTTTTGTTTCGCGCTTGCGAACTTGCAAAAATGGGTCTTCAAGTATTACTCGGCGAGCCATTAGAAAACGAAAATAAGAGGACAATGCAACCCGAGACGATTTCAGGCTTGCCGGGCTGGCTGAGTAAAGAGGACCTCGAGAGCGTTGCCGGGTAAAGGGTCGCCACTTGGGGTTAATGACGCGTTCGCCGCCCTGATTCGCAAACCCTGACGCAATGTTGGGGGCGACCCAGGCTCCAGGTGGTGTTTTCAGGAATTTGAAGTAAGAAGCTACAACTTCTGAATCAACTTGATCCAGAGTGCGCTTAGCGATCACCCAGAGATAGTTGAGGAATCTCTGGACTTCACCACGGAAGCGATTGTATGTGCCTGGGGTACCGGCGTAGTCCTGCAGGTATTGAAGGCTTAGAATTAGGTCGCGTTCCAGCGAGTCTTGACCCATGGGCAGCTCCGAAAGCCGTGAGAGGATAGTCTTGTATCCACCAAGGTCAGCCTGTTCAGAAAGTCGGTCTGCGGTATCAAACACCGGGAAGCCGGGGAATTTTGCCATCAGTTACAGACCCTTTTTACACAGACGATTGCTGACAGTATCTTTGAAATTACTTTTTGGCCCGGGTTGAAAGCGAAGTAATTTACGCTGCTCGTGACAAGTTGCTCAACGGGTTGGTCGATTATAGAAACCATACCGTTTGTCCCGATATAGTGAGTTTAAATGCGACAATAAAGTACCCAAAATTCTATGTCAAATACTTAGCAGTATTTGACATAGAATAAGCGTTTCTGAATTACTCCCCCTCTGGCCGACGGCCATACGCAACCATGGCGCAGCCGGCAGAGACAGTTTTCAGAGGTTTCACAGGAGGCGTTGTCGTGCGTTCTCTTTGGTTCTGTTGTTAGTGCTTTTTTAGTACTCGGTAAAATGATGATTCAGACGCCAAGTAAAGCCATTTTTCAGCCAGCCGAGGCACGACTTGGATGGTGGCACGCTTCGGTATTTTGGTTCATAGCAGGCGTCCATAATCATTGAACCCAACACGACTTTAACAATGCATGTTGCCGGCTCAACCTGCCTTTAACCTCATTTCAACCTTTCTCCAGCTGGTGCAATGAGACAGAAAACAGCGCTTATTCGAGCCCAAAATCAACCAATTCTTGAGGGTATTTTAACCTTCTGCAACGCCATATTGCTTTAGATAATGGTAGAGTATACGAAGGTGAAGGTACTCATCAGTAACCGGATCTAGGGTAGTAAAAAGCCCTTAAAATCGTCCAATCCGTCTATAAAGTTTGGGGTAAGTACACTACTCAAGACTTTGGGTAATGAGTAAGTCTCAAAGCAAGATTTTAGACCGTATATCCGAGCGCACCGAACGACAACGAAACAACAGAAAAAACACCCTGGGAAAACCTCATGCAATTACTGATTAACCTCGACAGTACACACACGATCTTCCCAAACGATGGTATAGAGCCCAGAGCCAGGGCGTTGATGGAAAACTATATAAAGGAGCGCTTCTTCGACAGCCTGATGTACCAGGAGGAAGTGCAAAAGGACTTCGCAGCGTGGCTTGAGGCCCACCAGTCAGGCTCCACCGCCAGCCCTCAGACCAAAAGGCAGGATATCCGTAAGGTTCGGTCGGCCGCCGAGAAAGGGATCAACACGGCTGCCCTATTCCGTGAAATGGATCGCCTTCATTTCAATGCCAGGAACAACGTGCCTAACAAGCAGATCAACTTCGCGCTGTCCCATCTGATCGATACAGACTTTATAAACCGCATGGCCAAGGAAGCCCAAAGCGCTACGTTATCGCTCACCCAACGCCGCGGCCTTATGTTGTTCGGGGCAACCCTTATGGTGGGTATCCGCACATCGGAATGGACAACCGCTCGTCTGATTCAGGACAACCCACCGGTACTTCCTGGGGAAACCGAAGCTCATCCTGTTCTGGTTGTCCAGACCGTGAAGACTCGGAAGACCGATCCTGATCCGCGTTATCTGGTGCTGGAAGGGTTCGACCGGGGCGCCCTTGGCATGATTGACGCTTGCATTGAAATGACCTCGGCCATGACGAACGGCCATTTAGGTCAGCTTGTCAGTGGAATGAGGCAGGCACTAACCCGCATTGCAACCGGCCCGGACGCATACGAGCTGATGACCCACATCGACATGAAGACCGCCCGCAAAGTCTTCACCGTGGAATCCCGGCGCGGACACCGGAGTCCCGAGGCGGTATCCGCGGCTCTCGGTCACACCACCACGAATAACCTTCGTTGGTATGCCCAAGGCGACATTCATTGTGATCGGCTCACCGACATACCGCTCGCTCGGGCCACCCTGAACGCCACCAAGAAGATCCGTGACCCACTGGCTGAACTGAACGAGCGCAAACAGTTGTCTGGCGGAAAATCACTCACCGGCTACCCAGGTCTCGGCATACAGACTCCCGGCGCTGACCAGGGCAGCCGATGAATCAAATCGCCGCGCGCCCGGCTCTAGCTAGTGCCCATCCAGAAACACCGATTTTTAGCCAGTTCAGCTTATCTCTGGCAACTGGGGTTGAGCTGGGCGCCCTCAAATCATGGAAGACGACTAAATAATGACGGATTTAACCGCTTTCTG